>Ga0209645_1000081_pt1 | contig 44253 bp, 39 predicted proteins | sample ETNvirenome_6_30_FD_184070 | JGI IMG/M metagenome (GOLD analysis project Ga0209645, IMG submission 184070) | Marine viral communities from the Pacific Ocean - ETNP_6_30 (SPAdes) (version 2) | ecosystem: Environmental > Aquatic > Marine > Oceanic | place: Pacific Ocean | collected 2013-06-19
GGACGAACGCGAACTCGTCGAGAAAGAGGATGTTGAACGACATACCTCGGACAGCACTTGCAGACGTACTAGCTGCCAATATCTTACTGCCATTTTCTAGTTCTAGGGATCCTTTATTCCATGATATAATACCCTGTTGCATCCATTTGGGCAAGTTTTCATATGCAGTTTGTAACCTTCCTAACAATTCTCTAGCAGTTGCTGCCTTGTTTGCCAGGATGCCAATATTTACACTATCATTAAAAACTGCATAATGAAGTAAGTAAGATACGACAGTTGTGGATTTGCCTGTCTGACGAGGCATCTTACAAATATTAAATCTATTCTCGTGGAAATTGTTAATTAACTTTTCTTGAAAGTGATATGGATGAAACTGAGTTAGACCTTCGTCAAGAGAAACGATCTTAATATAATTATTTGCAAAATAGACTGGATCATCTTTGCACTTTAAAAATTCACGGATATTTTCTTCCGTAAATTCAATCTGCGTATTTGCTTTTTTTAGATTAGGATTACCAAGATATACTTCACTCATACTAAAAGATTATCCTTGATATACTACCGATGTTGCATATACGTCTGATGCACTTGAATAAAGTAAATCTGTTCTTGCCTTATGAATAATTATTGGATCTTTTCCTGCCATGTGAACACTTCCATATGTCACACCCGCACCAGTTCTAATTTCTACAAGACGATCAGATGAGTGACTATGCTGAAGTAAAACATATTCTGCACCTACTGCGGCACCAATACTACTATTAACTGATGCGGGGACAGAAGATCCAGTTCCTGCATTAATTTGAGTTGATTCGCCTAAAATTTTTACCGCATTCATATCAGCAATTCCACGCTCTGAGGGACTTATTGATTCTGCTATCGGGATCATTAGCAGTTTTGGCAGAAGTCAGTTTTTTCTTCATACCTTTCATTCTCGCACAAAAGCTCTTTCTACGAGGGTTCCCAACTTTCTTTGAAGGTCTCTTAAGATCGCTTCCTGGATTCTGACGTTCGTAGCTCTTTCTTCCTTTTTCATTTAAACCACCTTCGGGATTTTTACCAGATTTCTTTTGCCAATCCTCAGTGTGTAAGAATTGTTCGCCTGGTTTTACTTCACTAATAAAATAAGAATTTACTCTTGCTCCTGGGTATACTTTATCAATCTGATCCTGAACTTCTTTTCTACTTGGTTTTGATACAGTAGGGAAGAACATCTTGATCATATAAACCTTTCCTCTCCAGGATAAGGTTACACTAATAATGTTTCCAGTTTTAGCAGGAATTCTGATTGCCTCACTTACTTTATCTGGGCAAAGATCCATACCATGAATAGGACACTCTTTACCTTTTTCGGTATGAGAACACTTTGGAGTTTCTTCTTTTACGCAACGATTGTAAGTTTTACCAAACAGTTTTTGTGTTCCTACTTTCTTATATCCCTTCCAGCACTTCTTGCCACCCTCAGAGAGTTCTGTTCTCCAATCTGAAAACTCTTCTTTCTTTGTCTTGTTTCCCCAATTGGCAGCACCAACTTTACGGCACTTAACCAGAGCACCTGAGGCATATGCAGAAGGCCATACAGAATAACGAGACTTGACCTTGTGATAGCAAGCATCTTTTTTACCCTCATCTACAGTCTTTCTACGACCGTAACGATCGGTTTCTTGATCGTGCTGTTTTGGTCTATCGTGCTTTTTCTTGGCGACAGATCTCTTAGAACCATCAGGATTCCTAAAGTCTGAAGGATAGGTTGCTTCTGGTAATGTTTCTTCTGTCTTCACGTTAATTGCTTTCCCTTTTCTATCTGGATTTGGGTCTTGGCGATTCTTACGACGAAATGCTGCTTCCTCTTCATCTTTGGAGAGAGCCCGCTTCATTTTGCTGGAACCACATTTTGGTTTAGTGGTTTGTCCTGGTTGTTTGGCGCAGGGTTTTCCTGCATACTTTCCACCCAACTGAACCCAGCCAGGCTTGCCATCAGAAGACTTACTCTTGCTAAACCAGTCACGCAGAGAAGAATCACCACTCTTGTTCCCCTCCGAGACGGCACCACCGTTTCCGTTTCCGTTCCCATTACCATTTCCGTTTCCATTAAGTGGTTTATCAATACCAACCTCTTCTGGATCTTTTCCATTACCAGAAAATCTCGCAGTCATCTTCATTCCCTTAGAAATGGGTTTGCACACTTTGTCGGTATAGCAGTAGTAATATCCTGCTTTACATTTGCCGCTTTTAGACATTCAATCGAGTGGATATTCCCTATTATTTAGCGAGAATTTAACTAAGACTCTTCTTTATTTGATTTCTTTAATAATTTTGCTAAGTCTGCAGTAGAACCAACGAAAAGTGCATTATTAACTGTTGATGGTCCTTTTACTTGAGTGTCCTCTTCAACTTCTTTTAATTTCTTTTGTAGTTCCATTAATTTATCTGTCGCATCTGCAACATTTTTAATTAACTGACCAGCAACTTCATATGCTCTTGCCTGTTCTGTTTCTTGCGCTAATTCAAGAATTCCGTTTATGGCTTCTTGTCCTTTTTCGATTAAAGAATATAAATTTCCTCTTGTATAATCATAGTCTTTCTTAATATCTTCTGGCGATTGACCAGTCTTTTTCTTGGCAGGAGTAATTGGTGTAGGTTCAACTTCGACGGGAACTACTTCTCCATTTACATCAAACGTTTCGTTTAATTTATCAAAGTTTTTTGTCATACTCATAACTATCAGAAGATACTACCACTAAATCCGAAGTCATCACCCTCTTCTATGAGAGCATCGTCTGCAGAATCAATTACAAATATTTCTGCTCCTCTTAAATGCTCTGCTGCAGTAGTATTGTCCTGCCCTCTAAGTACAGTAAGTTTGTTTCCACTAATAGTTTTGATGAACAGTTCTTCTTCGCCAATATCAATATAAGTCTTAGCAGTCAGACCACTTGCATCTTCAACTTCAATAGATTTTGCTGCTTTGGTAATATCATCAACCAATGTAGTTGCGGCAGGTCCAGTATAGTTTTTGGTTGCTCTTGGAATAACGGAGTATGTGAGAGATCTTTGAGCATTTTCTGGATCTCTTCCAGCAATATAACTGACAGTAGCTTTTTTGATAATATCTTTGGAAGCAGAAGAAACAGGTCCAAAAAGATATGTTTTTGCTGTAAATCTTAGTGTGTAGAGTAGTACCCTGCGAGAGGTATAGTCCCCTTCATAATCATCTTCCATAGTGATGTTTTCGAGAACTACTGGAACATCTCTTTTTTCTTTTATTGTTTCTACTAGTTCTACAGTTAAATTATATGCTGGTTGGAAGTAAGGTAAAATTTGCTCAACAATTTGCAGCATATCATCATTCAACTTAGTCATAACACTAAGTTCAAACTGCATATTATATGGAACTGGTACATATGATTTCTTAACTTCAGACCCATCCGATGGATCTTTCACAACAAATTTTTGAGTTGTAGTAATTTTTCTAGTCGGATCATAAGTCAATCCAATAAACTCAAAAGACATTCTAGGCAAAGACATTGCCGTAGATTTATTAAGATCTGGAGATTGTTCTAATCTCGCAAGAAACTTCTGAGTAGGACCATACGCCAAAGGTACTTTTACAACAGATCCTTCGTTCTTGATGCTAATATCGTTAAAGAGAGTACCAAAAGATATAATGGTTCTCCTCAAAATTTCGTTATAAAAATACTCAAACATTGTTTAGGTCCTATTATGATATTATTTACAAGATTAAATATTATTTATCTGTTAAGGCATCCCAAAGGGATTTTGCTCAGAGAAGTCAATAATTGAATCTGCTTCAGTTTCAATGTTATAATTATCAGCAAATCCATCATCGGTTGGATTAGTGTCAATTATTCTCAGAGCAAATGATGCTCCCGATTCAGATCCGACAAGATTTTCTCCAACTTTGAAATCTCCTGTTACATGAGAAACTTCCAAAATATTCGTAACAGAATTCCAAACTCTAACTCTAGCCTTAGTTCCACTTACAGATCCTGTAATTAGTTCATTGTAATTAAACGATCCAGTAGATCCAAGACTTGGATCAGAGATTGTTATTGTTGGTACTTCGGTATATCCAAGACCTGCATTTGTCAAGTTGATTGAAGTTATAGTTCCTGCAGCACTAACAACAGCAGTTGCTGCCGCAGATATAGTAGAACTTCCAGTAAATGTAATCGTTGGTGCAGTGACGTATCCACCACCACCATTTGACATAGTTACAAATCCAACAATTCCATCCCCAATAAATGAAGTAGCAGCTGCACCTGTTCCACCTTTACCTCCTGTAAATTTGACGCCAGGTGCAACAGTATAACCAGAACCAGCGTTTACAATATCGACATTCTGTACGGATTTGAGTGCTGGATTTACATTTAAATTGCAAACATTAATGCCACCAATCATTCTTGTAGTTACAATACCCGTAACCCCTCCACTTGGTGCAGAAGAAAGTTGTACTGTTGGATTTTCTAAGTATCCTCCACCTCTATTTGTTATACTTACTAAACGAACTCCACCATTAACAATTTGTGCATGAGCAATAGCAGTAACACCCACACCAACAAGAGTTAGTGTCTGTGTTGGTCCAAGAATGGTATTTAATCCATCAGATGTTAATCCATCAAGTTCGTTTCCAACGAGATTATCATCAATCTCCTCAATATCCGTATCTATTACTTCATCTTCATATCTGAAGAGTTCACATCTCAATTCATAAACATAATTTTTTTGAAGTTGATAAAATGGTTTTTCATGTTCTACGAATTTTACTTCGTATAAACGATCACCCAATGGAAAATAAACCAAATCTCCTTCTTTTGGTCTACTTGATAATTTTATATTTGCCTTTTCTTTGGATAGTGGTTGAATATAATTTTCCCACCTTTCTTTTGATATTACTAAAGTTACTTCTTGAGTTTGTTGAATACCAAATTTTGAAAGTAATACAGAATTATCAGAATATCCTTCAAAATTTTGAACGTATGCCTCTATTGGATATGCATCATCGAAAGATGATTGTATAACCTCTCGTATAACTGAATTTTCGGTAATATATTTTCTTGGAAGATAGTGAACTTCTACACCATACATCCTTAATTGTTCATTTATTAAGTCTTGAACAAGACTTTGCTCCCCTCTGGATCCTTGCTGAAAAAATGGATTAAGCATAGCATTAACCGATCATGTCTAAAGGTGGAAGTTCATATGTATTAGACATTTTTTCCATCAAATCATCAATTTCTTTCTGAGCGTCATCATAAATTTGTCTTCCATTGAGTTCAACTCCACCTGGAAGTTTTACTCCTTGGAACTTAATAAGGTTTTGCCCCCACTGTTTTTTAATTAGTGAAGTCAAATACTTCTTCAAAAATGAATCGTTATAAACCTTAGTGTAATCATTTGGATCCATTAATCTTGTGCAATCGATTACAAGATAATCATCTAAAGATACGCTTGCCCAATCAATATCCAAGTATAATCTTTCTCCTCTTTGGTTATATCTTATTTGTTTCTGTGTCGTGAGTAAAAAATCAAGATCTTCTAAGTAAGTTTTTGTCATTGCATATGACAACATCTCAGTTGATCCCCAGTAGTAAACATCATTTAAGAACATCTGATATTTAACACTGAACATATTATTTGTTGAGGTATTCGTACCATCAAAGTGATATATTTTTTGAACTCCAATTACCGATGGTGGAACTTGCAAATAGTTGCTATTTTCTTCGTATGAAAAAGTAACAGCAGTGGTTGAAATTCCAGAAGATGCTGCTGCAGTTCCTGTGGTAGTTACAATACCAATTGGATTATCTCCCCCTCTTCCTCTACCTCTATCAATATCATCTTGAGTAATTTTATATTTTAAAAATGTTTGAGTTACACCATCAAAATGCCTCTCATGAAAAAATTGCAGGGCATCATCAATCAGGTCATCAATTTGCTCATCAGCAACATTAATTTCTAAAACCGGTGCTCCCAGTTGTCTTTTACAATAGCTTATTAACTCAGACCTACTACTTGGTTGTGCCATTTATTCACAAGAGTTTTTCCTAAGTGTATTTAGGTCAAATTTTTTCGAGTGTTTCTTGCTGCTTATAATAAAGTTTGCAGAAAGATTTTGCAATATCTCTTAATTGATCAATACTTTCGCATCCATCAATTTCGGTTGCTATTTTTTGGTATGCAAAACTTTTTGATAGATTATTTAATGTGATTGAATCAGGGTCCATTTAATAACTCCTTTAGTAAAGATTTGATTTCATTAATGTCACTCTTTATATTAGCAACTTCTTCTTCAATGTTTTGTACTTTTTGATTCTTTTCACGTCTTACATTTCTTCTAGAAACATATTGCTCATATTCGACTGAATTTAAATTTACTATTGAATTTGTTTTTGGGTCACGAAGCAAATCTCCATGACCCTCAACTCCATGATATTCTTTCATATTATGCTAATGCGATTACTCTCAGATCTTTCATTCTTGGGACATAAACCTGATTCGTTGATGACATAACAATTTTAATCTTATATGATCTAAATGCGGGGAGATCATCAACACTAAATGTAAATTCACTATACTGCAATTGATCTCCCTCAAAAGATTTAAAATTGGCTTTAGGAACAAGCTTATCAGATCTTCCACTATTTAATGCAGGATTGATTACTCTTCCTCTACGATCCAAATTATCAAATCCAGGAAATGGTTCGAAAATTGGATTAAAACCATCCTTATCACTGATTGCATAGAATGCTCTAATGTCATTATCTAGATTGATATGTGCATTGACAAGGATCTTTAATGAAGATGCAGGATTTTCCAAGTTAATTTCTTTAGAAATATATTGGAACGCATGTGGATCTTCAGTAAGTGTATTCACTCTTGGATCAGTTACATAATCACTGATTGGATTATTAACTCTATTTGAAGTAAGAATTGCACTAACTCTCTGGGAGTCAATAACAGGACTTACTCTTGTATCAGTAGTTGTAAGAGACATTCTCAGATTCAGAGATTTTGCTCCAGGAATATTAGTAAGTTTTGCATCTTCATTTACTTTAGATGCAACCATTCTTGGAGTTTCAAAATAATTTGATTCGTTAATTGTTACAGGTTCATAACCAGCATCAACATAAGGAATTTCTGTTCCGCTTATTGATTGACTTGTTAAAGTTCTCATTTCAGCGGTTACATTTGTTCCAGACACCGTTAATGTTTGAATTTGAGGAGTAGCAATTTCAAATGGCATATTTTGAGATGCTCTAATCTTATATCCGCCAGTTGATTTTGTAGTAGTTGGATATAATTGACGGAATCCTACATTATCACTTCTATCATCATTGTTAGAATTTATGAGTTCGGATGTATCTAACTTAATAGTGTAAGAATCATATGTTATTGGATTTGTTACAGTTGAATCGGACAAGTTATGAACTTTATTGATTCTATGTAAATTAATTCCATTAAGTTCGTACTTATAAACAGGAGTTCCTACAGGATATACTCCTCTCTGATTAGATCCTCTAACAATATTACCACCAAGATTATTTCCATCAACATTGGTGTACTCAATAATTTCATCTCCAATGAGTGCGTATCCTACGTTAGTAGTTCCCACTCCAACACCTTCAAATTGTGCAAATGAAGATGCATCTTCTACTGTAATCGGAGTTGTATCTCCCAGAGAAAGAGTACCAGTTAATTTAGATGGTTTTACATCAGTTTCCGCTCCAGTTATTCTGACTAAGTTGTCATCAAAATACATACCATGATTCTGGTGATCAACCTTGACATGAAGTCCATCACGATCAACATTAACAGTTGAAACTTGAATGTCGCCGCCATTATCATAATTCAGTTCAGTTGAAATTCCCGAACTATTTGTATAGAAAATAGTATTGGCAGATCCAACAATCCACTGACCCTGTATATTATCTAATATAAGTTCACTTGTTTGACCAATTGAAACAACAGACAGTCTTGCATCCCTGCCAACAGAAGAAATTCCAATTGTAGAAATACCTAAAACATCTCCAACCTGATATCCAGATCCACCATTAGAAATAGTTGCTGCTGCAGCGACACCACTACTAATAGTAACATTTGCAGTAGCACCTCTTCCTTTTCCTGTTAATGTGACAAGATTAACATTATTAAATGTCAAACCTCCAACACTAGGAGTATAACCAATTCCAGTATTGGTAATACTTAAAGTTCCAGTAACACTTCCTGCAGTTCCTACAAGATTACCAGTTGCATTAGTTCCAGTTTGAGTGAAGGTGTTTCCATTTGCATATCCAGTGTCACCTAAAGTAGTTCCTAGACCAACTCTAATTTGTCTTGACTGGAAGTTCAACGATTGTGGCATGAGAGTTGGAATTTGACCATTACCCTCCGACAATTCTGGATTGTAGAATTCAACACTTCCAGATTCTACAAAGTCTGCTCTATACAAGGTAAATTTAAGATCTTCCCATTGACTTGGTTCCCAAGTAGATGCGTTTTGTGATTTAAAGAGTGAACCAAGATATGGTTGGTTAGAAATGAACGTATCACTTAAAAGATCATTCTCTCCGATTCTGGAAATGTAAACACTATATTTCGTAGAGTTTGATGCCAAAGCAATTGCATATTCAGTATTACCACCTGCAAGATAAACTGGTGCTTTAAACTCAAATGTAGTAGCGACTGAACCATCAGCAGAAATATTAACATCGGATGGATCTAAAACAATTTCAGAGAATGGAAGAACATTTGGAGTTGGGAATCCATTTTCCATTGTTCTGATCTGGAAGACAACTGGAATATCCATGTCATCTTTAGATTTGAAGAATACATCACACTTTGTAATGAATACCCCAGTATCATCTTCAACCAAGAAAGATTGTGCAAGGGGATCATACCAACCAACAATACTTTCACTAGTGCTGCTAGAAGATCTACTTGAAGTAACTCTTGTTCCAAGATCTCTATTGACGTTTCTTTCTTGGAACTCTCTTCGCCTTTCAATCCTAGCATTTCTGAGAGAAATGATATTTTCTTGAACAGTCTCAATAGTTCCAGATGAAGTAAAGGTTTCTTCTGCAATGGTATTAGCATTATCTACATCATTATCTTCATCATTTGTTAGTGTAAAGGTTTTGGTTCCTGTTTCGAATTTTGGATGATTTGGATTGTTTGGATCAGGAATATAGAAACTACCAATAAGAGTTGCCGATAAATCAGATACGAGCCTGTAATTTGTTATAGTTGCAGTTGCACCACTAGAAGCACCGACTAAAACCATTCCTTCTTCAGCCCATCCATAATATGAACCTTGAACTTCATTTGAAAGTGAGAAAGTATCAACATTCAAAATAATGGAAGTTGAAGAGTAATCTGTTGGTAAGGTAGTACCAGTATATGGATTTTCTGGATATGTTACTGTTGGGGAATTATATGGTCCTTCTCTATGATTGGATTGTGCTACTCTAAATCTAATTTCTGGAGTAGTTGTAGTATTGTCTTGATCTAATCCAGTTTTCTCAATTCTTCCAATTACAGTCTCACCAACCTCAAAAACTCCATTGGTCATGGAAATTTCTAATAATTTAGGAACGCAATATTTGGTCACATCGTAACCATCAAAGAATGCATAAAGTTTTGTTAGAGGTTTTACTTTTTTAGAAACGAATTGTACGTTTCTAGATCTCATAATTGCAACAACTTCTCTATTGACAACTCTATCACCAACAGACTGTCTTTCAAATTCTTCGTGAACGATAGTCCTTATTCCATCTCTTCGATCAATACCATGTTGAATAGTCTGTTGAAGAGTTTGATGTGTTGTAGTAGTTGTAGTTCTTCTAACCCAAGCAGCAGGACCACCACTACCACCATTAATCCATCCACCTCTTCCAAAAGTGTGGCCATGAGAAGATCGTAAAGTTCTAGTGCTGTTTCTAACAGTGGTTCCAGTCCATTGAGTATTCCATGCATTCCATACAACAGGAGAAAATCCTGTTTGTGGGTCTACATTTAGAGTTCTGGCAGCATCTGCCAAAGTAGTGCTGTAATTTCCTTCGGCCTGGATAATCTTAGCTTCAAGTCTTGTAGTGTCTACCCAAGTATCAGTTGCTGGAGTTAATTCCAAAGTTCCGTTCCAAAAACTGATAAGGAATGGCGTTACACTTTCAGTTCTAGTAGCAAATGTTTGCTTCAACCACTCTACCTCATTATAATCAAGAGTAATAACATCACTGTCTCTTCTTACATTGACACCCTCAATTGTAGAAAATCCTAAGTCTTCATTAGGATCTAAACCCGTGACAGGTCCAGGAATTAAATCAATTGAATTTGTGTAGTGTCTTGGACGTATTTCCTTACGTTTCCTATCAATACTATTATTGATAGGAATTTCACTATCTTGAGGTCTGAAATCATTAAAATTATCAACAAAGAATCCAGACTTGAATCTATTTAATCCATCTTGGTCTGGAACAAATAAGTTTACTGTATTTGCCTCAAGTAAAGAAAGTGAAGTATAATATTCAAGATTCTTAATTCTATTCTCAAGGTCTTTGATATCGACCATTCTATATCTTTTATGCTCAAGGAATGAAATATCTGCATTCTCGTTATTATAAAGATATGGCGGAAATACTACGGTAGCAATTTCTAGTGCTTCATCAACTGGTACAGGAACTTCTGGATTTTCTGAAGGTGTTCCATATTTTACTTGGAACTTTCCATCTCTAGTTAAGAAGATTCTATCAATTCTTCCCAAATAATATGAGAAGTTTACAAGGATATTCTCATCAGATGCTAAAATGTTTGGAGAAGAATTTCCTACTTGATTAAAAGTTCTACCCAAAAATTCTAATGGAGATCTTTTATCTGCACTTACCGTGTAATTTGATACTCTAGGTCTTATATCGATGATATCGGCATTCAGAATACCATCTACTGCCATTATCTCTCTAGAATAACTAAAATTCTTATAAGAATTTACAGTGGTAATATCTCCATCATCAGTAGAATCGTATGAAGCACTAGTAAAGTAAACTTTTAATTTTTTGGTTGGTTCGGATGCCTCTGGTCTTCTTGTGATTGAAGCATAATTGTAAATAGTTGACTCTTGTCCAGTATCAAATGTATAACTTCCTGATATTTCAAAACTATTTGCATCTACTCTTGTAATGGTTCCAGTTGATGTGGACTCTTTGAAAGAAATTCTTTCTCCCTCTTTAAATTTAATATCATTTTTGTAAACAACTGATATGACAGTATCAGAATTTCTTTCAACATAAATTGCAGTGGCACCACTCGTTTCTCCTACTAAAATTTCACCCAGAGTCAAATCTACTGTAGTTGTGGATGGAGTATTCAGTGCTTCGAGGGTTAATTTTGGAGCAGATGGATTATTTGCATCGGCAGATTCAAAAATTCCATGAATTTCAATAACATCTGGAACGTTCAGAGAAATTGTTTCATCCTGAACTCTTGTTCCAAATGCAAAATTACCATAAGTTAATCCATCATTGAGAGTTGTATCACCAGTTCCAGATCCAGAATACTTAGACTTGTCAATAATAATTGCATTTGTTTTATTTTTATTTTTTACTTTTGCTTTTATATTTCTCTTAGATAAAGTTGCAACTAGTGTCGCTCCAGTATCGTCAGAACCCAAATTCCGAATTTGACAGAAATCACCAGAACCAAAGTCAAACTTATCCGCAGTTAATTCTTCTGTAGATCCATCAAATCTCACTAAGGAATATCTTGCGGGAGTGAAAGGTAAAAATACTTCACCATCTGCCGCTCTTGGTAATGTTCCTGTGGTGATTTGATTATTTACAATGTTGACTGTAAATGACTTTCTTATAGTCAATGATGCATTTGTTAAGTCAACGTCAGAAACGTTTCCTTTAGGTAATCTTGTGTAAAGTGTATTATCAGTAGACTCCTCTAAATTAGTTTTTAAAACTTTAAAATCAGTAACATTTAATGCTGATCCTGGGAGTTTTCCATCTGCAATTCCGGAAACAGTCGTAACGCCTGAAATAGTAATTGAATTGGTTGCTACAGATTCAACTTTAGCAAAAATTGGATCATCTGATGATGCTATATCGGTATAGGAAATTACATCTCCAATGACAATATTTCCTGGGAAGAGTGGATTTGCGCTTCTGACAGTACTTTGCCCATTTGTTAATCCTGGACTGACAGTTGCGATTCCGACATTAAATGCTGTAGATTGAATTACATCTGCACTGAATGTATTAATTCCAATTGTGCCATCAGTTGTTCCAAAAATAGATTTTACTTTTGATATTCCGTGTTCAGTTACTGCAACAGCAATTCTTCCATCATTTATTCCATTAAAAATCAAAGATTCATTTTCAATAAAATTACCACTCTTTTCGTAAACTGTAAGAGCAACACCAGATGTTACTGGATCTTTTAAAAAAGCAGTAGCTCCACTATTAGCACCTTTTATATGAGTTGGTACGGTAAGAGTTACTGAAGAATTTAAAGTTAAGTTTGTATAAGTTTGAACATCAAATAATGAAAGTCCCCACTCATTATCATCTGCATTTGAATCACTATATGTTCCGGATTCTAATTTAAAATCATATACTCTTGCAAGTCCAATCTCATTACCTGGAGCTACTTCTTGACTAGATCCTACCCTAGAATCTCTCAAACTAACATAGTAAGTATTTCCCAACCCTATAGTTGGAGTTCTGTAAACTCTATTAACGTTTAATGATGATCCAGTATTATAAATTAATGATTCATCTTCAATTAGTCTAGTTGTTCTTGGTTTTTCTACATCAATAAAAGTAGGTTGTAATGTTTCTACTTCATAACCACGAACAAATGCTCTTCCTGGTGAAATTCTATAAACTCCCAAATCATCTGATGGTGTTTCTCCATTAGAAGTTAATTGATTTTCTCTATATAACCCCCTATTGCCTAGATTATCATTTAACGAATCAACAACAGAAATGTCAAATGGTTTGACGTAGTAATCCCCAGATTCTGCAAATGTTCTTCTTGCTAATGTATCTTCAATATTATTATATCCTGGTCCACCACCAAGGTCTCCTCTTCGTACCTTTGTTCTGACATTTCCGTCAGTTATTGTTGCTAATTCAACAAAGTTAGTATCATCAAAATCGTTAAGTGCTTTTTTAAATAGACTTACTGAAAGTTTTAATCTATCTGCACCTGGTGCTGCATAATTATTATAACCCTGAGAATTATCGTTCAGATCTTCATCAAGGTCTGCATTGATAATCTCTTCATTTACAAATAAACCAACTCTATAATTAGGTTTGCTGTCATATTGATCTAATATTAAAGTTTCTCTATTAACATTTACAAAATTACCTCTTACAAAATAGACACCACTTTCAATTTGAAATGAAGATCCAGTCGCAGCAGCTTCATTTGCAATAGTGATTGCAAATGGTGATCCTACTTCTATAGATGCATTTCCTATCAGTCCAGAAGTAATAATATCACTACAAGACAACTCTTCTCCATCACTAAAGACTTGAGTAGAATTATTTGCAGTGCTGGAACCCAAGTAATTGATATAAAGTGTTAATGTATTTCTTTCTGAGTCTTCCGGCAGCAGTACATAATCAACATACGCAGTAACACCAGAGGTTAATCCAGTAATTTTTGTTCCAACCAATTGATCAGCATAAGCAGAAACTGGTACTCCTTGGTAAATATTTTCAAGTTGGATACAGTAATATAATTGACTATAACCAGTATTTCCGGGAATTACCTTTTCGCCTTCCTTAAAAAAATGTTGACCAAACTTTTCAATTTGGTTTTGTAATATTGACTGTAAATTAGTTAATTCTCTAGCCTGAACAGGATATCCAGGTTTAAATAACACCCTATGATAATCATTCGCAGGATCAAAATCGTCAAAATATGGAGCTACGTTGAGATTAGTTTGCTGTGGCATGATTTTTTAGAACTGCAAAATGACTTTAATATCTTCTTTTTGGTTTGATGATCTTGTAATAGATGGTCTATTATCAACATAGATAATATTTCCAGTATATTTTTTCACTTCAGGATCAGCAAGACCATTGGTATATTCCTGACCAAGATAGTATGTACGATTATTTATTACGGTAGAGAGACCTGTGAATGAAGTATCAATTGCCAAATTTGCTCCAGATGATGGAATAATTGTAAGATTTCCTCCTGTACCGGGAGTACTTGTAAACTGAAGAGAATCAAATCCATATGTTGGATTAGTTACACCAATCCCCGCTGTAGTAAATCCTGCAGTTGTTCTATCTTGCCAATACTTTAAAACACCTGTTGTTTGATTGTAACTAATTACCCTGCCAATTGCGGTAGAACCTGCAGAAATAGTCTGAGTTACGTATGAATCTGCATCAAAGGTTGCAGAACTATATCCAGTGCCTGTCAATCTAAGCGCAGCAACTGCACTCGCTTTATCTAAATTTAAAATAGAAGAATCAGATCTTCTTGGATTTTCTACAATACCAATTCTTGCAATTTGATTTCCTGTAATAAAATCTGGGTTAGAAATATCATTTTCAATTCTCGAATACATTAAAACGTTGTAAGCACCCAATTCTCTGTAAATATCTGCACCATGCCCTCCTTGTGGAGTAATAATAATGTCGAAAGTAGGTCTTGTGGTTCCTGTTGGAACTCCACCCGCTTCTAAATCTACAGTTCCATAAGTATAACCAGAACCTTGATTTGAAATAGTTATTGATTGAACTTTCCTATCATTATTTGTTACGATTGTACACTCCGCACCAGTACCATCACCTTTAATTGGAACTCTTGTATATTCTGTACCACCCTCTGGACCAACAGCAATTCCTCTGTTCGTAATGGTTGCAATTTTAATAGATCCATCAACAGAATTATCTCTTACTGAGGCATTGTCAGTAGCAGTAGACCAATCCTGAGGTACAGGCATAAAGTCTGTGGATTCAAATTTTATAATATCACTTGGTCTAATTGTATAAAGATACTTCCAAATATAACCATCACCACTACTTCCAGCTGATCTTGGTTCCAAATCAGTAAACGTCGGTTCGTCGAGAGATGGTCTACCACTTGGATTATCTGGGTCTGTTCCATTTTGGAGACAGATATAAACTCTATAGTCGCTATTTAAAACATAAAATGCCGAAGAATATAAGTTCGTTGCACCTGAAATGGGAGCAGTATTAGATCTACTATAATCATGGCGATACATGTCATAAGTAGTTCCTGATGACCAATCTCTCTTGGATATAACCTGCCTCACATCAGAAGAAGTAATCTTCTTTAATGCAATAATAGTATCCCAATAATCATTCTCCTCATTGAAATTATCTTTGGGAGATGGTGGATTATTATCCCAATCTGGTTGAAAATTGGGAGCATTAGGTAATCCAATAAAAGAATAATACGAATTGCTTGAGGATTTGACTCCATCCACAAAATTTTTCGCATTTAATATTCTAATCTGGTCAGTTATAATGGCAGCCATTGGATACAGGTTTTTCTTTATTTATTGGACTTTTTGGTCCTTTACTATTATGCTAATGCAAAGGAAGTGGAACCAATACCAGCAACAGTGAATGTTAATACTCCAGCACTATGTGTTATGACTACGGGAGTAGTTGATGCTGCGCCAATAAAACCACCAGTAGCAGTAATAATTCCAGAAGTATTTAAATTATAATCTCCATCTGTCAATCCAGATGCATTTCCAGTAACATTGCCAGTTAAACTACCAACAAATGATGTTGCAGTAGCAACACCACTTAATGTAAGATCAATACCAGTAGCACCTACTGGCGCTAAACTAATAGCAGTGGATGCTGTACCAGTTAATGGTCCAACAAATTCAGATGCAGTAATTATTCCAGAGGTATTTACGTCAGTGCTTGCTCCAATTCCCGCATTTACTACGTGTATTCTGCCTTTCATAGCAGCGTGTGATGTACACACATACTGTAGTTCAGATGCCTCATCCATTCGAACATCCCAGAATTGTGTTCCCTCTTGTAATGGGTTGCTTCCAGAAACACCGTCTCCCGATGTTAATGCAACACCCGCCACTGTTTCAAGTTGAAATGGATGAGCATCCATATTATTGATAAATCTGTATCTCTGTCCCCGTAAAACAGTTATTTCTGGATTTTGTTCTGTTCCATCAAACCCCTGACCAGTGAAAGTATAATATGTGTTTCCTCCATCCGCACCAAGAGTCCATGATCCAACATAAGTTACATGAGTTGCTACTGTAGCAGTGGCAGCATTACCTGTGATGTCAGAAGTAATCGATGCTGGCAATCTATCATCACTAATAGTTCCTGTAGTAATATTTGCAGCATTAGAAAGACGATTTGCTGTATCTGCAATACCGGTAAGATTTCCATAGAAATTAGCAGCTGTTACTGAACTAGAAGCAGACACATTAGCTGCATTAACATCACCAGATAAACCTATATCAGTTGCACTAATAGTAACAGCAGTCAAAACACCAGCTTGGACATTAATACCACCAGCAGTTACATCAATTCCACCAGAAACAACATCAATACCAATATTAGCAGTAACAACACCAACAGAATCTACATTTTTAACATCTTCATAGGTTAATGTTCCTCCAATAGTTACACTACCAGAAAATTCTGCCGATACTGCAGTAATTACTCCCACTTCAATATTAGGAGTTCCTTGTAATGCATTCGCAACTGTTGCTGTTGTTGCAGTACCTGTTACGTCTCCAGTTAATGCACCTACAAACGAGTTTGCACTAGCGGTAGCAAACGTTGATACTCCAGAAATAACATGAACATTTGAAGAAATTAGATCGGGCAATCGATCATCACTAATAGTTCCTGTAGTAATGTTTGCCCCATCAGCAAGAGTGGTTGCATTGCTTGCAGTACCAGTAACATCTCCCGTTAATGGTCCACTGAACGATGTGGCAGTTACAACGCCAGTAACATTTAATCCTCCAGCACCGCTAAGAGATGCTCCAGAGGGGATAGTAGCGCCATGAGTCAGTTCAACAGCACCTGAACCTGCCTCATTCTTAATACTATTGACTCTAATCTCAGACATCTTGATTCTAATCTTTTTTGCTTCTTTTATTTATTAAAAAATATTCAACACATTTAACAAGATAGTAGTTCCAGATCCAACTGTCATAGTACCACCACTAGCGACTCTAATATTTTTTTCTCTCGCAAATACTAAATTTCCACTAGTGTCATCTGATGCTACGAGAATATTTTCCCCTGCTTTGACAATAATTTCCTTTGGTGTTTTAAAGAATGCATTTAGAGAAGATGCTGGATCTGGAGATAATGCAGTCGCAAGTCCAGATATTCCTGTTAATCTACTTCCATCGCCATAATATTTGTCATCTACAGTTAAGGAACCTGCTACACCAACAACACCAAGAGTAGCAATACCAGTAACATTTAGATTTCTACTTATATTTACCTCATCATACGTAATATCATCTTTTACATATAAGTCTCCACCAACATATAAGTCGCCACCAGTAGTTGTAATGCCGCCACTAGCAGACAGGGTTGTTATTCCTGTACTGTGCAATTCATAAAAAGATCCAATGCCACTTCCAATAACATTTACTGCATTTGTTGCATCTGTCGCAAATCCCGCAGTATGTGCATATGTAGAGACTCCAGCAAGAACTGCATAATCTGCATTAGTCGCAATGCCTGCAGAAGTTGCATAAGTTGCACTACTAGCATTACCAGAAAAAGTTCCAGTAAATGTTGTTGCAGTTACTAATCCAGTTCCACTTACATTTAAATTTCCTACAAATTCAACATCACCTAAAGTTTCTAAAATTTTAGTTGGACTGGTTGTTCCAATACCAACTTTCCCTAGAGTGTTAATACCAACTCCAGTTTCTTCCCAAACGTTTGCAGTAAATGATAAAGTTGATCCATTACCAAAATAATCATAAATTTCTTCAAAATTAGTATTAATTTTCCCACCGGCAATTCTGAGGGAATCACCCGTTCCATCATTTGCGCCTATACCGGTGTTTATGCCTAATCTTGCCATTTATAGACCTTTTGGTTTAAAAATATTTAGACTATGTAGTTCTTATATTTCAAAGCAATATCTCTTTGAACAATATCCGAAGTAGAAATGCCAACTCTGAAGTCTATTTGACCAGAATATGATTTAAATTCATTCTGCTCAGATCTTCCAACTAAAGTTATTTTACCCCAACAGAAGTCCCCAAAATAATGTTCGGGATTAGTTGAAATACCTGCAGTATAGATATTACCAACAGAATCATAAGTAAATGCAGTAGAATCTTTTGTAATTAAAGTAGAATCATATGCTGTAGATCCAACACCAGTTATTCTGGTGAAAATTCTCTTAACAGTTGTAGTAATTCCACTAATTGAGGTTTCTACTAATTCAGTAGATTCTACTTGATATATTGTATCAATATTATCGGTTGCAACTCCAACTTGATTTACGAAGTTAAAATCATTTGCTGCAAATGTTTCAAACTTCTCATTACCTTCTAATCTATTGATAGAGTTTTGAACCAAGAAATAATCACCTGTGGTTAATGAAGTGAGAGTAATTGCAGATCCAACAAGAACTGGATTTCTGAGATCTGAATCAAAAGGAATATGAAGATCTAAGATGATTTTATTTCCACCTGGATCAAAAGTGGAAGCACCATATCCAACAATAACTCCAGAATCTCCATTATATGAGAATACTTCATTTACTTCTCTCTTAACGACTGGTGGAGTAATTAAAATTGGTGGAGGTGTTGTCTGAGAATAACCGGATCCGCCATTTGAAACGGTAATACTAGTTACTACTCCTGCAGTCACTGATGATGTAATTACTGCGTTCGATCCAGTTCCGCCTACACTTACTAATGGTGAAGATGTATATCCAGAACCACCGTCAGAAATGACGATGGAAGTTATTGATCCTCCAGCAGAAACAACTGCAGTTGCAGCTGCACCAGTAACTTCTTCATTTCCAATAAGAACAACAGTATTTTGGAAGGTAAGAGATGTATCATTTTCATTTCTACCATCGAAGAATGGTCTAACGTGATTGACATAAAGAATAGATTCTCCTACACCAACAGTTCTTATGAGAGATGCTGTTGGTTTAATAATTGGTTCATATAATTCTCTGTCTTTACCAACTTCTATCCCATCAATAATTTTATCTTCAGTTTGTCTGCACCAAACAACAGGACGTAATAAGCTAGAATCACTATTTTTACCAGGACCAAAGTATGGATTACTATCTACAGAGTCAACAGAAGTTATTTGTACTACACTTCTTTCTTCTTCTTGGAAATAAGAAGGTTGACCTATAGAACTGTCATAACCAATTTGAAGAGTATCTCCTGCTTTAACAGTTTCAATAATTTCTTGTTGAATAACATCGACATCACCACTTCCCTTATAGAAAAGAATCTTTACATCATCTCCAACTTTAATTGCTTCAGTGAATGTTATAGTACTTCCTCCTTCAAAAATATATCCTTTTCCAGGAACTTGAAGTATGTTATTAACAAATACTAATAATACATCTTGAACATTAATTAAAGATCCTCGTTTCGCAACGATTGAAATTTGATTCGTTCCGACTGATAATGGGAAAGAATTTCTAGATCCATCAATATACTGATCAATACTATCTAGAGACTGTAGTTTTCCAATAGACCATCCAGTAAATTTGTCACTAAAAACTTCATCAACAATCAATTTAAATTCAGTGTATCCTGAAGTAGTTGGAATTCCAGTGAGTCCTCCAAATGGAATTGTCAATGATTCGCTTGGTTTAAATCCATAACCATATTGTTTGAAGTTAAAGTCAATAATGCTAGATCCTTGACCAACTACAACGTCAACAACAGCTTGTGATCCCAATCCAGGACCAGTATTTCCTGAAGTGTATACAAGAGGGATGTTTGTATATGATAATGGATCATCGAACTCAACGTCAAATACTTTTTGAACATTTCCACATCTTGAGTAGAAATGAACTCTTGTTGATAGTCCAACATTAGTTTCGAAATCAGTGCTGCTATTAATCTTAGTTACAAATGCGGAGGAATTTGCTTTAATTTCATCACTAGCTCTGGGGAATACTTCAGCCGCTTGAACTGTTCCACCAGAATTATAGAAGTGTGGTGTTACGTGAGTGCCAACACCAACAGTAAATTCTGTTGTACTTGCAACACTAATAACAGCAGCACCACAGTAAGCGGGATCAGTGGATCTTGGATAATAATGCGTTCCAATACCCAAATCAAGATCGCATGTGAATCCAATACCAGATAAGATAACGGTACTTCTCTGTCCCGATGCTTGCAACTTATGATCAGCATCAGTAGTAATTGTCACAATTCCAGTTGTATTATCATAAACTGCATTTACGACATTTACCTGAGGTGCATAATCACAAGTCATTGCAATTCCAGTGAATGTAATTTCATCACCTATGGATAAATTATGTGCAGTTGCTGTTGATACTGTAGAAATTCCAGTTGTGTTGTCATAAAGGAAGTTTGAAAGATTTCTAGGAGCATAGAAAACTTGTCCATTAGTTACAGCAACTCCCGTAATATGACCATCAGTTATTTGAGCAGTACCGATTGCAACAATGTTATTAGCAGTAATGCTCTTCTCTCTGATAGAAACACTTACAGTCTGAATACCTGCTCTGTAACCAGATCCGCTGTTGCCAATTCCAATAGATGCGATTGTTCCTGCAGCAGAAACAACTGCGGTTCCACCAGCAGCGACTAAAGGTTGATATCCATTTCCCTTAGAATCAACCGCAACAGAAAGAATAATTCCTCCTCTTGGGAAACTAGAAATGCCAACATCATGTGTTACTGATTGAGGAACACCATTAATTGTTGCTGTCGTTACTCCAGCACTTTCAGTCAACTTATAATCCTTAGTTTCTCCAGGACCTTGGAATATATCGTTAATTAAGAATACTGCGTTGTCTGCACTGATTCCAGAAACATTCTGACCCTCAGATTTGAGAATAAATTCATTAGTTTGAGTGTCAAAGTTTTCAGAAATATCATCAAAGATATAATTTTTGCTATATGGATCTGTAGAAGTATTTGGTACTCCAGAACGTAAGAAAACTCTTCCATGGAAACTTGAACCTGTAGATATTCCAACCCAATCAACCTCATCTGGTGGATTTGTTGTAGTTCCTAAAGGAGTATTTCCAAAAGGTGGTTCCGCAAAGTTAAGTGAATTATTAACAATATTAAAGTTTCCTCTGACTTTAGTAATTTGGGTTCCGGTAGAGTATCCAGCTACAAATGTTCCAAGTCTTGCTCTACGAACTCGTATCATGTTAGTAGATCCAACACCAACTGCTTCAATTGCCATGATCTCATTATTCATCTTAATGAGATCACCACCCAAGAAATCTTTAGTACTATCAAATTTAATTAAATCGTCTGTAGTAAATACATTCTCAGATGCTCTGGTAGTTACAGAAGTTGCAACAATAGGAGATTGAATGTTATTATCAAGAGAAATGATGCACTTGTTGTTTGGATTTTGCATCACAAATCTATGAGATGTTCCAATACCAACACTTGTCAAATCAACAACTTCTGGAGCAGATTTTAATGCTTTTTCTGCAGTTGCTGCAATTTTAATTTTATTATTATCAACTTTTACTACATATAAATCTTCTGGAAGTCTGTTTGTAACACCAACACCAGGGAAACTAGTATTTGAAATTCCAATTCCCTTATCACCATGAAAATATTTAATTTTTTCTCCAGTAACAAAGAAGTGATTTGGGATAATAATAACATTATTATCTGTATCAACTATATTGGTGTCATTCCCAACAAATTGTCTTTCAAATATTGGATCTCCTCTGTGTAAGAGTTCAAATGCCCTCTTAATGTCTCTTTCGGTTCCTTCGTAAAGTCCTATTCCAGTTTTTACAGTTCCTTCATGGTAAGTAACAACAGATTGAGTGTCATCTTGACCTCTAATCGCATTTAAAAATGTATTGACTTTAACAGGAGTTCCTGGAATTGGTGTAAATAAAATCTGCACTGTTGCGGCTATACCAACAGAATTTGTAAGGATTCTAGATCCTATCGTACCAATGCCAGCAGAAGTTTCTATATAAGCAAATTCTGTGTCATATGTTTCTGGATTAGGAATATCCTCTATATAATCATCAACTACAATAAATTCAGAGAACTGATAACCATTCGTAGATTCATCATGTGCCTGAATAAAGCAGTATGCACCATCATAACCAGTAAATGAATCCGTTTGATATTCTGCAATAACATGTTGAGTTGGATTAGGAGAAGCACTAATAGATGTTGTAGTTGTTTCCAACCTAGCGTGCTTCATGACATGAGTACCAACGCCAGTATTGGTAGCGTCTGCTAATCCAATCGTTATTGTGTTAATAATTCCAGTGCTTCCTACTCCAACATTGAATCCTGGAGTAAAGTCTACTTTTAAATTACTACCTTCAAGATATGCATTATATGTACCAAGACCTGCCACAGCAAACTCATTTAAAGATGTAGATAATGGAGCATATTCTATGAATGAAACATCAGTTCCATCATGAACAATGTTTAATTGATTAAATTCATATCTATCAGTATTATTAGTATCTGGGGTCAGTTCTATTAATACCTTTGCAGAAGAATATGTTTTTGCTATAGAAACAATCGTTGTTGTTATTCCAGATGCAAGAGAAACTGTATCATTTTTGATGACAGTTGGTCCAATGTTAGTTGTACCATATCCAATTAAATCATCATCTAAGCGATATGCTAAAGTAGAAACATCATAATCATTTAAAGTGAAATTAGTTGGATAGAATAATAATTGCCCAGCATCACCAAAAACATTAAAATCAAATGATCCTTGATCATATGCAGATTCCAATCTTCCATATTGATTAGTATAAGCAATTGCTCCATCATGAACCAAATCAACTATTAACAATTGTCTTTGAGTAGTATATCTTCTATCCTTGACAAGAGTCAGGAATTTCATTGCCCTTGCTCTATCAATATTAAATGAAGATACTACTTCATATGGAGTAGATCTTGGATTGCTATTAAACAATCCACTCATATCATCGACATTTAAAACTCTATTTCCAACAGATTCCTCAAAATCTGTTAAAGTTCTGTTTGCAAATAGTATTTCAGTAGTGAGAGTCTCCTCTCCAATCTCAAAAGTGGATTCCTTAACAAGATCAAAATCATATACACAATTTAGATCAGCAACACTAATAAGATCACTTACAATTTGGAAAAAAGTAAGTTCTGTCGAAATACCAACTACCATCGAAGAGGAATTAGGTGAAGACTCTAATTGATAGTCTGAAAACTTCTTAAGTCCAACAGTATGATTCAGTGCTGAAACCGATTCATTCCATGTCTGATATGGAACTCTAGATTTTAATGTATATGAGAAATTTTGATAATAGTCACTATCTTGAATTCTCTGTAAATCATCATTCAAGAATCCAGAATTTACTTGCCATCCTCTAACAACTTTTGATTTTGCCTCTAAATTCAAGAATCCTTCACTATAATATACTTTCGAAGCAATCCCTTGTGTCTTTGTAGATAAACCCTTTACAATTTCTCCTTGAGAAAAATCTTCTTTTGCAGATACTCTCAGAATTCCATTTCTAGAATCCCAAGACTCGACAATTCCAACAGAAGATCCGCATTTTACTTCCTCACCAATACCAAAATCATTGGTAGTCAAAGTGATGTTAAACTGAGGGAAATGTTTTTCTGGAATAATTCTTGCTGCAGAATTATTAAGAGAATCAAATATTCCTGGCGTAGTTACACTATCATCATAATAGTCAGAAAGACTAAATGTAACTGTAGCACCTGCACCACCAATATTTTCGTCTGTAGATACAACAGTGAATAAATTATATCCATAATTAGATGAGTTATATCCTCTTGCGGTAGATCCAACACCAACACTAACATTTTCAACCAAGATCTTATCATTGACCTTGAATGGGAAATTATTTGTGTCACTAAACTCTTTAGAAAGAGTCGCAGTTGCATTTTTGTTTGAAGTATTATATGAAATTGTACTAATACCAACTCCATTACTATTGTGTACAGGTACAATTCTAGGAGTTAAATTACTAATACCATAAGTATTTTTAAGTATTTTAACATCTGTTGTTCCGAGATCATACTGAAGATCTAAGTCTTCAACTAATTTTCTAGTTTCGGCATCAAAGACAAGTAACTTAGGTGATGTTAAGTAACCTCTACCAACCGAACTGACTCCAATAGATTCTATCGATGCTAAAGATGTAACCTTAATAACCTGGGGAAGATTAACACTTGGACTTAAAGTAGTGTCCGTTGGGAAATCATATCCAATATCATTAATTTTTGTTCTCTTTACTCTTCCAATATCAGAACTATTTGCTTCTAACAGAGCTCCTGTTCCAGTTTTTGATCTTACACTATTAATACCGGGTAATGAATAATAATTCCTACCTTTATTTGTAATGGATATTTGACATATTGGTCCTGTTGTATGGGTACAATCAGTTTTATAACTTAAATCAGAATTTGTTGAACTATATGAAGTTTTTTCTGGAATTTCTTTTAATGTATAAGTAAATTCTGTTGAAGAACCAATAGAAATTGAGTGTCTTCCTGAGTAAATGCTATTCTTAACTTGAATCTGTGCTGCATTATAAGGTTCAAAATCAGTTACTACATTTTCTTTTCTCTCAGGAATATCACTTTCATAAACTGGTACTAATTTATAGAATAAAACATTTGGCACTTTTTCGTCAATTATCAATGTTACTTTTGCATTAGCTGATACTCCAACCTCTCCCTCTTTTGTTACATAGAAATTTTTAGAATCATTTGGTTTATCCCAAACTTTTGCAAAATTTGAATTGACATAGAAATTGAAATCAAATGCTGGATATTTTGTAGAGAAGTTGATATATGATAAAGAAGAATCACTTAAATCAAAGATAATGGTGGAGTTTTTATATACCTTTAATGCTGGATTTATTGGATTGATTATTCCAGAAGATGCACTAGTAATATCAACAACGATTGGTATAACTTGAACTGCATTATACCTAGAGGTTGCTAATTTTACATTATTATTATCAACTCTAACAATATAATAAACTTGATTATGAGTTAAACCCCCAGATGCACTAGAGGAAGTGTGAATTACTTTATCTCCAGTTACAAATCCATGACTTTCGAGAGTTATTGTATTCTCATTAACATTAACATCACCGGCAACAAATGATTGTGGATTAATAATTAACTTTCTGTGATGATCATTGTATTTTACAATATATGTAATTATATTTTTTGGATTTACTGTAATATTTACAGCATGTTCTGGACTCAATCCATGTGTAGATGCAGTAGATACAGTTACTATATTTCTATTAACCTCTGCGGTAAGAACATCATAATTTGTTTTAAAACTATGAATGACTCCAGTTCCAATACCAACAAAATAAAGACTTCTAGAGTCTCTATACGTGCTTGCAACACCTACAAAAGTGCCACTAGTATCTAATCCTACCCTTACCGTGGAAATACCAATTAAACTTTCACTTAATCTAACTGCAAACAAATTCTGCCCATCACTGAGAGTAGTTCCTACTCCAACATTACCTTCTTCAGCAACTACAATTCCACTACCGTTACTAAAATTGTAAGTTAATACATCACCAGTAGCAAGATTGTGATTTGGATAGTAGATAGATTTTGTTGGAACAAATGTCTCAGTTAATCCAGATCCTGGATTTGAAAAACTTATGGTCGTGCCAATTCCAACTCCAAAAGATGTTCCTAAGGCAACACTTTCACTGGGATCAAAATAAAGTTGTCTATTCTCTCTTATGCTGGTGTTATTTAATTTTTTCTTAGCACTTATTCTTATCTTTCTTGGATCCTCAAATAAGAATGTAGTTGCAGTATGAGCAGAACCTGTTGTTCCTTGAACCTCTCTTAAAACTCTAATTCTAGAAAGTCTGTGATCAACATTCAGAATTTTAACTTTTTCAGTTTGGATGTTTAAAATGTCATTTTCTCTTACCTTTGACAATTCTCCAATTACACTAAAATAAGTAACAATTCCGGTTACTGAAGGCGCACTTACTCCATATCCAGTCGTATTCAATCCTGCAATTACAAGACGAGCACTAGTAATACCAGCAGAATATGAATTTTCTAAGTATGAAGAAGTTGTATTGAATCCAGTGATATTGATAATATCATCTTTTTGTAAATTATGAGGATTATCCGCAACAATTAAATATTGGTCTTTACCATCTGGATAAATTTCTACCCCAGCAATAGTACTAGTTGCTACACTAACACTATTAACTTCTTTTCCATCTACCAAAGAAACCACTGCAGAAGCGCCACTTCCTTCTGTATTAGAATTATCAAAAACTACCTGATCACCAACTCTATAGTTAGTTCCACCACTACTAATACCAATAGAATTAATGCTTCCAGGAGCAATAGATTCGATGTTAATTGTTTGTAATAAATTGTTGGGAATAAACGTATAAGAATAATTACTATCTTTTTCTATTAAGTTATATGGATTAATTACTCTAGACCATTCGGAATTGCCAAGGTCAATATAGTCTTGATTCGCATTTCCCGAAAAATTAGAAATATTTGGAGAATTTTTAAAAGAATTTCCAATTAAATATGGGAAAATTGGTCTTCTATATTTTGAAAATGGACCAGAAGTATCCGAAACATTACTAATTGTAGCAAAATATGCATAAGTTCCTTTAGGGAACTCTGGAGTTACACAAAAACGACCATTGTTTTCATCAAGAGTAGATTCACTTAAAACATTTTTATGCTCATAATCTTCAATAAAAAGACCCTCTGGGAAAACACTAGTCGGTGGTCTGTCTTCGGAAATATTTAATTCATATCCAGATTTCATTAATACTACAGATCCACCACTTCTCTTAGAATATCCATATGGTCCATATATTGGGTTTCCATCATATGCCCATCCAATAATGGGAGAATGGTCTGCAGAAGTAGATTCAATACTATTAATCTTTCTTAAATCAGTTTTACCATATAAAGTATTTCCGCCTTGATCGACTGAGAATAATTGTTCTCTTAACTTTCTCGGTGAATATATGTGAGAATACTGAAGTCCATAAGAATCATTATTTCCATTTACCAGGAATCCATCATCTAAAGTGAAATTATTGAAATATCTTTCAAATAAGTTAATAGTCCATTTTTGTAAGACTGGTTTGAATTCTACTCCTTGGCCAGAGGAATTAATTACAATAGATGTTTCTTGAGTATAATTGATTCCTCCATGAACTACTTTAACTGAGGTAAATCTGCCATTTTCAATAACCGGAGTTAAAACTCCACCAATACCTTCTCCCTCAATAGTTAAATCAGGAATACTTGTGTAATTCTTTCCTGCATTTAAGATAATAACTTCTGTGATTCTTCCACCACTAACCACTGGAAGTAATTGCGCTTCAGTACCAGTACTTAAAGTTACTAAAGGAGTTCTTTCGAAATTGATAATTTCTGAAGATCCATAACCAACTCCATTATTGGTTAAGTGTACTGAAGTGACTTCTCCTCTAAAAATAGGTTGGATTTTTGCTTCAAAGTTTTCTTCACCGATAGAAGATATTCCAACACTACCTACCAAAGAAACTGTAATGTCTGGGTAGTTGAAAACCTGAGTACCAGAACCACTACTAGTTAAATTGACATACTCTTTTTCGTTATAAAAGAGTTCTTTTACTGTTGAAACTCCAACATTAATATTGGATAATTTAAAATTATTATTATCTACTTTAGTTACATAATATTCAGATCCTGAATTTAGTCCAGAAATTACCGTTCCTTCAGAAGTATACTTTACAATTTCTCCAGACTCGTAATCATGGTCTTTTATTGTTATTACATTTGTAGCAGTATTAATTCCAACAGGAAGGACAGTTCTTTTTTTATTCTCATATCCAGATCCAGAATCTATTACACTGATAGAATCTACTAATAATTTTCTATTTACAGATTCTAAATTATGATTTCCTTCTCCAACAGCACTTAAAGTTACAGTGTTAATTCCAGCAAGTGCATCTCCTCTTGTTTCATGTAATTTTACCGTATTTGAATTAACAATAGAGGTATAGTAAATAGATCCCGTCGAAATGCCACTGATTCCTTTTTGAGATCCTGTTCTATAAATTACTGGTTCGCCTATTCTGAATTTGTGATATGTACTAAATCCTATCGTTGAATCTGTAACACCAGTTGTGACGTTTAATACTGAACTGAATGGAACAGAATGGACTGTTTGCCTCATCGTAGGAGATGCCTTAGCACCTTCTCCATTTCCTCCAGTAATTTTAACAGTGGGAGTGCTTATATAATCAAATCCAGGATCAATAACTCTAATTTCTTTAAGAACCCCAGAAATTGCAGCATATCCTGTAGCTCCAGTTCCAACCTGATCCGATACTATTAGAGTAGGAGGATTAGCAACATCATAGTTATATCCAGGGGAAGTTATATTAATCTTTTCAATTTTTCCATAATTGATTGAATCTCCCGATTTGTAATTTAATAATTCTACACCATTAACAAATATTCCAGTGAATCCTGGATTAGTTGTAGAGGGTAATGTAGTTTCATTTGGTGGATTAATTTCTCTAAGAATCTTTTGAGATGTTAAAGTTTTATTCTTTAAATCAAATGGAGTAATCGTATTATTTAAAATCGTGACAGAATTTTCAAAAGTAATATATTTTGAATTATAAAGATTAGATCTACTTAATGCAAATCTAACTGTATTTCTATTAACTCTTTCTACGAAGTAAAGACCATCATCAAATAAGGATGAATTTCCATTTGAAGTATAATATACAGCATCTCCTGTATAGAATCCATGATCTAATGGTGAGATGGTGATTTCGTCTCCAATAAATGTTCCCGAAAAAGTGATAGACCTATCAGTAGTTACAATTGGTTGAGAATTGTAGTTTGGTAAAGATCCAGATGCAACTAAGTAATTATCTTTATTCTTCTTACTTCTGTATAAGTTTTGAACATTAGCTGTGTAAATCGAAGCATTTACAAAACTATTTGAAGTTACTCTACGTATATTCTTTTTGACTGTATAAGTGAGATTTTCTGAAAGTTGTCCTTGCCCACGAACTGTAATTGATTTGCCAGATGGAATTCCAATTACAGTTGCAGTTTTCTTTTGTCCATCACTATAGATTAATTCAATTCCATCACCCAAATAGAAGTAATGATTTACATTTAAATTGAGATTATAAGTATTATCCGAAGAATCGAGTAAATCAAAAGTATTTACTTTGTATGAAGGAGAAACATTATATAACCAATTCTTTGCCTTAAACGAATCATCATCTACTCCAAAAGTTTTTATCTTTGCACGATCTCCTCTTCCCTGAAGATATGCATTTTCAGTTACTTCTAGATCAGAAAGAACAGAATTAATTCTAACTTCAATAAGTTCGTTGTCATCAAAAGCGGCAGTTCCATACGCAAAAGTATTAATACCAATAGATGTAGAATCGGCAATTTCAGAGTCTATATCCGTACAACCTAGAAATTGGTTAAGTGTTTTTGATTTATACGAAATAACTCCAACAGTATTATCTGTATAATTGAGAAACAGTTCTCCACTGGATTCAAAACCAACAGTAGAATCAACTATAATCGCAGACGAACCAGCTGATACTTTACCTATGATTTTAGTTTTTGGTTGTACCTGGAAATCTCCATAAATTGATCCAGAAACTCTAATATCCCTATTATATCCTGCATCAAATACAAGTTTATAATATGTTTGTCCAGCTCCAACATTTATCTTTTCAACAAAAGTAATTGGTCCATATGCTTTATTGATCTTACTGCCATATGGATCTTGAAAAAGAGTTGATCCTTGGAGTTTTTCTGGATCTCCAAAAACAGGTTCTACTACTAAATCATTAGTTATTCTCCATTGTGCATTAGATGGAGTACTCAAAAGTTCAGATGGTTTAACAATTTTTACGTCTTCATTGTAGAGAGCTTTGAATAAAATTTCAAAACCCCTATCTGTACCTTTGGCAAGATAAAAATCTCTGGAATTCTTCAGGAATAATCTTTCATTGAGATTTTCGTTAAAAGATTTATTTTCAATTCCAGGAAGTATTTGACGTTTTGTCTTTTGTAAAAATTCCTTTAAAAATAAAATACTTAGATTTTTTACTTCTGAACCTGATTCATGACTAGAAGATTCTGAAGTTTTGAATACCAACTGGTCAGCATTAAAATCATCTTTTAGTGAAGATACACCACTAAAACCTCTTACACAACCTGTAAACGAAAAGTCGGTTTTTCCCGTATATGTAATAATTTCATCACCAATCTGCAAGAGACCATATGAATCGGGAAATCCTCTTGTGCCCTGAGGAGAAAGAGATCCATTTATCGTTATTGTTTCGTCAAATTCATTAATACCTACGCCAATGAAAGCAGATTCTGTTAAATTCGCTGTCTCATCAATTTTCACATACTTGTCGATATTTTGAATTAAATCGACAGGAGCACCTTGAAATTCTTGAGCAATGTAATATTGCTCTAAAAATTCCTCAAGTAGAGGAAACTCATCCCTAACATAGTTGGGAAGTTGACTTTTAACAATATTGTTAAGTTGTACTCTTTTTTCTGACATTTTAATATTTTACAGACTTAGTAAGATGAACCCGAAGAACCCGAACCACCTGAAGTGGAAACTGTGGTAGAAACTGCTTGATTTGTTGTTGGTGTGATAGTAGAAGCGGAAGAGGTAGTTAATGCACTAGAACGTCCCCCAGAGCGTACCAAATTTCCATCTGGATAACTGGAAGAAACTACATAATTTGACGCTGAGGGATCTAATCCAGATGAAATTTCGTCCACAATAGTTTCAAAATTACTATTACTAATATCTAGTTGCAAATATAAGTCCTGTAATCCAACAACATCATTGGATTTTGGAGAAACTGATATTTCAATGATAGTTTGACCATCTTTTACTTTTCCCCCCAAAATATTAATTGGGTTGAGAGTAATAATTCCTCTAATATAATCAACTACACCTACATTTCTTCTTACGATAGTGGGACTTTGAGAATTTTCAGAAGGTAGAGTGAAGAAAAATAAAGATCCTGTTGCTCCGTCAGCATTTGGAATGTCGGAGAAGTAAATATCGTCTTGTATCCCTGCAATTCTAAAAGCAGATGATTTTATGTTATATCCATCCTGAAATTTTACGTAGAATTCATTACCAAAACCAATTGAATACTCAGCAAATGAATTTAAAACCGCTCTCAAGTCTCTCCTCATACTTACAGTCGTAATATTCGATGTAATTGATTCGTGACTATCATCAAGAACTTTTAAAAACTTACTATACTTAAATCTTGCACCATATCTGTTTAATTCTGTTGATTCTGAATACTTATTTCCATTAGTTTGAACTAAATCAGAAACATATGCTGAAGATGGTGCTAAATTTGAGTTATAATAAACTTTTGAATCAATTTCAATAAACAAATACTTCAAATCTAGAATTTCTGGGACAATTCCAGCAACAGCATACTTTCTTAATTTATTTTTTATGTCCTGTTTTGACAAATTTGAGAGAAAATCTCCAGTTCTTGGTTTTATACTAATAAAAACTTTTCCATATTGAGGAGGAACTAACTCCTCTCCACCAAAAACTGATATTGATTCGGTTTGAGGATAAATTTGAGAGGGAATTAGAGTTTCATAGTCATTAGATGTGACCGCTCTGTTTTGAGTTGCATAAACCTTAGGTGCATACTTTCTAATAGACTCCACAGATTCAATATTTTCTCCACCACTAGCACCAGCAATCGTTGTTATAAGAGAAATGCCCGAGGTTACAACATAATTTTCCCCATTTCTTGTATATGAAACGTTTCCAGAGAAATTAAACTGATTTATTCCATTAGCTGCATCACCATTAGATACGATATAATTAGCAGTTATGAAATTTCCTTCTCTTAACTTCGCTCCAAAGATGTCATCACCAAAAAATAGTTCATATCTTTCGCCTTCGATCTCTTGTAAGTAATAAACTTTCGAATCTCTTTTTACATCTAACAGTTTATGCTGCAGACTATACTTAGTTTGAGATGTTGACTGTTGATTATTCTTTACTGTGACTGAAATTAAATCAGTATCAACTCCACTATTAGGTAAAATAAACTTTTGATTGGGGGTTCTAGTAGAATATGTAAAATTAGATGTTAAAAGTGACCCTTCATAGACTCTAATATCGTTAAATGTAGCGATTCCATTGAAAACTGGAACTGTAATGTCATCTAATATTGAAAAAATGCGCGATTCATTACCAAATCCGGAAGTAGAAGTCGCTACAGGACCCTTTTTAAGAGTAATACTTGCTGGAGTTGGTGTAATCGAAGTAGCATCAATAAAAAAACTTATAACAGCAGTTGCTGCCTTTCTGGAACGAGGTAAATATCCGATATTTTTTGCTAAAGATACGACATTTTCTCTTAATGTCGCACTATCAATGAATACTTCATTTGCAACCATGTTTGCATTATATGAAGTGATGTACGTATTATACGCAAGTACATCTAAAATCGTTGAAAGATTGGATCCTTCAAAATCATAATCTGTAAAATTAGAGTTTGACTTAAGATAATCAACCAAGGATTGTTTTACTTGGTCAAAATCTAAGTTAGAAAAGTTGACTAGTGTCATTTTTACCTAGTTGGTTGCAAAACGAATTGTAATTCTTGTTGTGGAACATCTGCTCCAATAATGTCATATAAAATAACTGCATCAAATGTGTTCTGATCTGGATCTGGATATACATTCACTGAGATTAAATTCACTCTTGATTCATAGCGATTGATTGATTCACGTATTTCATCCGCAATCTTAATAGAAGATATATCATCAATGTTTTCAAAGAGAGAAGCAGTGATTCTAGACCCGAAAGTCTCATCAAAAAACTTCTCTCCAGGCACTGTAAAAACAATATTACGAATTGAACGTGCTATTGCAGACTCATTTTTAAGTGCAAGAAGGTCTCCATTCAGAGGATTTTTCTGAAAAGACATACTAATATCTTTAAAACCTTGACTTACTCTTTCTAAAGGCACTAAAATACAGCAATTTATACTTATTTATCAAGGATTCGTATCAAAATTCATTGAGAGGAATTGGTTCTGTGCCATATTCCCAGTCATCATAATCATCGTCATTACGAATTTTTTCGTGCAATTCGTTTTGTACCTTAAAATCGTGTTTTTTTGGTGTTAAATCATCATTTGAAATTTCACGAAGCATCTTTTGATGTTGATGATTTGCCAAATTATCTAAAAAATCATGATTTGGTCGCAATGCACTATAATCTGTGACCAATTCAACTGTTCCCCACTGTTCTTTCATGTAATTTACATTCCTATCTACTGGTGAATTGCCCATTTAGGTCTCCTGATCGGTAAATCAGAACTTTTTAAGGGGTTACTATCCCTTAATTCACCGATTGTCAATATACAAATTAACTAAAATGTAACCATCAACAAACCAATCTTCCCACAAAGCCCACTTCATATCAACATAGTCGATAGATTCAATCTCAAATTTTGGAAATGCTCTAAGGTATGTATCTCTAAATTTTTTAAACTTTTCCTTTTGTTCTGGAGTAGATAAATGCCACTCTCCCGCAATCTTACGAACGTTATTACGAATCCAATCCAAGTTCTCATCATTAAAGATGTCATATTCACCACCTTCACAATCACTCTTTAAAAAATCAATCCTTGTAATATTATTTTCTTTAATAAAGGTTGAAAACTTAACCGATGGAACTGTATGAATATTTTCGTCAGAACATGTCGCATTTAAAACCGCATCAAATAGTCCGCAAGTTTCAAATGAACCATCGACTGGTCCAATTGCTTTATCTATAAGGACAACATTATCATCCTGTACATTTTCAACGAGATCTTTATATAAGTCAGGATGTGGTTCAAAAGAATAAATCTTTTCTGGGTTTTGATCTTTAACAAGGTGAGTGAATGGACCAACACTAGCTCCAACATCAAAAACAATATCACCTTCTTCTACTGAAAAGAATTTTTGGTAAACATTGTCTATAAAGTTTTCATTTTCAATAGTTCTTTTAAACCGTTCATTATCTGCCGCATTTCCCCAATTAAAATCCCTCAATCTCTTAGGAAGACGAGAACGATTGAAGTCTGTTAATTGTTTAATCGAATGCTTCACTCTGTTTACATTAGTCTCAAGAGCTCTTCTACTCTCTTCATCAAGATAATCTGTACCAAGAACATATTCAAGAGCGTCTCTAGAATCATCCAGAACAGTATAGAGTCCAGGGAATTCGATAGAATCAGTAGGTTTTTCTTCAGTAGGTTTTTCTTCTGGTTCTCTTTCTTTTGCAGTTTTCCAGAAGTATTCGTCCTCTCTACCCATTCCAAGACGTTCAAATCCATTCTCAACTTGATAATATTGTGTTGAAACCTTAAAGTCAGGCATCTTTGGATTAACAGGAGTCAAGCTATTATCAAAAATACGCATTCTATTATTAGGATAGAGTGCATATTGTCCATTATCTAATTCAATCAAATTATGTGATTTGTGCTCAGCAGGATTTTCACTTGTTGCATAGTCAATTACATCTGGATCTTGGTGGTAATTATCTAAAGTACAGATATAAGTTCCTTTCTGAGTTCCAAAATCTCTTGTGTATAATTCATAGTCCATACTACCAATAAATTGCTTCGTAACTGAAACTACACCATAATCCATACAGTTCCAGAACTGTAGATTAGGAAGGTCCATATCGGGGTCTGGAAGCGCCGGAGACGAGAGAAACGCGCTGATAGGTAGTTTATCATACATCGCTGCGTATTCAGGTAAATACGTCTCAAAATAAAAAGTGCGCCCAGGAATCGACTTTGCCGAAACCCAGACGCCTTTTACGAATTCTCCATGACCACTTTGATGATCTGTCAGATATTCTTTTCTAACCCATACCTCAACTGAAGGGAGATTACAAATAAGTGCCGCCATTAAATTAATGTAACTTTACTTATTTACCTACCTTGTCCACGATATTTCTTCTTTGCTTTATTACGAGAAGTCGCGGAAAGCAGGGTATGTTGTGATGACCCTTGACGAGTTTTTTTCGGTTTTCCGGGGACATAACTCCCGCCTTTCATCATGCTTTTTGCCATTGTAATAATCTCCTATCAAATAACCCGAGTTTTTTCGTGACCAACGCGAATCCGAGGATCGCACCAAATTTCAAAACCTGCTTCTTTTGCATCAAGACAGAATGATACGTCTTCACCACACATATCTTGAACTTGACCAGATTCAAAGACTTGCATCTTAGGAGCAAACCATGGATACTCCAAGTTCTCAAAAACACCCTTCTTGATTAGTACCCAACCAAATCCAGTGTAATCAACAGTAAATGGTTTCTTACGCTTGGTGATCGTATCAAGAGTTTCATGATTCATCACTCCACCATTCTTACGGAAGTCATCTTCTTCCAACCAGTGTGCTACTGAGGTTGTGTGACCATCTTCTGTAGAATACCACCCAGCAGCTACTTCACGTTCTGTGCCGTCTTCAGAGATTGCAAGATCACACAATTGCCAGAATTTTTCTGTGTTGAATACAATGTCATTATCAATCCACAACTGATAATCATATTCCAGTTTACCATCCCAAGGAATTTGCTTTGGTCCACGAAGTACATTCGCACCCAAACACTTACAACGAGCAAAATTAACCATAGAAGAGTAATCTTGACTGATCTGAATACTCATACCATTCTGTACCATATCAAAGCACAGTTGTACGAAATTCTTCAGAAAAGTATAGGAACACCCACGACCAGGAAGACAAAATACAATTGTCTTCCCTCGCATACGTTGCTTAATAGCGGCAATGTCCCACTCTGCTTCTTCTTTCTTCGCAGGCGGTTTTGCCTTTACAGTAAATCCTTTTGCCATAACTTTGATTTGACTTCAGTTCAATTTTAACAGTTTATCTATACATTGTCAATAACTTGCTTCCTCTCCTTTCTGTACGGTTAACTCCTCATATGACAAATCCTCAATAGTGTAATCAGTCTTCATGAGACCAACCATACCATTGAGGGTTTTCCATACTTTATTAAATTGTTCTTCAGTCAAACAATTATATAAACACTCTTCCTTTGCGTAAATGTGATAAACCTTTGTTTGCATTATTTTTTACTCCGGATTTTTTTTATCTATAACCTTTTTCTTTTTTGATATGCTATTCTTTGAGCTTCTTTATACTTCTCATCTCTTTCCCATGATTTCTTATTTTCATCCAAATCCATCCATACCAAATTACTTATATGATTATCGTGTTTATTCCTATTCTTATGTTCCACTGAATTATATTCATGGGGGTTTGGTATGAATGTCTCTGCTACAAGATTATGAATGTTTGCTTTTATTTGTTTCACAAACTTTCCATTCTCATCTTTAATAGAAACATTAATGCTCGGATATTGATATTGCTTCCCCCTTGGATTTCCACGTAAATGAGTATTCAATTCAATTAATCCATACTCGTTTAATGGTACGTTCCTATCACATCTTCCAGGTGCTCGATATGGTTTCCCCTCCTCACTGATATAATACCCAGGGTATTTTGTCTCTTTTATATTCTCCGGAATTTTTATTTCTGGATATACTGGAGGTTTTAATTTATTATCCACTCCATACTTTTTTCTTTGATAGTATAAGCGTTTCCATTCTTTCTGCTTTTCTGGATCCTTATATGGCATAAAAAATTACTCCGGAAATTTTTTTATATTTAAATATCTCTCTCGCGATTTGTCACATCTGTAGGTTAGGGAAGTGGGTCGTTTTTATATACGCAACGCCCGCCGCAACGCATCAACAACGCCCCGAAAACACTGTCGTTTCACTGATACTCTCTGATTATAATACGGGGACTAACTGATGTCAACCCCCCGTGTTCTTAAGTATCAGAATTCTTCCAACATTTCATTCAGTTCATTGATATTCAGATCAGCGTGCTTCCAATACACACCATCAGGAGTAACTGCACCGAAAGTTTCTACTAACTGGTGCGACAGAGACTTATAACCATGCTCCGCAAACATACGCGCAAAGTTATACATAGTCTCATCATTTCCCAACCACAGAGCAACATTCCAGGTCTCATAATTTGCCCAACCGTTGTAAGTTTGAGCGGTCATGTCTGTCGAAGTGATGTTCATACTACTGAGACACTTTACAGGCTTCAGTTACTATCACCCACCACTGACAAACTATCACCAACGACCAGGATTTGACAGGTCTTCGATATACGCATCACAAGACTCATTACCCTCCAATTTGAATAACTTTTCCCAGTTAATCTGATGAGGGTCAAAGTCTGCTAGTGCTTCAATTTCCAGAGTGATGCGATACTTACTCTTTTGAGACTGGTGATAGACTGTCGGCATTTGTGAGACTCCCTGAGTGATACTTTACTAGTATAGAATAACAGAGAGGAACTGTCAATAATACTCTCAGTATTTATTAGCAAGTCTGATAGTTTTGTGTTGTCAATCCCTGGTAAAACTTATCTCCGCCCGGTTGACATTTCTGCGCGTTCGTGATAGACTGCTCGCTAAGATCACAACGTCTGAGAGCATTAAAATCACTACAAATACGCCCCAGAGTAACTACGAAGACACTGCTAAGTAACTCCATTTCCAACAATGTTAAACACGATACAAACAACGCAAATACATTTTTTAATACATTTTTAATATAAAAAAAGGGTAATCTTTATCTATAATAGCAAAAAAGGGGCATTTTTTGTGCCCCTTTCTTATTATCAGAAGTTTACAGGTTGACCGCTGAAGTCTACTGCGTCAGAGGAAATACTCTCCTTTTCAGTGTCAGTAATGCTGTCAAGAATTTGAAGCATTTGATCACCGTTCTGAGCAATTTTCAGCATACCGATGAGAACTTCTTTAGACATGAGTTGTTGTTAGTTAGAGTGAAATGTGAGCAGTTTATAGTGTTACTCAGCACTTGGTTAAATCTAGGTCTTACGTTGTGAATCAGTCTCCCAATTCTGTACTGCCTAGATGTAAGTTAGGACTCAGGCAAAGACATAACCAGACTCAAAATCTTCGGTTACGAATACACTTTCGCCATTGATTGCACCAGCAAACTTTCTCACATACCAAGCGAAGTTTTTCTGAAAAACACCTTCGCCAGCAATGCAGAAAGTATCACACAGAGCGTTCAATCGCGACTTAGTGGTGTTACTTTGCCAACCACCATCATAAATGGTCATGTCATTATCTGTCACAGTAGCAATCAGATTGCCGTGAAGATAAACAGAGGAAGTGTTAGTCTCCTCATCAATCGTAACCGTAGTGTTACCAGAACTCCAGTTCTTATTAGACTGAACTGCCTGGCACATTTGGGATTCGATCTTACGCATTTGGAAAAGTGTTGGGGGTTGTGTGTCCTTACACTATAGGGACACTTTACAGGCTTCAGTTAGTATTACTGAGGTTGATTGATACTAATGATCAAAAAATCCGGAACGCTGCGCTACTCGGAAACCCTCGGTAAGTTATACTGACTCTTGAAGATCTTTCCAAGTTTCATCATCATACAAATAAAGAACTTCTTCTTTAACATCTACTTCGTCCCATTTTTCCATATCATTCATGAGACTATCAAGTGCAAATTGTACGAGAGTATCCATATCCATCCCATCAACAATCAGGTTGGCATAGTTCTCTTTAAGTTTGTTAAGTTGCTCTTGATTCATGATGTTTGGGTCAGTAGAAAATGAAACGAAAGACATTAGTTAGTGGGAAAGTTTTTACAGACTGCATCACACAGTTGACGAATTACATCATCTTTATATTCAACCTCTCCAAAGTTTGATTCAATAATACAATCAATGTCCTCCATAAGTTGTTCACGTTGAGTCAACATTTCAAGTCGGTCCATCATTTTGTTGTGAAGATAAGATTTGATTAGTGACATAAATCACCCCACACATGCAAGAGGCATGAACTCAGAGCGAGGCAGTTTTTCAGTGTTAAAGTCAGTCACTTCTGCACCTTTAGCAATACGCGCTTGCCAATCATATTTTGCTTCAATGCCAAGAACTGTGCTATAAGATTTTTGACCAGTAGCACGAAACTTAACGCGGCGGATAAAACGTTTGACAACAACTTTCATGCCTTTGATCTCATCTGCCTCAGCAATAAATGCCTCGGGAAAGTAATCAACAATGACAGCAGAATTGGTGACTTGCATGTGAGAAAAGAAAAATGAATCGGTGCCTATACTATAGAAACACTTTGGGGGCTTCAGTTATTAAACCTCTGAAAGTTCTTGTTGTTGTAACATCAACTGCTCTTCAGTTACTTCATCAACACACTCCTGAATTACGGTGTAGATGTAATCATTGTTGCCAACTTCATTGAAGATTCTTTCTGCCAATTCAGGATTATCAAGAGCAGGATATTCAATGTTGTCATCTTCATCAATAATATAACAATCTTCCTTGGTGTAAATCCATGCACCACAATCTGCATCTTCTCCCTGTTGTTCGATGAGTTTGTTGACGCGATCTTTGAGTTCTTTGAGTGTGTAGTTCATCAGTCTTCGATGGTGATAGAGTGAATTACAAAGTTGGGATTGAGACGATTACATGTAGCAATCGCTTCTTCTTTTGTTGCTTTGATGTAACCCAAACAGTCATTCATAATCCAACCGTTTGCGCGATGGAATTGACCGTGAAGAAGGAATTTAGTCTCTTGAGTGTTGTTCATACTACTGGGACACTTTAGGGGCTTCAGTTACTAAACCTCCGATTACATGCCATTCATAAACTCGTGAATCGCTTCGTTATATTCTTCTTCAGTCTGATAAGTGCGACCGTGAATTGTATATGGAAACGTTTTCTTTTGAAACATCGTAGACGCAGTTTCTACGTCTTTTCGATCATATCCCATCTCGACAAGATTTTCGACGTAAGGATTAGTAATGCTCATAAGTTCAGAAAAAAGTGGATAAGTTTTGATAAAATCAGACATCGATAAAGTTCTCCTCAGCAACCTTTTCCCATGCTTCATAGAACATATCCCATGCTTCTTTATTATCAACGAAAGAATCAATTTCTGCAATCTCGCAGACATAATCGTAGCACATATCCAGATCAGGATTCATTTCATAAAAGAATCCAGACATGGACTCCAAAGCATCAGTGAAAGCGGTGCTGATTTGCGTTTGTGTGTTCTTCATACTACTAGGACACTTTAGGGGCTTCAGTTTCTAATCCTTAGAACTTTGCTGTCACTCCTATTACTTTTGCATTAGGATTGCGTGCTAATGCAACTTCTCTTGCCTCTTGATAATCTTTCGCATATACTTCCTCAGCGAAAACTTTTCCTGCAACGTACAACTTTACTTCGCATTTCATGATAAACCAAACCCAAATAATTTACTAGAAGAAATACACAATAAGAAAACTAACATAATGACAACATCCCAGGACTTTGTTCGTATAAAGAATGGAATGGAAATTGCATCACCAATGAAGTTTAATGTCACCCCAAATGTGAGATCAATGTGTAAAATAACAAAATAGGCAACGATTACAAGAACTGAACCAATAACCCTGCCTATTGTATCAATTTTCATAATTACCAAATGTTAGTCCAACGCTTGTGATTTGCTTTGCTAATTCTACCTTCTTTCAACATGTTGTCGCAAACATTACAAAAGACTTGAAACTTTTCCTCTCGGGTGAGAGTATCTGCACCGTCACATTTTGACATGACGTTGAGCATTTGTGCTTTGTTAGTGATCATTCTGAAAGTGGGGATTCGCGTTTGCAATCAGCAGGGTATTTTGAGAGTCCTAAGACTGCTTCAAGGTATGGGGGAAGTTTCTCAAATTCCTGCCCATCTGACTCGGAATTGTACCAAAAGTCTTCCCAATCTTTGGGAGAGTTTGTTACATCTTCGATGTTACTCATGGCAATAGTTTAACGTCGATTTCTTTCCAGTTAGGATACTGCTTCATGGCATAGTTTTCCAGTCTGGTGTTATGATTCTTAATGCCCTTAGATGTTTTTGGACGTGTGGGCATTGTCCTCAAAAATGATAGTGTACCCTCATCAGTTGTCACTGAAACTTGATAAGTTGCTGTTGTTGTTTTCATCTGAGAACGTGACGATAATCAATGGATTTGATACACCAACCTGATGCACATGTGATTTCTTCGATGAGATCATCCTCATCACATGCTTCCCAGGTTGTTGACATCGTTTCGTCAACTATTTCACGTTTGTAATCATCAGTAAGGAAATCATCCATTGTATCTCCATCACCAATATCATCGGTGAAATCAAACTCAATTTGTGTTACTTGGAATTGCATCAATCAACCTCCGTAGACTTCTTCTGCCATGGGAGTGTCACTCATGCGATCAAGATGATCCCACAAAGTATTCTTCTCACCGAACATTTCCTCATAAAGATCAATGTTCTGACGATCGTATTCAGACTTAACTGCCATGATCTCAGTTTCGATCCATGCAAGTTCCATACGCTTTTGATCAAGTTTTTTGCGAAGATCGTAGAGTTTTTGGTTGCGTTCGGTGAGAGTCATTTTAGTTGTGCTCATACTATAGGGACACTTTGGGGGCTTCAGTTTTAATCAACGAACATACAAATATCCACCTGCCCAATCTGCACGGGCAAAACATTCTTCGCGAGACTCAATCATCAGAAGATTGTAACGAACAATCTTTGCAGGTGCTTTGTATGATGCGGGTTTGTAAACTTCACCTGACTTCTTATCAACAAAGGCATGAACACTTTTGCTTTGAGATTCAGTCTCCATCACAATTTTGTGATACTTACGTCCACTTTCGATGTAGAACTTGTAGGGATCAGAGTTAGGATGACGACGATTAAAATCATTCTCCAATGCTTCACACAGCATCAGAGTATATTTACGCACATTCAGTTGAATCTCGTTGCGTGCATCTTGCGTGGCAACGTAGTCAGCGAAGGATTGAGTGGTCATGGAATCGGTGCTCATGTAACTAGGACAGTTTAGGGGCTTCAGTTTTAATTACCAAGTCTTTTCCATGATAAAGTTTGCACGGGAAAACTCTTCACGATCAACAACTTTGAACATGCCATATTTGTTGGTGATGACATAACCTTCATGTAATGTAACTTCTTCACCAATCAAACAACCAATGTCATCACACTCATCAATGAAGCAGAACAAATCTTCCTTGATAGATGCAACCAACTTCCACAATCGGATCAAGTTGATGTCACAATCAAATTTTTCTGCAATTTCATCTTCATCAATGTAGTTTTCCCCACGGATGCAGTCATTGATATGTTTTTTGATTTTTGTTGCTTTGTTTGGCGTGACAAACTCACATAGAGTGGACATTTGCTTGGCAAATGCACAAACATCTACCAAATCTTCACGATGAGGATGCAAAGCAACTTCAGGTTGGACAAACAAACAAGAATCAGTGCTGATCAGTTTGTTAGTCAAAGGTGCTGCTTTTACAGTTCGCAGATCAACACCAAAATACAAAGTATGAGGTGCAATGATAATATCTTCCGATACTATTTGAGGGAAGACATAAGTAATCGTATTGGGGCGAAAAGTATCACTACCACCATACCCAATAAAATCACCCTGAATAATGGATTGAGTGCGAGGCAAACAATCAAAGCAAGCATGAAGAATACGAGCAACTTTGCCTTCGTGATTCTTGTCAATTTCTTCATGTGAATGATTGATCTTGATTTTTACTTTGTTGAAGACAGATTTAGTGCCAACAAAGAATGTACCAGTCGCAGGATCTGTGCCCCAAACAATAGCAGGAGCGCCATCCATTTTGGTGCTGATAATACTATCCGACTCACCGAACCAATCAAGAACTGAAAGGTCTCCAGTCAGAATAGAATCTTCAGGATGTTGCAAATGAGTGTTCTTCATACTACTAGGACAGTTTAGGGGCTTCAGTTTAGTTAAATGGGAAGTTTTGCTACAGATTTACCCTTACGATGCTTCTCAATAAAGTTAATTGCTGATTGTCGATTGCGACACTCTTTAATAACTCTCCCTCGATGTATAATTGCTAGTTGTGTATTACTTCCCATAATTGGGACAGCAGCATAACACAATGGGTCTTCATATTTTCCCACCATGAATCCCTCTTCTACTGGTTTGGGTTCTAGTATGCTGCTTCTGGTTTGTGTTAGTTTCATCGACGAATCTCAGAAATAGCGGGTTCACCTTTGTTGAATACAACATCAACAACTGCCTGAACTTTGCGAGCAGTAGAAATACCAACAGTGTCATAAGTTGGGATGCAAACTAAACCAAAGGTCTTAGACTTGCCACCCAAACGAATCACACGACCGATAGATTGACTGATGCCGATATAATCCATGTTACGCATGAAAATAACTGCTTCAAGTCCACTCACGTTGATGCCTTCAGACAAAATGCTGTGGTGAATGACAACAAACTTCTTCTCAGGATCTTTGCCCCAAGTGTTCAGAGTCTCAAAGAATTGCTCACGATTGACTTTCTTACCATCAATGATTGCACCAGTCTTCGATGTGATCGTCATCCAAGAATATCCACGCTGAGCAAGTTCAGCACAGAAATCAGACTGAGAAAGAAGACCCACAATCTGCTTTGTAGTGCGAGCACAAATCAAAGTCTTGTCGATGTTGTTCTCATCAATAGTTTCGATCAAATTGTCAGCATCTTCAGCATACATGACTTTGCGACCTTTGATCAAAGGAAGCGACTTGACTACAACTTTGGGAGGAAGAATGTAACCACCTTTAACTAGTTCAGGAGCAGGAACATTTGCCAGAACCTGACCATAAACAGCAAAATCATTCATCCCAGGTTTAGAAACAGTAAGAGAATGTTTAGGAGTAGCAGTGAAGAAATAGCAACGATCAGAATTAGCAGCAAAGTATTCCGTAGCAGG
>Ga0209645_1000082_pt1 | contig 44115 bp, 72 predicted proteins | sample ETNvirenome_6_30_FD_184070 | JGI IMG/M metagenome (GOLD analysis project Ga0209645, IMG submission 184070) | Marine viral communities from the Pacific Ocean - ETNP_6_30 (SPAdes) (version 2) | ecosystem: Environmental > Aquatic > Marine > Oceanic | place: Pacific Ocean | collected 2013-06-19
CGGTGTTCATCGTCTTCAACTACTAACTTCCCCTCTTCGGTTCTCCAAGATTTGTATATTTGATTTTCATTATTAGCAATAATCATGGATTACCCTCAATTAATTCTAGGCGCACGAATAAGAATTCTGTTGCTTGAACAAGCAAAGACCGGAGACTCGTCTTTCAAGAAAAGCCAAAACGGTTCGTTGAAGAATTTATAAATTGGTGCAGAGATTTCAACAATACTAGCATCGCCTAGACTTGTCAAGGGCATGATATACTTCGTAAAGTTTTGAGAATTTGAATTCGCATAAATCGCTAGTCCTTCCGATTCCAAATAACTTAGTTTGAATCCGGTTCCAATTCTTTCGGCCATTTGCACCGTGCTTGCGAATTCTTTGTCGTCTACTTCTAGAGCCGTTTCAAAGACAGTTTTTCCAAAAGAAGGGAGAATGTCTTGGTCAAAATAACCTTGAAGGTCGCTTGACAAAGGCATAGAATTTTTCTTTACCATGTCAATAGAAGACTCATATGGATGTTCATTCATAATAGAAATTCGCAAGCCCGTGTCTTCCGAGAAGAGATAAAGTCTACCTCTTTCTGTGCGGAAAGAAATAGTATCTCCGAAGCCCTTCAAGAACCCGTTTGTGTTAGCAGTATCAAATACAATTTTAGTATTCAATAACAGCATATCTTCATTCTCAATGGGCTCTGCCGGAATAGCACACATGGTAATTGTAGACATGTCGGCGTTCCAAATGTTCAAAACATATTCTAAATTTCGCTTAACCGCTTCAAGACAGATATATTGGCCTAGATTTGCGCTCTTGTTGAAGTATTTACCTTTCAGCATACAGTCATCTACTGCCTCTCTAAACTCTTTAGCGTCTACTCTAAAATTCAAATACTCATCTCCTTTAGTTGCGGAATACCTTCCCAATTAACTTCGCCTTCGTTATCAAAAGTGCAGAATGGGATTTTCTTACCAACCATCTTAGGGAAGTATTTGCTACTCTTGATTGTAGCCACATACTGCGCTCCCTTGATTGTCATGCGCTGATTTGTGCGAATGACTGTGTGTAGTTTGGAATCTACTCGGTTCCAAATAGCCTTTGCTGGCTCATCTCTAAACGGTTCTTTCGTGTGCGTAATGAATAAACGATGGCACTCAAGAGAGATGGCCTCACCAATCACGGTCTTGAAAGGATTGTTTCTTTGATGCCACTCTTGTTGTTTTTGTGGTTTGTAGGGGCGCATCCTAGAGTTTTCCATGCCGGTCATGTAGGTTGTGCAGTCGTCTAACCAAGAGTCTACACCATCCCAAACAAACAAAATCGGCTCACTACTCTTCTTAATTTCATTAGCAACATGAGCAATAAATGTTCTAATGTTGCCTTGAGTCTTGTAAGGGTCGGAGTCTCCGTTTTCATCCTTAGCATTCGGGTTGTAAATCACAACTCGGTTCGTAGAGTTGTGGTTTGTTTTCCAAGTGGGAACGGCCCCGACATCACAATCCAAGTAGTAGGTCTTAAGGCCGGTATCCATCGCTAGTCCGGATTTTCCGGTCTTCGCTTCACCTTCAATTCCAGCGAGAAGCAAATGCTTCTGCGCCATATATTCCTGCTGTTGTGCTTGTAGGATGGCGTCAAAACCTTCCAACTTAATTTCTGTTTCTTCTTTTTTGTTCATCATTATTTTCACCTAAATTTATTTTTATTGTCATTCAATTTTTTCCAATGTTCTGTTAATTCGTCCAACTCTTGTTTGGAATTCAAAATGATTCTCACTTCTTTTGTTCCGATGTGGAGTTTGATGTGGTAGTTTTGGTCTTCCCAATTCTGTTTGAGAGTAATGAAATTGACTTGCTTCAAATCAACAGTCCACTTGTCCTCAAAAGAAATATATTGCCCATCGTATTCCAACATTAGACCTCTCTCCTATCCGAATCAAAAGCCCATGCTTTGTATTCCAAAAAGAAGTTTTGGAATATGTCAAACTCGCATTCTTCAAGAATGTAGTCTTGAGCCGCCGAGTGTATTTTCAATAGAACCTTTTTCTTGTTCTCAAGGAATTCCCAAGAGATGTGTTGTATGTTTTCGTAGCGAATAAACGCTCTTGAAGTTTCAATTGTTTTTGTTGTAATGTTCATGTAATCACCTTGAATGGATAGGGCATCGCACCCATCCGAGCGTCAGTTTATCCCTTGACCCACGCTTACGCCAAGACACGAGGATAGGGTGGATTAAGCCCAACACCACCGTCTACCCTTGGGAATGGTGATTGGTATCAAAACCAATCCAAGTCTTCCTCCGTTGCTTGCTCAATCTCAACAACTTGGCCACGGCGCTCTTTGACAAACATACCGCTCACATTGATAGTGACGGGTTGCAGTCCTTCATCCGTTTCTCGTTGGGAGGTTCGTCCCACAACAGTAACCGTTGAACCGATACCGAAGTCAATTTCAATGCCTTCGGGAATCCAACAGGTGACCATGCCTTCTTCTTCGTAATCAAACTCTGCCGTAAGGTCAGTAATGTTGATGATACGATTTCCGTTAGCGGTAGGGGTCATGTTGATGTTGCACACTGTTCCGTTTGTGATAACGAAGCGTTCTGCCACCGGCTTGTCCAGCATATTGGAGTGGGCTTCTTGGAGATTACCAAGATACACAACATGGTTAGGGGCCGCAGAAGCAATCAAGTTATGCTTGTTCAAGGCCGAAGTATCTCTGTAAAGTTCGCCTTCGGGGTCTTGTTCGTCGTTCATTCGTAGACTTCCAATCGTCTTATCGGTGAAACCGTAGATGTAGCCATCTCGGTTAGAGTCCTTAATGACGACCATGCTCAACCACTTGAAAGTGTCCGGCTGGAAATCAATACCACCCTTGTTCTTGTAAGAAAACTTGTAGAGTTGATACTGTTCATCATCGTGAACCTTACCGATGAAGATACCACTTCGTCGCATCACGGGGTTGAGAGGCTTACCGTAGTTTGCATTCTCTCCTCCGTTTTGATAACGAGGGGTGTTGTCAAGAGGGATGATGATAGAACCATCTTCCAACTCTTGGACACAATCGGGGAGTTTCTTCACCATCTTGTTTTGAACCTCGTCGTTGTGGTATCGGGAAACCGAGTAGAATCCGTTCTCGCCTTCTTCAACAATAGCGACAAAGCCGCTCTTGTGGGCGTTGAATGGGTCTTCCTTCCACTCTTCAACGGCTCGTCGTCGGCTGTATTCGTTCAAATCTCTAGGTTGTTCTAGAGAGATGAAGAAGCCAAAGGCTTGCTTAGCAAGTCCTCCTCCGCCACCGCTTGTTTCGTTGTTCGTAGACTTCCTACTACGGATAACTTGTGCCGCATAACTACGCCACATGGCAATAGCCACGGGGTTATCGGATGCAAGGTTGCCGTTCTCCGCTCGTATTTCATCAAATTTCAGTTGGGCTTCCTCAACGGAAATACCCAACTTCTCTGCCGCTTTCGCAATTTCGTTTTGCATTTTTTTTCACCTCTTTATATTAGTTGGCCCACCATCCATGAAGCAAGTAATTTCGGGGTCATGGTGGTGGAACGCCACTCCCCTTCTCCAATCACTCGCAGGAATTTCAATTTCATTTTAGCCTCCATATCACATCGGATGATGTATTCATGCAATCCAATGCAGATTTCCTTAGCGGAACGACCTGCGTAGATTGACTGATGAATTTTTTCCAATGCTTCTTTTGTATTTTTATTAATTATTGCTGTTGTTATTTCTTCATACTCTTGAAGGCCTTTCTCAATTTGTCTCGTCAATGTTGTTCCCGATACGATGCTGGCCTGCAACTCGGTGAGCGTCCTACGCAAATCACCTTGTAGAGAGTATATGAACGCTCCCAATTCATCTTCGGGAGGGATTCTGTGACCCTCCTTTTGTAAAACCTGTTTGACAATACGACCGACTAAATCCAACGGAAGCGGATTAAATCGGTAGTTTGCACACCGGCTTTGTAGGGCATGAATGATTTTATTTCTGTCATTACAAGTAATGATGAATCGGATGTTCATAGAATATTTTTCCATGATTCTTTTCATGGCGTTTTGAGCATCTCTTGTCATACCGTCCATCTCATCTAGAAGGATGATACGGAAAGGCACATTATCGCCAATAACTGCGCTCTGTGCAATCTCCTTAATCTTGGTTCTAACAGTTTCTAGTTTTCTATCATCCGAAGCATTTACTTCAAAGAAGTTAGCATCCGTTTCTTCTCCAAGAATAGCCTTAGCAAGAACAAGAGCAATCGTTGTTTTACCTGTTCCCGATGTTCCGTGAACGAGAATGTTTGGCATATCTTTGATTAAGACCCAATTCTCTGCGTCCATAACAAAATGTTCCTGCCCTACGATTTCAGCAAGTTTCGTTGGTCTGTATTTTTCTGTCCACAGCATATTCATTCCTCCTTCAAAGTCCAAAGAGTGGACTGATGCCACATATCTCCTCTACCGACAGTAACATAACCTGCCTTGCAGAATTGCTTACTGCGTAGAATTTGACCTACAGAAGTGGTGTTTGTTCTTCTTCTCGGATTCATTTCCTCTAGTCTTTCTACTAGAGCAAAACAAGTCAGCGGTCTTTCTTTTTGTAAAATTTTAATTAAATCATTTCTAATATTAATCTTCTTTGTTGTCATTATTTTCACCTTTCCATTTCCATATAGCATTTTTATTTTTGGAATCGCTTACAAATTCTTTCCTCTTAAGGATAGAACCTAATTGGCTAGAACTAATACCGTGCTTGGTTGTTCTATTGATATATTCATACACTTGTTGTGTGGATTTAGCGCCACTCTTAAGTGCATCTCTAACAGCATCTACTACTCTCTTCGTCAAAGGAATTCCTCCAATGTTTTCATTTTGGGTTTCTTTGGTTTATCTTTATGAATCTTCTTTTCACCCAAACCCATGAGTCTACATTCTTCATTATTGTATTTCTTTTTGGCAAACTTTACGAAGTCTTCGCTCTCAATCAGTTGCTTGAACAGGCGTTCTTCGTCGGGTTTCAACCCTACTCGCTTGAGTAAGCGAGGAGCCTTTGAGTATTTCCCTCTTTGTGCCATGTTCGTTTTGCGAAATAACTTACCGTCATGTGTGTAGGAAAGCATCTCGTAGAAGTATTCTTGGGGCCAACGACGCTTCACCACACCATCAATGAACAGTAATTTGTTAGGGTGTAGGTTTTCTGTCAGCCAAGAAATCATTTGGGTATCCGAGGGCTTGTTGAAAAGAAGTAAGTCCTTCACCAACTCCCTATCGCTGTTCCTCAAGTAATCGTTTACGAGCGTAAAGACATCTCTCTCAAATGAAAGGGGTTCTTCACTCCTCGGTGCGAAGCCTTTGATGGATTCACGGAGATGCTTCTTCGTGCCTACATTCTTAATTTTGCATATGTTGAGTATTTCTTTTGGGATGTTCTTGCGATTTTTGGATGTCAAAACTACAGTCCCACGATAGGAACGAATAGTGTTTACAATTTCTTTTGTGTTTGGATTGAAGTCTACATCTTCTATGATTATTCCTAACTCAACAGGAACGGAATAAATATCTGCGATTTCTATTTCGTTAGCGTAATAGTATAGGGCATTGGGTAGTAAAGATTTTACTAGAGTCGTCTTGCCTGTTCCTGTCTTACCGACATAGATTTCACTTCTTTTCGTATTCATTGTTGTTAGTCCCATTATCCTCACCGTATAATATTTTAATTATTTTATTAAGTCCTTCAAGAGTTTTATGTTCTTTATCTTCTACCAAATCCGATACCATTTTGAATGTAGTCAATTTCGGGTTTAAATAGTGTAGTGTGTCCGGAATCAATCCGGCGGCAATACACGCAGAATTCTTCCCCAATCGCACAAGGCTACCTTGCAGACTGTGAGGCATACCATACATGTTCAATGCTCTAGAAAAGGCCGCTTGCATATCGTATGTTCTAAAGGAGACATTCGCCTGCATCCTAATGTGATAACCGATGGCGGTCGTTTCGCTTGGTTCTATTTTCACAATAAAATTTCCCTTTGCTAGAAAAATTCCTATGACCATGTTCCTATCTAACATTTTCAACACCCATTTCAACTATCAATTTGTAATCTATTTTCTCAAATCTTAGAAATTTTTCAATTGCTTTCTTGGCCTCGTTTACATCCACGCCCGAAAGGTAAACAACCAATCCTTTTTGTTCAAAATCAAAAAGGTATCTAGTTGGGTTCTTTTTGTAGAGGAGCCAGCGACCTAGGTAGTTTGTCAAAACTTGGCGCTGAAAAACATCTAACTCCCGTTCAAGAGTATATCTAACCAACCTTTTGTTTAGAAGTTGATTGAACATATCTTTATTCATTTTTTCCACCTAGTAGAGATTGATTACATCTGTAATTGTGTTGATTTCACTCAACACTTTGTCTTCCCTAAACCGAGTCTTGCGGGGAAAGCGAAGACCATACTCGCCCTTGTTGTTGCGAGAAACCGCATCAGCATCTACGGAGATGATGATTTGTGGCATTAATCTATACTCGCTCGTTTTAGGATTCCAAGAAGATACAATCCTCTTACATCTACTCGTGAGGGAATGCAATTCGTCATCTGTGAAACCATTACCTACTCTTCCAATTGACTGATAGCCTGTATCGGAGGTGTCATCCTTAACAGCAATTTCAAAACTTGTAAGGAGATTTGATTTGGAATGTTCTCCGGTTTTAGCGCCAACGATGACTACATCTAAGTCTACACGGCTTGGTTTATACTTAATCCAATCACGCTTTGCAGGGTTGTAGAATCCTTGAAGGTCTTTCACCATAATGCCTTCAAAGCCTTCCGAGATGGCTCGGTTGTAGAAAGCCATTGGGTCGCCACCGATTTGATAGTGGGCGATGTCTCCTCCGAAACCCATGCCTAGTTTATTCCATCTTTCTCGCAAGATGGAGTTTAACATAGAGGTTCCTTCCCATTTCAAACAATCAAAAGCCACCCACTTCACTTCAACAGTAGAGGCCTTTTCCCAAGTCTTGGAGTGGACTCTTGTTCCCATCTTCTTATGTTCATCGGGAGAACCGTCGCTACGGATAGGATAAATCTCTCCATCAATGATGAAGTTATCTGCCTTGTATGTTTTTACTCTCTCTACGACATCAAGGAATTGATGAGTAACAACCTTACCTCTTCTGTTAAAGATGATGACTGAATCACCCTCTCTATGAATTTGGTAGCGGTTCCCATCATACTTAATATCGTAAACGACTTCTCTCGGCCATTGGCTAATCGGCTTAACCTTTGCCAACATGGGTTTGATAAACTTACCATGTTGTAGGGTCGTGGGGACGGTTTTATCACCAATGTAGCATTCAACGACAAAGGAAATGTCATTGAATGCACAATCCAATTCTACTGTAGCCAAGGGAGTATCAAATCTTTTTGCTAAGGCCTTGTAGACACCCTTCGTTTGTATCCCAATGTTTGGCGTCCTAATCCAAAACTTGGAAAACCATTTTCTACCGATGTCGGAAAGGCCCTCAAAGAAACCTTTGAATTCCGTAAAGTCTTCATCTTTGGAGAAATCCTTCTCCAAGAAGAGAATCAACTCTTTTAAAGAAATAGGAGAGTGAGTGTCTTTGGCTTCCATGATTCTAACAGTCTCCCCGAAATCTTCGGTGGACTCGTAGAGCATATCAAACTCTTCATCAAAGATTCCAAAGAATCTGCAAATCCATGCTTTGGCTTTGTTCATTCCAACATTGTTCTTGTTTAAGTCAAGTGTTAGAAGTTTCGCAAGTGTAGGTAAATCCCCATCTTCTGCGTTTGAAAACATTGAGGAGATGTAGTCTACCTTTGCATTTGTTCCTTGTAGTTTTTCTAGTGTTTCTAAATTCATCGCTAGTCTTTGCATTCTTATTCCTCTTGGGTATTGTCATTCGTATTCTGTTCTGTAGTATTGAGAATCATTTGATTTATTCTTGTAAAGTTTTGAAGCAAGGTTTGGGTTGCTTCGGCAAGGTCGGGTCTGCCGACTGATGTAGCGGCCAACTGCATATAAGTCAAAGACCCCATGACAATAGGCAGGCTCACATCAATGATGCGGTGTTTGTGGACGAGTAGCCAATGGACGACAAAGGCTCCACGGAGGGCATCGTTGGTGTTTAACACGACAGGCCATGAGTTGTTGAAGTCGGCTTGCATCTCTTCACTCAATGGAGAGTGCTTTCTATTGGTTAGTCCACTTGCCCATTTTTCAAATTCAACTTTTGATTGTGATAATAGTTTGATTTTGCTTAGTTTCATAATTTTTCCTCCTCTTCTAAAAAATCCTGACGGTATTCCTTGTATTCCGAAATAAGATTCTTCTCCTCTAAGAAAAGAACCATTATTTCCCATTCCTTTTCCCAATCTACGATTCTATCTTTATCTTCAACAAACTTAATTTTTCCCAAATTTCATTCCTCCATATCTTTCAATAATTTCAACATTGTATTGAATTCCAACTTGTTCAAGCGTATTCCCTTTCTCGTTGGCTTGTCGTCTTTATACCAACGAATGTCTACCACTTCTTTTCCGTAGTAGGTTCCTTGATGAATCTTGATTTGATTCGTTTCATCTCTAACGACTCTACCTTGAAAATCTAGAGTGTCACTCATTCAATCCACCCCTCGGCAAACTTCTTCAATTCTTTTCTTGAAACGAAGTATCTTGGGGTTTCTAATTCGTCTAAACGATTGACAACCCAACAGGTTCCTCCCAATGAAGAGATTTGAACAATCTCGTATTGAGCGTTCTCTATCTTGATAACTTCTTTTGTATTTATTTCCGGAGTCAATCCGTAAGAGCGTGTAATCTCCGAGGCTACATCGTGAATGTTATCAACTACATACTTGATGATGTGCGCTCTTTGAATGGGAATCTTAGGCGCCACATCTATCTTCAAATGTCCGGCCATGTTGCAGACCTTACACTTGTTGCCTTCACAAATAGGGCATAGAATCTGCGCCTTGTGTGGTGCAGGAAGAGTGACTGTAACTGCTCTCTTCATTTCCTCTCCACCATAAGCCCAATAGGTTTATTTTCATCATTAGTAATTTCAGTAGTTTTTACTAGACTATTCTTTTTCAGTTTTTCAACTACTGAAAAAACTCGGTCATTGGTAATTCGTCTATAATTTAACAAAAAAGGTCTATAGTCTAAGACTTCTTCTTTATCAAGAATAGCACCGACAATCGCTTTTTCCGCAACCCCCTTCCCTTGTAGGGTAGGAGATATTGACAGATGAATCTCGGCTATTCGTCCTCCGTTGAAGTCTTTGTAGGGGTCTAAACTAGACCAATTTCTAAATTTAAGATGTAGGATGATTTGGTCACCCATTAGATTTAATTCGTCGTCAATAAATCTAATTTCAACAAAATAGCCGTAATCATATGAAATTGGATGGTAAAGACCACCCGATTTCATCACTTCTTTCCAATCCATTTCTAACCCTCCCAACAATCGGGGCAAAAGTCCCCATCAACTAAATGAGACTCAAGAAAACTCCTTGAGCAAACCACACACTCTGCCATACTACTCCTCTAAAAGAACGGCGACTTCCGTGGTTAAAAACATGAGGGCAATTGAAAATGCCGCAGATAAACTGCTTTTGGTTACCTTTACGGGGTCAATAACGCCAGCGTCCCAAAGATTCTCTACTGTTCTCGTCTTTGCATTGAACCCAATCATTTCTTCTGCGTGGATGTCATCCCAAAGTTTGGGGTCAGCATCAGCATTTTCTAGAAGGACTTCTGTAGGAGTCAAGAAGATGTCCGAGAACATCGGGTGCATCTTCTTGATGCTGTTCAAGTGAGAGAAGGCTTGGATAATACCTAAGCCACCACCGACGATTACACCTTCTTGTAAAGCGGCTTTTGTCGCATTGAGAGCATCGTCAAGTCTCTCCTTCGTTTCTCGCAACTCTACGCTTGAACCACCCCCAACACGAATGACTGCGACCCCTCCCTTCAATCGGGCGATTCTCGTTGTCAAACGCTCACGAATCCAATCATTATTTGCAGACTTGTAAAGTTCAGTTAGAGATTCTACTCTTTCGTTAATCTCTTGTTCTCTGCCTTCGCCTCCAATAATTGTAGTGTTCACTTGATTCAAAACAACTTTTTCGCAAGAACCGAAACAGGATGCGTCAATAATCCTCATGTCGTCTTTGGCTTCGTTGGAGAATAACTTGCCGCCTACAACAGAAACGATGTCCTTCAACTCGTCAAGTCTAGCATCCCCGTGATTAGGGGCTCTACAGACTCCAACTTGGATTCTACCTTGAACAACATTCGCTAGAACATTGGAAAGTGCAGAGCCTTGTAAGTCTGCACAAATGATAAGCAAAGGTCGGCTTTGCGAAGAAGCGTATTCTAAAGAAGGTAATAAATCTGCAAAGTTTAGAATTGCTTTGTTAGTTGCTAGAACAAGAGGTTTCTCTAGAACGCATTCTCCATTATCTTGATTCGCAAAGAGATGAGAAATGTAGCCGTTCTCTAATTCAAGACCCTGCTTTAATTCGTATTCCGTGGTTAAACCGTGTCCCTCCTCAACAGAAATAACACCGTCTTTACCCACAAAGAAGAAGACCGAAGCAATCAGTTTTCCAAGAACAGGGTCGTTGTTAGCGGCAATTGTAGCCACCTCTAGAATCTTATCTCCGTCCTCTACAGGAACGGCTAATTCATCAAGAGCCTCTAACATACTCTCTCTTGTTTGTTCCAACTCCTCTCTAAACTCGTGGACATTGGAAATATCAATCGCCTTCAAGTAATTGCATAGAGACTGTGCTAGGACGCAAGCAGTTGTTGTTCCGTCCCCTGCTTTAGACTGCGCTTTGAAGGCAAGGTTTTGAACGAGTTGAACGCCCATTTGCACATAGGGGTCTTCGTGAGATACCTGCTTTGCTATTGTAACGCCGTCATTGATAACCACGGGAGGGTTGCCCTGTAAGATGGCTGTTCGTGCTTGGGGGCCAAGTGTTGGCTTTACCGTATTGGCTACAAGATTGATACCCTGTAATAACTTCTCTTTCACTTCATCTCCAAATAGAATCATTCTATCACCCCGTAGATTTCGGAATAAGGAACAAATAGATACCCGTGAGTTTTCTTCGCTTTCTCAATAGAATAAAAGACCTTCTTACCATTCAACTCCGGAGCGGGTGAATCTATCACAACCCCACTATTTTCATTCGTGGAGATAATTCCGTGTGTTGATTCATTCTCTTCTACTTGGATAACTACCCAATCGCCCACATGCTTCATACCAGCAACAAATCAGTATCAGTATTTATTCTCTCCTATTTTGAAATACGCTCTACCCTCTTCGTATTCACGAATGCGGTGTTGCGTTTTCCCCATCTTGAAGGAATACAGAATTGATTTGCAGTCTTGACAGTAAACGATGTGGTTTACCTTTCGTCGTTTCTTGTTCTTTGGATAGAACAATTCTAGGTTCTCGCTATCGCAGTGGTGGCATCTCAAGGAACCAATCCTCCATTGTCCCCTTGAATCATGGCGGCAAACTCCCAATTGTGGAACAATTCATGCGCTCCAAGAAATCCACCGGCCTCTCTAATCGGCCCAATGAATTGAGCAGAACAGATTTGACAGTAGACGAGAACAATTCTTTCATCTCGTAGAGTTCCGTTATGTCCCTCGTAAGAAACTACCTTACCAATATCTTCTTCTGTGTAGGTCATTCTACATCACCTGTAGGTTCGGGTATATTACGGCCTTGTTCTTTCTGTTGAATACTCATCCTTTCTTCTCCGGTTAAGGTATTCAAGTAGTAGATGGATAATTCGTTAGGGTTGTGCTTAACCCAATGCCCGTATTCTCTGTTCCCCAAAACATACGCAGACTCCATTTGACTTCCCCAAATGGAAATTGTTCTCCAATCTACAGAAGAGAAATAGGCCGAACCGAAAGGATGGGTGTGAATCCAGCAACGGATAGGAAGTTTGAGTCCTTTAGGTTCACTAGGGAAACCTACGAAGCCAGCAGTCCCCGAAGAAATATGCACATTCCAATTATCATCAATGACAACTTGGATTTCAAGACCCGTTAGAATCTTGGTAGAAGCATACCAAATAGCATCGTGGAAAGTAGTGTTGTGTTCCATGTCGGTTAGATTTGTAGTGGAGGCCATTTGTTCCTCGCACAATTCATCCCAAACCATTTCTAGGTATTCCCTTACATGCTTCCGTAGAAGTATCAAGTGCGCTCTCTTCGTATTTTCAATCTTATTCAATAATCTCTTTGATTCCATATTCAACACCTCAAACAAAAAGGGTTCCGAACCCATTTACTTCTTCGTCGTTAAACCAACGCTGAATCCATTCAGCACCGATACCTGCAACTGCCACCTGCATGAAGTGGACGGCCTCATTAGAACCATCCCACGCATCTCCTTGACAAGAGAAACTTCCATCGGGGCCGGACAGCAAAGTATCGTAGGTTGATGGGTCAGCCTTGTAGGTAATGTAGGCGCAGTTTCTACCCTGCGCTCGTAGGTCAATCCACGGGAAGCCCTGCGAGCGGTAGAGAAGGCGTCGTGCAGTCAAGTTGTCCACACAACAAACCACGAGGTCGTAACCAGCAAGTTGTCCCTCTGTCAAGATAGGAAACTTGTTCGGGCTAATCAAATGTCTGTTCTGCAAAGCCATGACTTTGAGAGAACCTACATCATCTTCGTTGAAGTTTTGATAGGCCAAATTCTTCGTTTCTACGGTGTCGGGGTCGCTAACGCTAATGCTGTAGAGGCCCGTCTTATCTAGAAGTGGCACAAGGAAACTCCCAATGCCGCCTGCTCCAATTATCAATATTTTTCTTTTCATATTTATTCCTCCTTCTTTTTCACATCGTCAAGGATGCGACGGAGAAAGCCCCGTTGTTTTTCATCACCGATGGTATTCGGTGTTTTTCTACATTCTAGGCAAAGGTCATGTTGGGTAAGTTTCAACTCTCCACATTCTTTGCATTTCTTCAATGTCGTAACTATAATTTTCATATCTATTCCTCTTGTTGTTTTAATAATTCTTTAAATTGTTTCATTGATTCTTTCCTTACCAATCTTAATGAGAAAGCCATCGCCAATATAACCTGTATGTGTTCAACTTGTTCTCTTGTTTTAGCAAAGAATCTAGTCGCAGTAACGAAATCATTACAATTCCTACAAACTCTATTTGAGTCTTCATCAAAAATAAAAGGTGCAGGGTTGTTTGATTCGTGGTCTTTCATAGGAGATTGACAAAATGCACAATTCATACTTTCACCTCATTACTGTAGTCAATACCCGCATCATCCATTTCACGCATGATGTCCAAAAGACCCTCCGCCAACCATGCTAAGTCAGCAGGAGTCAATTTCATTTTCAGTATTTTACGAATGATTTTATCACGGCATTCGCTTGACTTGAGTTTGTCTTCCGGCCCCTGCTCGGCCACATCTTCCTCTCCTTCAAATAGGGTTCCAAGACCTTTGAACTCGTTTTCTGTCATGTTTCATTCCTCCTTTAATTCTTCTAATCTTTTTCTAAGATAAGGACAATGTTCAGGTAAAGCGTGGACTTGTCCACTTGTTCTGTAGCCCCCAACATAAATAACGGGCTGGCCTTTATCTATAGTCATACGACATAGCCTGCAATAAGTCCTGCCTGTTCCTTTTTTCACACCGAAGTAAACCATTGTATTCCCTTTCCTTTAATTTCTTTTTCAGTTTTACCAATTAAGGCAAGTAATTCCTTGGTCATTACACGGACTGTTCTCTTGGAACAACCACATTCTTCACCAATTTCTTTTTGTGTCAGCCTCTTGTATTCAAGAAGACTTGTAATGTATAGTATTGCAGACACATAGTTGGGTTTGAGAGTTAAGTCTCTCTCTTTTAGCAGTGCCTCAAACTTAGCAAAGATTAAGCCGCAAGAATTAGAGAATGCTAAGTCTTTGATAGACTCGGCGTGTTTTTCTACAAGACCCAAATAATTCATTTGGTTTGTTCCTACATTACCAAAATGCTTCGCAATTCTCTTTGTCAATTTAGAAACTTCCTTCCTGTTTGAACCAAACTCTTCACAAACTTCTGCTAAAGTATAAGGCAGATTTCTCTCTCGTAGGAGATAAAGCGTCAATGCTGTGGCCCTGCACTCGTAAGTGGACATACCAAACACTCCTGCTCGGAAACAAGAGAGATAGGCATTGTCTATACGGTCAATGAGCGAGCGAGATTGTGTTAGCGAGGCCATGCACATTCTACTCATTGTCATTCCTCGTAGGAGGTGGCTTGACATCACCCTATCATACTTATTCACGGATTTTGAACCTACGAGTTTGTCTATAGAACGAATGTTATTGCCCTCATTATCGTAGAGCCTAATCTCCTGCTCAAACGGTTCAGTTATGATGACAAGTCCGCAATCATCACAAACTTGTTCTCCCAAGTGTTCATCAAAATGAAACGAGGTTCCAGCGCATTCAATACAAGGTAGCATTTACTTCACCATGTCTATTTTCTTTTTCATTGGTATTTCCAAATATCGGAATTCTACCTTCTCTTCTTTCTGTTGGAAGGAATTGAAGTCAATTGAGAAGTTCTCATTGGGGGAGATATTTCTCATTGTGGAAACCATCTTCTTTGTGTTCTTATCGTTCAAGCAAACAAGGACTCTAGATACGGCTTGGTCAATAAGAGGGGAATTTGATTGCAGATTATCCACACAAACTCCAACAAAACCCCCATCTTGATTTCTAAAATCATAAACTGCACCAAGTTTCGCTGTTTTGGCATCCAAAGGTTGTTCGTGGTATTTTGTTGAAACAAGTTGTCTTCCCGACCTTTTTCCCCTGTCTTTGTAATCAGTCCAAGCAATAACCCAATCATTCTCCATTCCTTTCACGAGAAGGATGTGTCTTGTTTCTGTAGCGTTTATTTCGTGGGAGAAATGCTTGACTCTATCTCCGTATTTTTCAAGAGTTTCTTTGAGAAGCACTTCCGCCCTTTCATTGACAATAGCACTTGTTCTATTCTGCATAAGAAAATTCTTCATCACCTTGATGTCGGAATCTCTTCCGGGTTTTCCAATGATTCTTTGGTAAAGATTTTCCGGGGAAGTATAGCACCAACTACCTCTTTGTGTCCCGTGGAGATAATGAGAAAGATACCCCAAGAATTGTTTAACTGTCAAAGTCCCCCAAAGGCCTTCACTAATTTCAATTGCTACTTCCTTAGAAGAAATCTGTTGGACATTTAGTCGGCACTCAATATACCTACCATCGTAGTAAAATGAGTAAGGCGCACGGTTAATGATTGCATAGTTTACATCGGGAGGCAGACTAATAATCTTGAAGAATTTATCACGCACCTCTTCTCTCGTGTTTTCGTTTTTTGTTTGAAAACAAAGGGCAGAAAGATGTCGTGCCGCCGTTGTTCTCGTCATTGTGTCGCCGTTTACGCGAAGGTTTCCTCCACGGTTTTCCACGAGAACACTGTATCCGTTGAAGTCAAAATCAAGAATATTTTTAGTATCCGATGTAGACTTCAAAGCGTAGGAAAAAAGCCCTTTGAATTTGTTAGCGATAACTTCAATGGTGTAGTCCATTTTAAAATTAGAACCCACGCCTTGACCTCTAAAATGGCCCCATATATCCACCTCACGATACGGTCCATGTTCGTAATAGAGGGAAACGCCTACTCTACGGTAGATGGGTGTTTCATTTCTGTCTCTTCTTGCTGAAATATCAATGTCTTTATAATACATATTTTCACATCATTCTAAATTTTGTTTTGTAATTGTTGAGGCAAGTTTCGTGCGCTTCTTGCTTAATGTCTTGCGCTGTGTAGAGGTTGCCTCCGCACACTCTACATTTGGTGGCGATTTTTCCACCTCTTGAATATTCTACATAATCGGGGTCTTTTGGCATAATTCGCACCCTTCTCCTTTGCAGTTTTTCTTATGATAGGCATTGAATCTATCCAATTCTTTGATGTATCTCTCAATGAATTGAGCAAAGCCCTCTTCAACGGCTCGTTCTATGTCAAACAATTCGCGATAAAGTCTACCATTTAAGAAATTCGTTGCTTCCTTTCCCTTGAAGAAAGTCTTTGAGGCGGCTAACGCCAACCTCATTTTGTTTTGCCCCTCTACAGAGAGTAGAGGTAGTAGTGACAGGACTACCTCTCTACAGTGTTCGTAGTTTCTGTAGAGGGGCATAGCGATTCGGCTACAGGATGAATCGGGACGAGTAGATGCTACTTCAGTAGCACCCTCCAACGATGGCAGGGCTGAGTTGGACTGATTCTACAGTGTCCCAATTCACTTCGCCAATGTCTGCTCGTGTAACCAACTCACCATCAATAAAAATCCAATGGGTCGGATGAGTTTCAATCTGTTCAACTACTTGAGTTGCCTCAAGCATCAATTCAGTGTGTCCTGTTTCATTCATAATTGTCAGTGTAATCAAAATATCACTCTCCTGTTTCATCTACCTCGTCTTCACTATTTAAGCCATCCTGTTTTTCTAAAGCCTCCGAAATCAAAGAAGATGCCTGCCTTTTTGTCACTCGCATTTCTTCCTCGGTGAATCCTAACTTTGCCATGAACGCCATTTGCTTGTCCGTAGCGGGGGCGAAAATCTCCCACAACTTGTCAATTTGATGTTGAGACAAAGGCTTGTTCGGATGCCGCACAATCCTTCGCTCAATATCTTCTAGATAAGAGGACTCCCAATTGTTCAAGGAAATATTCTTTCGCTTTGAATCGTAGTGTGTAATCCCGTAGAATTGCATTCTAGCGACCACCATGCCCATCTCTTTCTCCTTCCGCATCTCTCTTGACTGATTGATTCTGTCCTCAATCATGGCGTCTTCTGCATCAGCAATTGCTTGGTATTTTTTGGACTCGTAGTAGAAGTCGTCTAGGTCCTGCAAGAGTTTACGGTTCGGATAGCCACGAGTGTTGATTTGTGCTTTCGGGTTGTTAGGATGATTCCATCGCCAAACGATAGAAGCCATCTCACCATCCATAGCCCTCTTTCTAATGAAAGTCTTATCTCTCGTCATACCCAAATTGCTATCGTAGTATTGGCCTTTGGTTCGGACATTGATTCGCAAATCCAAATCTTTAATCTTATTGAATTTGAATTCAAACATCCTTCCGTGTTGCTCCCACCATGATTCCTTCTTCATGCCTTCTACACGAACATCAATCCATTCAGCAATCATCTCATCGGTAATGAATTCATCAGCAAGTCCGGTAGACTCACGGATAGCACGGATAATCAAGTAGGTGTTAATGTGGTCACTACCAACACACTCAATGTTCCCATTGACCGTATTTTGAATCTCAAAGTGATACTTTACAGGATGTCCACAAAGACACTTTCCGTAGCCTTGATGCGAGTTAAGAACCCAATCGGGTGCGTTGGAAGGGTCTTCGTAGTATGGCTTCCACCATACATTACCTGTAGCCAACCATTCTAGTTTGGCTTCATCGTAGTTGTCCGCTTCGGAAAATAGAACGAGGTTCTTCTTCAAGGCCCTGTCCCATCGTCCGTTGCCTAATTCTCTCTTTGCTTGAACAGTTTCGTAGTCTTCTCGCTCGTATGAAAGTTCAATTGCTTCTCTTGGTATATCCATCAAAAATCATCTCCTATAGTAATATGTCGTTGTTCTTTTTTCGGTAAGCACCAATTGTGGTGGATGCTCACATCATTCTTTTTGTTTGTCAATTTAATTCTAGCGCAGGAACGGCAAACATCCTTCCCGCAAGTATCGCAGGTTGTAACTGCTTTACTACAAGAAGAACAGGCACTTCCGGCAGGTAGTCTGCAACGGTAGTTGCCGTTCTCAACTTGTCTCTTCATTTCTAATTCACGCTTCGTTAAAATTTCATCAATCTTTTTCATTGTTCTCATTGGTCTTCACCTACTAATTCTCTTAGTCTGTTATGCAATTTTATTATCTGCTTTTGCATAGACTCCATTTCCTTTTTCATCGCTGACATTTTCTCAGCGAACAGTTGTTCAACAGAAGGAGATACCATTTCCTTCCAATCCAAGTTTTCGGTTGCGTGTTTCACTGAAACATCCACAACAAAATTCACATCTTTTTGTTTCTGCTCAAGATTCCAAACTCTATTCTCAAGAGCGGCCATAGCATTTTGGTTTTTCTTGTTAGAAGAGGCGACTGCACGACTTTCCTTCATCATGGACTTGCACTTTCTACAAACATCCTTACCTCCTTTACGCTCTTGAAAGGCAAGACTCCAAGGCTGATGTTCCTTTTTACAAACACTACAAGTAAACATCATTGTCCCTCCATGAATTCACGGTCTGCCTTTTCAAAGGCATACTGTTCTTCTAGGTATCCTTGTAGAATCTCATCCAACTTTTCCTGCATGGCATCTACAATGCCAGCGATAAGTCGGCGGTTCATTGACAACCAAATTCTGTCATGGTTGTTGATAACTACCTTCAATTCGTCATTCTCTCCTCTTGTAATCACAATAGGAGGCATCTCGTTACTGTTTATTAATCTAAATTCAACTGTTTTCATTTTTTCACTTCCTTATGGAATATTGGTGGAACAAGTAGGATTTGAACCTACGACCACTCGGTTATGAGCCGAGCGCACTAACCAAACTGTGCTATTGTTCCGTGGATGTCGGGGGCAGGATTTGAACCTGCGAACCAATACGGACAGGAGTTTAAGCCCTGCGCTTTTAACCATACTCAGCCACCCCGACAGGAATGGCGGGCGTAGAGGGAATCGAACCCCCATCACAGGCTTAGAAGGCCCGTATGCTATCCATTACACCATACACCCTAGATTTTCTCCCAAACATTGGTTTGGAAGTTTTGTCCTCTATGACTACGAACTTTTGTAGTCTCTACCGAAATAAATTGAGGACGCTTTGCTAGAAGACTTCGTATCTTATTTCGTGGAGGCGACCTCTGCCATTTGTTATTCACAAATTCATAAATCTCATCCAAAGTTAGGCTATTACCCAACTCCGAAAACGCATCTTCAATCATTGATATGTGACTCTTTCCCATGCTATCACAAACACACATCATCGTATTTAATTTATCCAATTGAGAAGCCATGCGTCGTTTTTCTGCTCACAAAGCGTTTCCAACTGATAGACTGAATACTCATCCGTATGTTTTTCTGCGATAATACAGGCAACCGTCAAAGCCAATTTCTCAATGTTTGTCTTCTCAACAAAGACTGCGGCAATCTTCTTTGCCATTTCTTCTTTCTCTCTTTCGTGTTGGAGAACACAATAACATGGCTCTTTGTAGACAACATCATGTGTGTTGTCAATTACTTCCATGAAACCGCTTCCATCACAATGACTACATTCGCAACATTTGTCGGTCATTCTTCTTCATCTCCAATTTCAATGATGAAAACCTTGTCTTTCTTCCCTTCTTCTACAATCGTCCATTGTTCTTTCATTTTTATTCACCTCGTATTTTACTCACAATAAATGAGATTGGAAACCAATCGGGGTTATCTCTGCGGAGCCAATAAGCAAAACTCCACTTGCCTTCACGGTAGTAGTGTCGGTAGGAACGGATAACGAAGTCCCAAGTGTGCTTTTCTTCGGGCAAACGGTATTCGTCTGCCATAGCAATAGACACAGGAGTCAAGTCTTCCTCGTCATATGAAAAGGTAAACGAGTCTAGGATTCTTTTCTCTGTTCCATGTGTCTTTTTGTAGCGGTAGGAATACTCTTTACACAAAGCAAGAGCATGGTTGTATAACCACATGAAATTAGCCTTCGTTTTCCTAGCCCAAATAGTGCTAGGATGGTTGAGCATGGCAGGCTTCATCAAGTAGTTGAAATGAGATTCTTTGTGAAATTCTTTCAATTCTTTAAGCGAAGGTTCACGGCCATGTTCATCCCAAAACAAGAAATAGAGACAATTGGTGTGCAACATTTGACAACTTTCAGTTGGCATCTTGACTATGTGCTTGTCAATCATTTGTTCCGCAGACTCTACGGGACAGCGAGATAATGCAAAGATATTCATTCTTGAAAACCCCCACAAATGAAACAATAAATCACCTTGTTTGAGAAATTATGTGGGGAGACTGCGATTACTTGTCCACATTTGGAACAACAAACATCTTTCATTCGTTCACACTCTCCTTAATAGCAACCCAAGCATCACAAGTGTAGTATTCAATAGGAAAATCTCCATGATGTGGTTCACTCATCTTTTTCACCTTTCCAATACCAAGTCTGTTCGCCCAATTCATCAAGAGTCATATCAAAGGTTTCGGCAATCACCTTCATTGGAACGCACATATACCAACCGATTTCTCGGCTACTTCCATTGTATCCGGAGTAGTTTTCCCTCATCCATTCAATAATTGGATTCATCAAACATCAACTCCCATAACATGGTGCAGTCCGCCTAAAGGCCAAATCGGTTCTTCGTCGTTAGCCCACACGCAAGCCATGTGAACATCAGCAATAATTGTCAATTCAATAATTTCTTCAATCATATTTTCATCCTCTGTTGTGATAATTGAAACGCTTTGTAAGAAGGCGTTCCTAAACTTCTCAATTGTTTGTAGATTTCTCTACGCTTCATTTCTAATTCGTAAGACATCTCAAGATATTCCTTTTTGAAATATCTATGAGAATCCTTTTTGATAACATCTTTCATTTGCATTACTATTCCTCATTGTAATTCCATTTAATTGAGAGAATGTTTAGCGGGGGAAGGGATGGAGGAATGAACACACCCCCGTTGCCGGTGGAGCCTTTTCCCTTCATTATTGGCAAACCCGCTAACACATCTCCGGTATTGCTACCTTAACTCCGTGGCGCAGGGCCACAGTAGTAGAGATTCTTTTTCGCTCGTGTAATACCCACATAGCAGATGTTTCGCTCCTCTTGTGGGTTCGTTGCCTTCGGATGTGGCATACGCTCGGTAGCGAGGATGAACACATTGTCCGCCTCTAGACCTTTCGCTTTGTGAATCGTAGACAACATGATGTCGCCTTTTCCATCCGAGGAGAACACTCGGTTGATTTCGTCAATGATGCCTTGAACAGTGTCAGCCTTCGTAGCAAAGATTCTCACACAGTTATATTTATCCTCAAGAGCATTCGCTTGATTCTGCTTCTCTGCAACGACCAAACGATTGTAATTCTTGGAGAAATCGGCATTTAATAAAGTGAGGAATTCCACACTTCCCATTCCCTTCTTCTTGAGAGCAACCTTGTTCACATAGTTTACAAGACCTTTCGTCATGTCCTTTCCAAGAATGTAGGCAGACTTACCATCAGCCAATAAACTATAGAACGCTGTAGCGAGAGGCGCATTGTAGCGACAGAGAACGATGTCATCCTTCTCCGGAACAAGTGCGGCATTCTCCTTCACCATTCCATCTTCCGCATCTTCACGATAATGGAAATTAGAAACATAGCGGTTGGCTTCCTTCACGATATTGATAGGACAACGCCATGTCAAGGTTAGTGGGAAAATACTCACTTCTCTATTCGTGGTTTTCAACAGGTCTACGAACATATCCATGCTGGAAGAATCAGCACCACGGAATCCATAAATGGCTTGATTCGGGTCACCGACTACGATACAACGACCGTCCGGTTCTACGCTTCGGTAAATCAGTTGCCTTTGCGCCTCGTTGAAATCCTGTGCTTCATCTACAAACAGAACATCGTATTTCTGCAAAGGAATATTGTTTACAATTGGACACCAAATCATGTCGTCAAAATCAACAGTCTTCATGTCCTTGCACAATTCCATAATTCGTGGAAGATTCTCAAAAGCCAAAACTTCGTCCCTATCGGAATCAAAGTTGATATTGTATTTGTCAATCAGTTGAGCGATAGAACGGCGGTCTTTTGCACCCACCATTGAACCCTTCATCAAACCAACCAACTTAACAAGTGGCACTGCGAAATAGTCTTTACCCAAGACTCGCTCTACAATTTTGTAGGTTTTGCTCTTGTCTACTTTGCACCATCCTTGTTGTTTGATAGCACGAAGTCCCATTGAATGGAAAGTAGCGGCATAAACATCTTCGGGAAGACGGTTTTCCAATTCACGAGCGATGCTCTTATTGAAGCAGAGGAAAGCCTTCTCGCCTTCCATCAGTTTGGAACCTTCTACAATCGTGAAGGTTTTACCCGTTCCTGCTCCGGCTTGAATAACCATGTGGTCTTCGCCGTGTTCCATTTGTTCCCAAATCAATTCCTGTTCTTGTGTTCCTTTTAGCATTTTTACAACTCCGGTTATGTCCGTGGTCGGCTGGCAGGCCTCGGCGGTCATGCCCTCGGTCGGTCGCCGCCTTTATATGCGCCTCCGACGCATCTGCGCTAAGGAATAATGCCTTTCTCAACATCCTAGTTAAAAAAACAATACTAACCTAGCCATTATTTAGATACGCTTCTCGTCATATTTCTACAACTACTTTCTACACACATTCTACAAGCGACAGGCTCGCAGTCCCCTTGTTTCTACTTTTTCTACTTTTTCTACCCCCCTCTCTATTTCTCTCACCCCCTCCCTCCCCTCCTGCTCCCGCACCGAGAGTATGTATGTATGTATAATATGTATAATAATAGAATAATATTAAAAAAACATTCAAAATGAACCAAATTCCCACATTTTGATTCTACTTTTGGGGTAGAATCGGGGTAGAAACACGAAAACCATCATATATATTATATGATATAAGACCAATTGGAGAATAATACCCCCAATTAAGCCGTAAATTATGTAAAATAATAGACAGGTTTTAGCAGAAGTAAACATATTAGGTTTTGGTATTCAACGGAAAACACTTTGAGGATGAAGGAAGAATACCCTGTTCCGCCATTAGGGGTGCAAGTCCCCCGACAACGGACACAAACGCAAGCACGGAGTGATACCATGCCCAAGAAAGCCAAAACCGACAACAGCGAAGCCACGGAAGCATCCGTGGTGGATTACGCCGCCTACATCAAGCGGCTGGGAACCCTTCCGGCAGTGCTGGAAGCGGAACCCAACGACCGACTTCAAGCGGCGGTGGACGATGTCCTATCCGGTGAAGAGAAGGGCTTTGACGACAAGTTGATGACGCAACTCATCGCTTCCGTCAAGACTCAACTCACCATCCACGGTAGCGACAACCACAAAGCCGCAGTGCCTCAGCGAGTGCGAAGCGCAGACCCGAAGCGACAGGCTCATTACGACGCCCAAGACGCCGAGGTGGAGCGCATTGTCTCCGAGAACCGACCCCTTGCCGACCTCCTCGTCAGTTTGGGCTACGGTATGCGAGCCACGAAGGACAAGGAAACCGGCGAGGTTCTCCCCTTCACCTTGGCTCGCCTCATTGAAGGCATCAACACCAAGAACCACGAGGCCAACCCCTACCGTCCCCACTCCAACAACACGGAAGGCCAAACGGAGGTTGAAGGCTGATTTTGTGGCCCTAGTCGGGGGGCCTGCACCCTCACCCCTTCGGGGGTGAGGTTTGCTACCGTTCCAAAGATATGTTCTCTAACCATATGGTTTGACACTTTGGGGCGAACCCTATTGAAACCTATGCGATTGCGAGGGTATGGAAGACCTTATGTCATCACTTACCGGAGCCAAAACTACAGAATACACCCTCCTAGGAGGATTCAAGCCCAAACACAAAATCACTTGGACTTACAGCGAAGAAACATCCTTTTTACAAGATGTTGAAAAACTTCGCAAGGCTCTAGGAAGGGAATTTTACTTGGACGGTATGTGGCGCATTGAAAACGGTAGTTTCGGAATGACCATCTCTGCCAAATCCACTATCTCCATAGACGAATACTTGAAACGGAAACGAGAAGCACTTGAGGGGGCTGAAGACGAGAGTGAAGAAGAGTGAGGAGAGAGAACCCATATCTAGACATATGGGATTTCCTCCCGCAATCGCTTCCTACAACCCCCACCCCCACTACTAAACAGGAAAGCAAAAGGAGAGAACAAAAATGAACAGAGAATTGAAAACGACTTTGCATGAGATGATTGAAAACGCTACTCAAGCACTTAAGCGAAACCATGAGAACGACGACCATTGGAAGGTTTTACTTTCACTATTGCGCTACAAAGCAAAAGAATTTATTAGAATCTTTGAGGAGGTGCAGAAGAATGAGTAGAATTATCCCCGATAATGGGTGTGTTTGCTCTCGTTGCGAAAGCAACAACACAGAATGGTTTCCCGTTTTTCGGAATGGGGAAGAAGTTGGACAAATTATGTGCTACGATTGTGGCTTTACGGAGTTGGAAGAATGAAGACATACAAAATAATTAGATTCCGAAATAACGGCAACTACAGCACAAGGAGAGTCATCAAGCGAGGCCTTACATTGGAGCAAGCAAAAGCCCACTGCAACGACCCCGCTACAAGCGGCCATAATTGGTTTGACGGATACGATTTGGAGTGAAAAACATGACCGAATACACATACGAAGAATTTCAAAAGAGGATTGAGCATTGGTCATTTACTCACCAAGTTGAGTTTTTGATGCAGGGTAATTGGTGGTGCGATGAAATTATTGCCTTTATTGAAAAGAAGTGGCAAGAACAAGACGACGATTTCAGCGAAGAAGATGTAGATACATGGGAATTATTGAATGTTAAACCCGAACCAAGAATCTCATTGAAAAAGAAATACGACGATTTAGACCTGCGCTACCATGAGTTACTACTGACCTGTAGCGAACAAAAAAGAAAATACGAGCATCTCTATGAGATGTATAACAACCTGCTTAACCAACAGGTAAAGGATGAATAAAAATCCCCAAACGGAGGCTATACGCCTCCTACGGGGTTTCCCAAAGTGCAACCATATGGTAGTATGAACTTTGAGGATAACACCCCGATTCCGGCCCCCCCACATGGGCCGGAAAAGGGGAGAGGAGGGCGGTTCAAGCCTTCCTCGCCTTGCATAACTGCGGGAGGTGGCCTTGACACAACTCGCAGGTGAGCGGGTCATGCCTTCCGGTCATCTCCAACTGTTGTGCTTCGGTGAAGTTGTAGGCCTCGTAAGCCTCCCACAACTCTTGGAAGAATTCACGGTGTTGATTTCCAAGCCTGTTTGGAACCCCGAAGTTTTCGTATTCGTTGTTCAAAGTCATGGTGTTGAATCGCATGAAGTCGTCCACATGGGCTTGAAACTCCTCCTTGCTCATCTCAAGGCGAACCTGTCCGTTGGCATGTTTCGCCATTGGCTTGTGAACCGTGTCTTGCATCTTGAAGGTGTGGTTCATCATCATGGGCATGTCGGGGGTTCGCTTGAAGATTTGGCATCTTGACCACTCCAACAACTCAAAGAGTCGGGAAATCATGTTGTGGAGGGAGCCTTCGGGGAACAAATCGCTGAGCATACCCTACGCTAAGGATTGCTATTATCTTAGGGTTCCTCAAAGTGCTACCATATGGTTTGAACACTTTGGGTCCAAACCCTATCAAGGCCACCCCCACCTTTGGGTTGTAGCGGGGCCTCTCCGGAGTAGCCTAGGTAAGCCCTGCGAAAAGACCCGATGATACGGACCGTATGAGGACGCAATAGCCAAAACCAGCCACGCACCTGCAAAATTCCTTAGCCCAATTCTAGATAGTGGCGAGGCTAGCATAAAGGTGGACAGTAGAGATGGGGACGAGTGAGCCGAGCAAGAGGACGAGAAGTTAGGGGACTGATTCAACATATCACAAAATAAGAAGGGAACAAACATGACACGCACAGAATATTATTGGACTTTGAAAGACATGACGGACGACTTGAAATATCTCATGCGATTGACTTCAAGGAGTTTCCGAAACCTCCTCTTCCCCAATAGCGAGGACAAGGATTATGTCCGAAATAAGTGGCTCTTGTTTGCCGAGGACCCACTCCGCTTCATTTGGTCTTGTTCCGAAGACAAGTTGGAAATTATTTCCGAATACATCCAAGAATGCAAGAGGGAATAACCATGAAGCAATACGGCAAGACTAGCCTTCGTTCACTCTTCCACTTACAGGGAGGAATAAAACCCACCCTACCCGATGAGTCATGCAACCGTCAAGACTACTACAAACGCAACCTACCAAACCAATGTATGTGTCCCTTTTGCGACCCTACAAGCGAAACAAGAAAAATGCGATGGAGGAAACTACCATGAGCCAATACACACCAAGAGGATTAATCGTCCAAAGTGTCACTAAAGTTTGCGCTAAGTTTGGACACAAGCACCCTCTCAAATCTTGTTGGGTCTGTAATGTGCAGAAACTACAGGAACGAGAACAATAAACGGCCCGTTGGTCATGCGCCCCTCGGCATGATAGCACGACCCAAAGACACAGGGAATGCAGGGAGAAGAAGTAAGGAACCTAGTGGGAAGGGGTAACCCACTAGGTTCCGACGAGGTTTGAGTCAAAGTCAAACCATATGGTTACATAAACTTTGAAGAGGAACCCCATATAGAGAGCCCTGTTCTTAGGGCATGTCTAAGATTTCCCAAGACGCCGCACGAGCCTTTGAAAACTTCCAATGGTTCAAGCAAGGTAACACCCTCGTTAGAACCCGACTGACTCCTCAAGGCATGGAAGTCCAACTACTCCTTCATGGTAACCTCATCGCTTGGGACGGGCCTTTTGGCCGCTTTGTCACTTGTGCCGGATGGCCTACACAGACCACCAAAAGCCGCCTTAACGCTCTCCTTGGCGTTGAAATCAAGACGGTTAAGGGCCAACTGATGCTGAATTCCCATCCTTGGGACGGGGCGCAGAGCCCCGTCTAACCGCCCTTCGGGGCCTATTTACAAAGTATGACCATATGGTTTGAAGAAACTTTGAGAGGCGTAGCAAAACCCTATAGCAACCTGTAAGCACAGGGTATGACGACCCATTCGGAAGCCTACGAAGCACGCAGGAAGCAGTTGGACGAGATGCACCAGCAATTCATTGACGGAGAGATTGACCCAAGCGAATACATGGAACAGAGGCTTGTTCTCGGAGCCGAAGTCGCCCTCTTCGCATCTGAACTAGAATTCATTGTCAAGTGGAACCTTGACCGTGAAGAGTGGGATTCCCTCTCGGACGAGATGAAGAAAGCCATGCTCAAGGTTGGCCGTGAAGCCGCCAAGCACGAGCATCTCAAGGAACAAGTGCAGGAGTGGCTGGGGGAATGCCCCGTCTAGCGCCCTTCGGGGCCATTCCCATACGCCTTACAAGCCAACCCTATGACCATATGGTTGCACTTTGGCGCACACCTTAAGCCGCCCATAACGGACGGCTTACGGGGGCCTAGCGGGATACTACGACCTTAGCGAGAGGTTTTACCCTCTCAAGCGTCCTCCTGTGGGGTTTCCTCCAAAGAAGAACGGTAGGCTTCCATGAGCGAGTCAAGCGACCCGTCCCACTTCTTGTCCTTGTAGTCGTCTTCAAGGCGGCGGTTAGTTGAGTTGTAAAGGAATTCCATGAAGGACTCCTCCGTGTAGTAAATCAGTCCCTCCTTGTTCTTCTTACGGAACAAGAAAGCCAAAACATCGGGGCTGGCTTCAATACCACCACGGACGAAGGCGATAAACGCATTCTTAGCGGCATCAAGGGTAGGCTGAATAGCGGAAGTTCCGCCACGCTCTCCGGACTTAGGGAGGTAATCTCCATAGCCTTGCAGAGTGGCTTGCGTTCGGCATGACCTATACAAGTCCTCTCGGAGTTTGTCGTCAATATCGGGGAGGAGGCAGTCTGCTACAGCGTCTTTAACACGCTGATTGGCCTCTTCACCCTCGCTTTCTAGTTGGGCAATAAGTCGCCCAAGTCGGTTTTTAATTCTTTCAAGGTTGCTCATGTTTCTCACTCCTAGCATAGTATCCCGCTAGACATCCCTAATACCTGCTCACCCTTCATAGGGTTGCCACCCAAAGTGCTACAACCATATGCTTTGCACTCCAAATTTTTATTTTTAGTAATACTATTCTAGGCTTCCTAGACGGTATAATAGTCATAAAATGTGCGTTTTTGGACTAAAATTAAGGATTTTTAGCGTTAGCATTATTACTACGGCGCAAACTTCGCAACACAGAAGTCTCCGATTACATTAAGTAGTTCTTACACCTGCGATTGAACAAGTCTTGCTATGAACGCCGAGGACAATATTTACAATATGTTCAATGAAATACATCAAGACCTAAAGTATGTTTTAGATAAGTATAACAATAGCAAACTTAGCAAGACGGATAACGCCAAACTACAACAAATAGTAAAACAAATACAGAAGTTAAGAATAGAAATTAGTAAAACATTAGAAGCGCAAAGAAAGAATAAGGAGCAACAAGACTTAAGCCAATACTTCAATAATTAATAGCATTTTTATCCTGTAAATACATTAAATAGTAGAAAAAAAGGCGGCATAGTGGCAAAAAAATTCCGAGTAATTTTTTGAGAAATTTTAGGTGGGATTATGTGGAAGAGGATTTTGAAAGAAAAACCTCCTTACGAACCAAAATTTGGAGAGCCATTAAAAGAGAGAATAACTCAATTCTGCGATAAATGTGGGAGATATGTTAGAATGCCCGTAGGTGCAATATACGGAGAAGAGACTTCTAATTATTGTGGGTATTGTAAGAGACAGAGAGAAGAAGATTTGAAGGCATTAAGAAATGCAGGATATGGAGAATAAATTTTAGGTGATATTATGTGGCAAGAAATTTTGAAGCAAGGTTTAGTTAATACGAAGAAAATCATGGAACAATTCAATGGCAATTATGGTCAAAGGGTTGTTGCTCAAGAATTTAAGAGATACACGGGTGAAGATAGGCTAGAGGTTGCCGGAGAGAAATTAGTAGATATTGATGTAAAAATGACGAAACTACAGGGTCGTGAAATTGTTTTAGAAGGAGACTTTGAATTAGAGTCGGGCAAGGAAGGCACTTTTGAATATACAGCAATTTCAGCAACTTATGGTATGATAATGAATAGGCCTTCTAGTAAAAGAAGACTCCCTCCTATTGAGGCCGCTAGAGCATCCGAAGGTATGCCAAACTTCCCTAGAGGGAGAACGGAAATTGAATTAGATGGCGAGACTACGAATAGAGGAACAGGTTCCCTAAGTGTGTTTTTAGGAGATATTGTAGACGCTGTGATGGGGGCCTATTCCGAAGATTATGGGGATGGCCCGATGGCGGCTGTTCCTAGAACTGACGACGATGATGGTAGTGTCTTAGATTTTGGTCAAGGCATGGACAGAAAGGAATATGACCCTTACGGATATGGTCGTGGATTAAGAGAAGATTTCGGTAGTCGTGAAAACAAGGTTAGTAGTTGGAAGAAGGTTTTGGGGGCGAGAAGTGTCGCTGGTGAAGAAACAGAGACATCCATGAAATTATTTAGAGAACTCAAAGAAGCGGTGAAGGAATACAATAAGCGAGAAGAAGATGCTGAAATGGCTTTGACCAAAGAAGAAATTGAAGAATATTTCCCAAGTATTGATTTAGAAAGATTGGAGGGAGAGGACATGATTAGCGTTCTTGGCCCATTTAGAGTTGCTAAGTTTGGAAATGTTTCGGAAATTGGTTTTGATTTTGATGAAGTTCCTTACGCTAAGGAAGGGGGCTTTACTACTGCTAATGGTGCTAAATTTGGTGTCTTTGTTAGCCTAAACAATAGGGTGATGGACAATCCCTCTATAGGTCAAAGTATGGTTGAAGGGCCAAGATTCCGTGATTTTAAGAGAGAAACGAATGCTACTCCTCAAGAGATAGCGGAATCAACAGAAGATATTCGGAACTTTTTGGAACTTACAGAATCGGATTTGAGGAGTTATCTTGAGCGTTCCCAAGAAGGAAAGGAGTTGTGAGATTATGTGGAAAGACGAGATTAGAAAATCAAACAGAAATGACCTCCCATTACTTGATAGATTAGAGGCTAAACTTGAGAATGCAAGAAGGTATTTTGTTAAATTGATTGATGAAAGAGATGCAAACAAAAATACAATTGAAAGGCAGGTGTTGATGGATGCTTTGGACTCGCTGGATAAGTGTATGGGAATTATTTCAAACGACATTGAAGAAACGGTCATGGAACCGGACTTTTGATTTTAAGGATGTGAGATTATGTGGAAAGATGAGATTAAGAAAAATATAGTTGCTAAAAATTCGCTGATGCGATATATTCAAGAAACTAAAGAGGAAATTGAAAAGCGTTTGGACTACGATGAAGGTAATGGAATCCGACAATATTTGGAAAAAATGTTAGAGGAGATGTTGTTTGCCGCTCACAGCCTTTGAGATTGTGATAAAATGTCCGATTGGCGAGCCGAGTTAGCACGAGATGGCGTTACAGCCAAGCAAAAGCGGCACATTTTTGACATTTTGAAGAACAGTTCGGAGATTTCCTTCTCCGGAATCAAGAGTGGCCTTACAAATCGTGGTGTGAAGCGTATAAATTCGGCAAATTTGCGAAAATATTTGGAAAAAGAGCCAAAAATTAGGAAAATGACAACAGTGAACGGCGCAGTTTCTTACAAATCAGTGGAGTGAGTGTAAAATGTGGTTCAACATTTTAAAATCCGTTGAATTAATGACGGAAGAAAGTGTTTTGAGCCGCATGAAGGGTGCAAAATCGGCTGTTGAGAAGGGTTATCCTTCAATTATCACTCCATTAACGCTTGTTGTGAAGAAAGACGGCGAAAAATTGGTTTCTTATACTTCATTTAGCGATTTGGGTAAATTTTTCTTTGTTGGAAATGCGTATACTGACCCCGATGAGAAGGGAAAGGGCTATTATTCATCGGTTATTTCGTCTAGAAATGCTGAAACGAAAGGAAAACCGAGAATTACCCTTTTGAATCCAAAAGATGAGAGGTCTTTTTCAGTCGTTACTGCGGTTGTTAGGCGTAATGGCGGAAAGGAGATACAATCTTACGATGATGTTAGTGACATTATGAGTGAAGAGGACTACAAGGCGATGTTTTCTACAGGATTGGCGGGTTTTAGGTATCCGGTTTTGTGAGGTGTGGCTATGAGAGTAAAAAACAGGCAAGAATTGATGGATTCTTTTTCGGAAGGTAGGCCGGAAATGCGAGAGGTTGTAGCCGAGCGAGATGATGTTATTCAAGTGGATGAAGATTCTTTCAAGGATTTTTGTTGTAAAAAGGCTCTTGGTGAAACAATTGAATTATTAGAGGATATTCTTGCCAAATATAAGGGAGGGGAGGTTAGACCACAGTTTGAAGGTGCATTAAACGCGTTAAAACTCTACCCCTCTTGTGATTTGGTCAAAGATTATTTGATGCAAATATCAAAGAGAAAGAAGTATGGCGAAACGATTCCCAATCCTAAAAATAAAAAAATAAATCCTTTCGTTGTTAGAGCGAGAGAAATCCTTGAGGATTTGGAGCGTTGCGAAGGTATGAAGAAATCTTGGTTTAAGGGATTGAAGAAGTAGGTGTTGATATGTGGAAAGATATTTTGAAAGCCCCGCCTTTTGATGCAGTTCGTTATGAGAAACGAGTTTCTACCCCACGGCAAATGACCTTTCCAAGTTTCTTTTCACAGGTTCTTGATAGATACATAGAGGATGCAATAAAAAGAAAGAGGATTCGTAATCCTTCTAAATCGGAAAAGAGAAAATATATCGTGCGTATTGGGAGCGATGTTGTGGAAAAATATCAGAAATACTTTGACAAAATGGTAGGTGAACCCACACCAACCGGCCGCAAATATTATACGGGCTTTGGCCCTAAAGGAACTAGAACCCGAGATGAATACACTCGTGATTTTACCGATAAAATAAAACAAAAAATGCTACAAGAATACAACATGGATTCTATACGACTGATAAGGTATAACCCTATCTTTTATCGGGATTTTGAATTTGAATTCACTCTTACAGACGAAGGAAACGCTGGAAACATGGAAAAGGTAGCGGGTGCGGTAACTACTTCAAGTGCGGCCCACTCACATCTCTTTAGGCCGACTTACGGAAATCGCCGTAAGCGCAAGAAGAAGAAGAAGGAGGACTCGGAATGAATTGGGCTAGCATTATCAAAAGGTCTAACACTAGAGATGTTTTTCGGGGTAGCGATGCAGAAGTGGGTTCTGCTTTCACCATTGAGAATTATCCGGAAGAGGTAGACGAGTGGATTTTTGACCGTTTGGATATTGTGTTGGAATTTGAAAGCCAAGACAATGGACTAGAATCCTTTTCAAACTCCTGCACCGCTAGTATTGAAGGCACTTTGATTGGCTTTATGGATGAAAGTGAAGAGAATATTCGGACGGAAAAAATTGAAATTAAGATAGATAAAGAATTTGATATGTATTTTGATATTTCAGTTGAGGGGGCTTCAAAGCAACAAAAGAATACAGTCATTATTAATTTTGTCAATTTTAGCATATCGGACATAACCATTGATTTCAATAACACAAAGAATAATTATTCTGTTGTTGGGGGTATGGACATTGAATTTGAAGTGGCGAGTGGTTAAACATGGCAAGAAAGGTTGAGAAGGTCACTGCAAAAGTTGGCGATGCTACTCTTCAACGAAGAGGACTCATCAGTTTTCCGGACAAGTATAAGAAATGGCAACAAGAGTGTAGAAACTTGGGGCCGTCAAAGGTTGGCGGAAAAGTCAATCTTCTAGCGTGGTTGAAAAAACACGGTAAGCCTTCTTCCAAACCTTCTAGAAGAAATTCTCCGAATACGGGTCTTTCGGGTATGAGCGTTACGATGGGCGTTATTGAGGGCATCATCAGCAAGCGTTCCAACGGCATTTACTACGAGGAAGATGTTGAAGCGTTTGAAGATATTTTGGACGACTTGGAAGAATATGATAGTGGTGGTTCACTTGACCCTGCTATGATTCCGTTTACAACTTTCCCTACACGAGATGGTAAAATCATTCCCGATGCTGAACCTAAGATTATTTATGGGCATTACATAGACTCGTATTTTGAGGCAAAGGGATGGGGTGGTCAAGGCGGGCCTACGGCGGAAGCCGCAAGTTTGTGGATTGGTGGGCCGGAGGGTGATGCTAACCCTCCCATTAAGCAAGCCATTTTTGGTGGCCCTTTGTTTGGTAAAGGAATTAATTTGAAGGACATTGTGGAGACTGCCATTAAAGAAATTGAAGCAGTTGGTTATGTTCTTGAAGTTAAGACGGGCCGTTCTCCTGTCGCTCTTGTGAATGTTCCATCGTTTAGAAGTAAGTTGGCTGGTGCTGTTCGTTCTTCTTTGGTTGATGGAAACATTAGTGTTCGTCAAGTGCAAAGCAAGATGAACGGTGTTCCGTTTAAAATTGAAGGAGATAAGGAGAAGTCTTTCGTTGCGGCTTATTCCAAGACTCAAGGTGTTGCTGGCGAGTTTGAAGCCTTTGAAGTGAACATGAGTCCAGCCAATACAAAGAAGGTTATTGAGACTTGGATGGCTACTTCTAGAGGCGTCAAAGAGCGAGACATTGTGAAGTCTTGGGCTGATATTGTGAGGGTTTGATATGAAGTGGGAAGACATTTTGAAGATTAGCGCAGGAGAAAGAAGCGATGCCGAAAGGTTCGCTGACCCCGAAGATTTGAACATGGATGATTCGGGAATGAGGAAGGTTGTTTTGGGTCATAGAAAGAGATTAAATTCTTTGATGAATAGGCCAAAGAAGATTGCAGAAACGCTAAAGCGGGGGCGTCATCCTGTTCCTCTTGTAGATGAGTTTTTGGAGCGTGAAGCGGAAGCCATAATCGGTATGAATCTTGATTTCTTGGATGAGAGGTTAAAGAGGATTGAAAATGAAATGAACAGAGACTCGCCTAATATGTTCAAATTGGAAAGAATGTTGGAGGCGTATAGCAAGGCTAAGAAAAATGCCTACAAGCCTGTTCGTGAACTTCTGCGAGAAAAGCAATATAGATTAGACCGAGAACTAGAAAGAAGGGCCGATGAACGCCGGAAAAAAATGTCTCAGTAAAATCTTTGAGTGAGGAAATAGCATGAGAAGAAAAAGTTGCTCTTTCTGCCAACATGAAAATGTTGATGCTCTAGAAAAGGAGTTGGAAGAGTGCCTTATCGCTTGTGATGATTTAGACCAAAGAGAAGGTTGGCGTAGTGGGACTGCCGCTCAACATCAGCGAAACCACATGGGAGACTATGTGAGCAGTAGCAATCCAAAATGTAAACTCTGCACCGACCCAATGCGTAAACAGTATGAAACGGGTTTGAGTGATGGTAAACTTGAAACAAAGATTGTGGCTGATATTTTGGAAACTTCTAAGGAGCAAATTCAACGCCACATGAAACACCATCTTGCCCCTCTTGTCCAAGAATCCGCCGCTACAATTATTGCCAAAAAGGAAGTCAATGAGGTGGATATGCTGGCAAACAACCTTACCGTGCTGGATGACAAACTCACAGAGATTGCTTCACGAGATGACTTGGATGCTAAGGAGTTGGATGCTTTGGTAAAGTTGGCGAGAGAAATCCGTGAGTCATTGAGATACATGATGGAATTCAAGGGCAAACTTGTGCATAAGCGACAGGATACGATTATTGTTGCACAGATGCAAATTGTTCAAGAGGTTTTAGCGCAGGGTCATCCGGAAGTTTGGCTTGATGTTAAGAAGAAGATGCAGGAGAGATTAGCATGAGTTGGAAAGAAGTATTGAAGCAAGAATTGTATAATATAAACCTCACCGATTGGGGAGAATACATTGAAGAAGTTATTGAAGGACATTTCAAAGCATTTCTAAATGTTGTCTATCTTGAAGGGAAAAGGAAAAAGGTATTTGAGAAAATGTATAAACCAACAGTCAAAGTTACTAAACTCGGCGGAAGGAACCTTGAGGCTACTGTTGTTTTGAGTGGCTTTGAGTATAGCAGGGATTTTATCAATGCTAATGAAGAAGGCACTTTGCCTATGGAGAAAATAGAGTTCACAATTTCTGCTACCTATCCAAATACTATTGAAACAAAGAGGACTAAACCCAAAGTGCAATTCGGGCTAGGTTATCCCTTCTTTTTTAATTCCGCAGATAAAAGAATATTAGAGCAGGCTCTTAGTTTTAAGAAAAACGGCGGTTTAGGAGAAACTTTAGATTTGATGTTAGACTGATGCAGGAGAGATTACAATGAGTTGGAAAGATATTGTGAAAGAAGACTACCCCGAAATTGTTTGGACAAACGAAAAGAAAACGATGGGTTATGTTGATGGAAGAGGCCCATACACCAAAGAATCAATTGCTACGGAACTAAAAAGGATAGGGACTTATGACAAAAGAAAGGAATTCATTTCTGTTCGTGGTGGACAAGCCCCTACTGAATCGGCGTGGGGATAGGTGAGATTACAATGAGTTGGCAAAATATCCTCAAAGCAAAACTAACTGAGGAACAGAAGTTGGAAACTGATGCTTATGTTGCATCTCAAGACTCTGTTTCTGTCCGAAAAGTTATGCAACACTTGTTGAAGAAACTTGGATTTGTCAAAGGTTCGGTTGTCCGAAGGAGTATTGAAGCATACCTTGAAGAGAGGTATCCGGATAAGTTGGAACATTGGCGGTCTTATTAGGTGAGAATACATGAGTTGGGAAAATATAATTAAGCGCAGAAAGGAATTAGGAACATTTGAACATGGAGTTCAAGAAGATAATTACCGTTGTCAATTATGCGGATATAAGAGTGACAATCAAGAGGATTTTGCTAATCATGATTGCACCCCCGATATGTTAAGAGAAATGGATTTTCAATTGGATAATTCTTAAGAGTAGGTGAGAATACATGTTCACCGAAGGCATGACTCCCATACGAGTGTTCTACACTCTTGTTAGATATGGTGAGGATGGGGCTAAGGATTACATAGATGCCTACCAAAACAAAAACAAGGGATTCCAAACATTCCAGCGAATTATGTCGCCGTTCAAGAATCAAACAAGAGCCAACATCAAAGGTTTATTGAGGCGAGATTATTTAGAAGAAATTGAGTCCGACCCATTGTTTCAAAATTTAGACAAAACTGCTCCTAAAATCATTGGAGAATTGTCCGTTTTATTGTATTTCATCGCAAATGCCATTGAAAAACCAATGGATGAAATGAGTAATTTTGAACTTGCTACTGCTTTTGTTGAAGAGAGAGATGAAACAAAAAAGGAACGGGTGGGGCAACTATTATTCAAAAAGATACGAGGCAGGAGCATAAACTACGCTAAAACGAAGAAAAAAGACGGTTCCCAAGTGTCCCCCGAAGAATTGAAAGATGCTTTTAATGAGATTTATGCTCCTTTAGAAAAAGAGATTGCGGACTTGAAAACAGAAAAGGGCTTGGATGGAAAATCTCTAGAGCAAGTCAAATCGGAGAATCAAAGCGTAATGAATTCTTTTGAGAGAAAAATGAATGCTACAGGACAATTACATACCGCTATTGTGATTTTGGCTTATGAATCCGAAGGTTCCATAGCCCGAAAGGTTGCCTTCTTTCCAATAGATGAGTTGGATGTTGGAGGCCAATATCGTAAACTCGGTATTGAAACACCTACAGACAGAAAGTTTGTTTCAGTTATCTATCCCGACCTTTGGGAAAATCTAGAATTACCTAAGCCAAGAAAAAGTTTCAAGGATACCGTTTCAACAGAAGGTGCGACTCCTACAACAACTTACGAGATTGTTCAAGATTCGGAAACGACTATCAATTACATTCGGTTTTTGGCAAATGAAAAATCGCAGAGGCGTAAGGGAACGGCTTCTAAACCAATGACTACCAAGAGACTGAATATGTTTCTTCCCAAGATTGCTGGTAGGCGTATGGAAAAGAAAGCATCAATTGTGTTTAACAAGAGTGGCAAAGCCTACATTATGAATTCCTACATTCGCCAACTTTTTGAAAGTGGTATTGATTTCGTCAAGAGAATGCTTCGTGGTGTTATTCCTCTCAATGATGAAGAGGTGAGGGAATACTTCGTGGGTGAATTGGGTTCGGGTCTTTACGAAAGATTGTTTGAGTTTCCAAATGCAGAATCCTACAACGAGGCTATCGCTATTGCAGAAGATGAAGATATTGGTATTGACGAAAATGAAGGAGCCAACCGTATTCTTGTCAAAGACAAAAATGATGTTTCGGATTTCACGAAAGAATTGGAATTAGACAGTGTAGATTTCCTCCAAGCAGAAATTGAAAGGGATGTCAAACCTTTACCAATCTCTACTTCTCTAACTCCTACCAATGACCACTTTCTACGAAAGAAAGGTGATGAAGGAGCGAAACTTGCTATTGAATCGTTCTATATGCTCGGCGTCAATTACATGAGTTTAGAATCTCTTTTGACAGAACAAGACGGAGAGCAATTCACCAACGAAGAATTCGGTAAGAAAATCATTGAAGTCGCTGAAAGATTCAAGAGAGAATTTGACCAAGCAGTTTTAGAAAAACTAAGGGAAATTGTCATAGATAAAAGGGAACTCTACGAGAAAGAATTTCCCCAAATTTTTAAAGAGTTAGGCTATTACGATTTAATCACGGAACGACAAGGAGAGTAGAGAAATGAAGATTAGTGAAGAAGACTTTGCTCAACTTGGATTAACTGATAAGGACATCGCTTCTGCAATTACAGAGTCGGTGTATCAAGCCTACAAAGAAAGTCCTAGCCTTCGTAGATTGAAGAAAGCCATCCGTGAAAGCATTCTTCCCAAGTTGGAAGAAAAGGCAGAACAGATGAATTTTAGAGAATCTTTGACGGGCAGAGATGTTCGGGGCCATGTCAATGCTAGACTTACCGATATTGCTTTGGCTCAAGCCCTTGAAGACTATGAAAGAACGCTTGGGGAAATTGGTTCCGGCAAAGTTACAGCGGTTTACGAAAAGCGAGTTGCTGACAAATTGTTCCGAGGTATTCTCTACGATGGGCAGAAGATTACTGACGAAACGCTACAATCAAAGGACATTAAACCAACAGGAATCAGTCTAACCGACTCCAATATGAACAGCGTCAAGTTTAGACGAAGAAAGGAGAGAATGTTAGAAGGGGATGATGGCACAGTCATTGATTACTTTAACAAGCAGTTTTCCGAAAACATGGAGAAGATTATGGAGGGTATCATACTCTCTGTTCAAGAAGCCTCTTCCACCATGAGAGATACAGACGCCTTCCTTGAAATTCGTGATGATATTCTTTCTTTCATGGGTGCTACTTCTAAAAAAGTTTTACAGAACAAGGATAAGATTTACGCTTATTGGAAGGGCATTTCCGAAAAGCATGGTGATGTAGTCAAGGCTATGGATGCTTTGCTAGAACCCGAAGAAGGTCTTGATGAGAAGGCGTTAGAACAATTCAATAAGGGGATGGGGGGCCTACGCACGGCTTTTGAGCCAATACGGGAGATGAATTACATCATTCCATTTGAACCGAGGTCTGTCCAAGAAAGCCATGAAGACTTGCTGGCTTTGGATTTGTTAGAAGCGTTCCAAATGAGGATTGGGCGCAGTATTGACGACAACGAGAATTTCTTTGGCGACATGGAAAGAGGGGAAGTAGACCCTACAAAAATGGAATCGGAAATCGCAGATGAGGTGGCTGATTTTTACGGTAAGACTTCCGACAGGCTAGACCCCATCAGCCGATACTACATCTCTAAAATGCTAAATGGTATCTTTGTTGATAGTATGAAGAAAGAGTCTATCATTGAAGAAGTTAAGGACTTGGCCGTGACTTTCGGAATGGATGAAATAGACCTAAGAAATTTGGATAAATTCTTGGCCGACATTCCGGATATTGCACCAACACAAGGAGATGTTTTGCTTCCTGCTGAATTCGGTGAAGGCTTCTTGACGCAGACTGTAAAGGTGGATGGTGAAGATGTTCAAGAGAAGAAGGACATCAATGCGGCGTATTCCCGATTCATGGAAGAGTTGGCGAAGGTCATTGAAACGGGTGCGTTTAGAGTGGGTAGAAGAGAAAAAACTAGTTTTGAAGTTGCGCCAATTACCGGAAAAGGTAAGTCTAGAAAACCAGCCAAAGAAGGAGTCGTAGAATTACAAACTTACTCTACATCTTTCTCAACAAGAGGAATGTCTTGGAAAGAACTAGAGAAGGGTCAAGCCGAAAAGGTAAACGCAGTTATCAACGCATTGAATGACTATCTTTTCGTCCCCATTTCAAACAAGGTTATGACTCTTGGACATTCATTTAGAGACTTGCGTAGAACCAAAGAATTCAAAATTATTTCAGTCTATGCTGATACGAGAACACCACAAGAAACTTCTCCCTCTACGAAGGCTGTTTCTGTTCTCTACCAAAGACTTGAGAGAAGAGGTGCTTCTGCCTTCCCCAAGAAACACTACACGAATTTGAACAATTTCATGGATTCGTTGAGGACTCAATTTGATTTCGGAAAAATTCGTAAAAGTGCTAACGCCGCCTACAGGAGTTTATCCCAAATTTACAAGAAGGCTGGACAAGGTTTCCTTGACGATATGGCAAAAGGATTCGGTAAACTCATCGGTGCTATCCATAGAAAGACGGTGGAAAAGGGTGTTATTGCTCCCATCCTAGAACAATACGGTGTCAAAGAAAAGGATTTGGACGAGGACTTTGACATTAGTGATATTACGGCTTTTACGGAACTCGTAGATTTCCTCTTGGAGAACAGGTCTGCTTTAGGGAAGGCCTTCTCTAATGACATCAAGAAATTGGAAATGAATTTCAACAGATTGTCCAAGTCAAAGGATATTCGCAACAAAATTTTGGAAGCGCACGACGCGTTTAGAATTTTGAAGGGAATGCCAATCTACTACGGTAGAGGAGATGTTTCGGATATTGAAGATGTGTCAAGTGTTGCCAATTCCATTCGTAAGGATATGGGGATTAACATTGTCGCTACAGAAATTGTGAAAATGGTTGAAGAAGTGGACTCTTTCGCTAATATCGCCATGAACATAGGGGTTACCGAGGAAACTGTTTACTTTGTGAAGGCTAATTTCCGGTGATACCATGTCTATTGGCTGGTGGGACATTCTCAAAGTAGAGGATATTGCTTTTGAAGAAATATTTGATGATAAAGGGAGGCCAAAGACCGGCCGTTTTAGAGTGAGACATTTTGGTAATGAACAAAGCATACGAGTAAATCCAAAAGAAATTACTCGTAGATTAAGGGAAAAATTAGGTAGAGAGCCCACAGAAAAAGAAATATCCGAAGCCGTTACTAGAATAGTGATGCACGAAGCGGGTCATGCCGCTCATTTTGATGCTGACAGAAGAAGTTTTTCTGACAGAGATAAATACGATGCAGAATATGTGGCTTTCATTAATCAATTTCCCGAAAGTCTTTATTTGGCTTTGAAGAATTTAGTAAGGCATCCGGATGCTAGAGAGAGAAAAAAGACAGACTCTATGCTTGAAAATATTCTAAAGGTAACTGTTTTGAAAGATAAGGCCAAGACGATAAAGAACATCCTTTCTTGGGTGGACATACACGCTAAGAAATCCTCGGATAAAGAAAAATTAATTCGTTTAGAAATGGCTCAAAGAAAGGCTCTTGGCTCTTTTTCTAGGGATAATCTTCCTTCTACATTGGGTCAAGCAACGGCTAGATATGGAGTTAAAAATAGAAAATTCCTCAAGACTTTGAAATGGTGATACAATGGAAATAACCCAATTCAACTTAGAGCATCAAATGGATTTGACGCTCTCTCAAAAATCATTTGCATATTTTTTTGAGCATGTTCTAGGTTTCCAAATGACAAACCACCAATTAGAATGGTTATCTCTCATGGATGATAGCAACCGTAATGTCATCATTTGTAGTCGTGGTCACGGCAAGTCTGTTTTCATGCACTCTTGGGTAGCATGGAATTTACTTTTCCAGCCGCCCCCATACCAAATCGTCTATATGTCGTCTAACCAAAAGCAGACGAATATGCACATGAAGTCCATTGACAAACTCTTCAACAATCCTATTCTTGCCGCTTACAAACCAAAGGGAGCAAAGGGTTGGGCCGTTGAAGAAATGAATTTAACAAATGGAAACTCAATCGTAGCCCGTTCTGTAAACTCGCAGGTTCGTGGTCTTCACCCACAGGAGATTATCATTGACGACCCCTTGAAAGAATTCAGTCTTGTTGGTATCCAAAAGGTTACGGATTGGTTCTTCGGTGACATGATTCCCGCCCTACACCACACGGCTTCTCTACGAATTATTGGAACACCTTTCTCCTACACTGACATCTATTCTCAACTTGAAGAAAACTCCCAATACCTTGTGAGAAAGTATCCATGTTTGAATGCTCTTAACGAACCTCTTTGGCCGGAGAGATGGGACTACGATTCGCTCATGGATAGAAAGGCAGAAATTGGTTCTCTCAAGTTTACAAGAGAGTATATGTGTGTGCCTATTGCTACGGGAACATCTCTGTTTAACCCCGAATATCTTGAGAATGCCAAAAACAAAAATCTCGTGCTTTCTTCTAGAAGAAGAGAAGGGTGTAAGTATTACGCTGGAATTGACCCTGCCATCTCTACTGATGGCGACTACAATGTGATTACTGTTTTGGAAGTAGATGAGAACGACAATAAATCCATCGTCTACATTGACCGAGCAAAGAATGTTCAGTTTAGAGAAAACTTGCAGAAGGTTAGGTTGCTTGGTAAAATCTTCAATCCGGAAGTTGTTCTGTTTGAAACCAACACTTTCGCAAAATCGTTTACACAAGAGTTGAGAAATATTTCCGACATCAATGTGCATGACTTCAACACTACAAGAAAGAAGAAGCAGGACATTATTTTGAATCTACAAATGAATTTTGAAAATTCTAAAATTCATCTACCTTACGGGAATGAAGAAAGTAGGAGAGTTACCACTGCTCTTATTGAAGAATTATCCATGTTTTCAATCACAGAAAAGGGCAAGTTTGAGGGTGTTGGGGCGCACGATGACATGGTGATGAGTCTTGCTTTAGCCAATGCCGCCACCCAAAGAGCAAGTGAAAATTTCTTATTGTTGGACGATATGGGGTTATTTAACGAGAAGCCATTTTCTCCATTTAGAGGCATACGAGGCTTGAATTTTTGAGGTGTAAGAATGGCAACGGCTCAAGAATTACGACAGGCTAGCGAGGCTTTAGAAGACCAAGCCGAGGCTAGAGAAGAGTCCGAGAATGATATTGAGGCTCTTTTTGAAAATCTTAAGCGGCAGTTTGTTGTCAAGTCCGAATATGAAATTGTGAAGGACTTGTCAAAGACCTACAAAATTAATGCTACAGAAGCGAGGAAAGCCATTCGTGATTTTCCTCCTTCCTATGAAATTTACAATCATAACATCCCCGATGTCATCAAGACCATGCGTAAAGAAAGAAGAACGCTCAAAGGGGAATACAGAGACAGAATGACAAAGAACATTGACGCTCTCATTGACGGCTATTCCGAACACATTGACAAGTGCATAGACTCAATCTATTGGTTATCTCCCTACAAAACCACCTTGAAGAAGATGAATTTCAAGGAAACCGATTTGAAAAAGTTGCACACCTTGAAAGAAGCCGGTGAAAGAAGGGAGATTGTAGATTGTTTGTGCAAGTATTGGGAAGCCGAATTAGACAGAGATGAATTGAATTACAGCCCTGTTTATGCAAAGATGGAGAAATCCATGAAGGAATCCAAAGCGGAATTTAGAAGATTGTTGAAGCAAATTCCCGATGTTGTTCTTCGCCAAACCGCTACAGAAAAAACAGAGAGTTTCATCCTCAAACAAGTTTGTGCAAATCAAGGCATTAGTGCGAGAGAGATACATGACCGTATGCCTTCTTCTCTCCATGACAAAAATTCTTGGAATAGCATTTCAAAGATAGCAAAGAGACTTGACATTGTTTCCTTAGAAGGAAAATACTACAAGGTCAATTCCGAGATTAAGAAAAACATTTGGGCCTATACTGCGGCCTTCATAGACTCCGATGGCTACATTACGATGGATAGGAAACACAATCCTAGAGTTGGGCTAGTGGCTACAGGAGATAGAGGTAAGGCTTTCATGCAAGAAATTCATAAGGCCATAGGGTTTGGAAAGTTGCATCTTGACCAAAAGTCCCCACAAGATACACGGCCTGTCAATCGCCTTAATTTCTATTCTCAAGATGATGTGTTTAATCTTCTTACCAAGTGTTTGCCTCACTTCCGTATGAAGCAAGGTAATGCTAAACTTTTGCTAGAATTGGTTAGAATCAAGAAAGGCTACAAGAAAGCCGATTGGTATAAACAAAGATGTGAAGAGATTTTCAAGTTGATGAAGTGGGAGAATCATCGGGACCATGTAGGGTATGACTTTGCCAAAGAGGGCATTTACCAAGACGATATTCAAAAATATAAGGACAACTGTAAAATGTCTGTTATGGATAGTTTAGAACAGATTGGAGGGATGCAAAATGTGGTTTAATATTTTAAAGATTAGGCAAGAAGGCCCCGAAGCAAAAGAAGGTAAAAGGTTGAGAGAAAGATTTGAGTCTTCCCTAAAACCTACACCCGAATTTTCTTTTAAAGGAAATTATACCTATGACGAATTCTACAATCTCTTGGAGCGAGATGTTAGAAGTAAATTAGAGCGTTTTATGAAAAAAGGTCAAAATTTGCTAACCCAAGAATATCGCTTATTTGTAATGGGTTCTAAGAGAGAAAAAAGAGAATTCGCACAATCGGGTAAAATGCCTGCTCCTTTTACTATGGACGATATTAAAGATAGAGTTACTATCAAACTCAAGAATGACCCGAAAGGCGACCAGCCTCCTAGTTATGATTACATAAATGAAAGAATTGAAATTACACTGCCTATCACAAAAAGACCAATAGTTGATGATTCTCAAAAATCTCTTGGTAATGCTTTAGATAAACTGTATAAGAAGTTTGAGAAGAATAATAAGCAGAAACCAAAAAAGTGGTATCAAGAATACAGAAGAACGGGAACGGGCAAAAAAGTAGAAAGTGCTTTTGGAGGTCATGTAGGCACATTTGAAAGACCCGACTTTGATGCTGACGACGAAGATATTGAATACTTCAAAGAAGCAATCATGGGTCATGTATTTTCGCACTTATCTAAGGAACAGATAAGAAGCGGTGCAGACCCAAGAGATGCAAAGTTTGTTGAATAAATTGGGAGGGGATT
>Ga0209645_1000083_pt1 | contig 43920 bp, 56 predicted proteins | sample ETNvirenome_6_30_FD_184070 | JGI IMG/M metagenome (GOLD analysis project Ga0209645, IMG submission 184070) | Marine viral communities from the Pacific Ocean - ETNP_6_30 (SPAdes) (version 2) | ecosystem: Environmental > Aquatic > Marine > Oceanic | place: Pacific Ocean | collected 2013-06-19
AGTATAATCCTAATATAATTAGAGCCTTTTAGAGCGTTTGATTTACCTAACCTATACTTACCCTACCCTTTTAAAAGCAACGCCTTAAAACGCGTCACACTAAACCCTAAATTAAAATCATTTATAAAAAGGTACGCCTTTAATACGCAAACATTTAAACCGTGAAACTCTTTTATTCCTTATAGTTTTGATAATAGCAGAAGCTATTTTATCCCGATTATCTTCTACCCATTGATTAAAATCAGGGGATTTTGAAATACTGTTATTTGTATCGACCTCTATTAAAAGTCGAGCAGGTGTGCCTTCAACTTCTTTAGGGTTATGGTAAACCATTTCCCAAAGTAACTCATAACGACTAGCCTTTGACGACATAACCTAATTTAATATCATATTTGATAGCACGTATATCAAGAACACCTTTATCAAGTACATCTTGAATAGTTTTAATATTCTCGTATTGTTTCATACGTTCAATATTTTTAGAAGCCATAGGCATCTTATCAGTACGAGTAAGTTTTTGACTTGTGTCGTAAGGGTCACGAGCACTTATAACTTTACACAGTGGGTCTGGTTTAGGTTTGCTACGGTCAATTTTAAAAACCTTGCTTCTGCTCATATCTCTCTCCTCTGGCTTAACAGCCATTTTACTAAAAAGATTCCAAAGTTTAATTTGACAATCTTTTTTATTTTTAAAATTCTTGAGCTTACGTTTAGCAAATTTATTGTAAACTTCAAGAGCTTTTGATTCTGGTATAATTGTATTTTGATGTGACATAAAAGCAGGGTCACCAATACGTTGATAACCTTTGACAATAGTATGTAGTTCTGCCATATCAACTTTCACCACCCTTGAATAATCAGGGGTGGTGAAACATAAAAACTCTATAGAGTTATGCTGCTTCGGCATACTCTATAGCTTTAGTCATAGCACGGTTTTTAAGTGAAGCACGAGCACCGAACCAAGCGTTATGCATTGATGCGTCACGGTCGTGACCCCACTTATGGTCAACCACGTAAGTTACTGCGTTAACAGCACCCCACCACGTACCCTTAGAGCTTTTAAGGTCAGCTCCAGGTTGCTGCTCAAGAGCCTCATAAACTTTATGAGGAGTACGTTGAAACTCTTCAAGCGTTCTAAGTTTAGACTCAGCTAAAGCAGTATCCATATTTTTACTATTCTCTACAATTATTTTTTCTTGTAAAGCCAGTTTAGGCTGTAATAAGTCAGCTATATAACTAACAACTTTATTTTCGTTATACTTTTTACTGCTTAAAAACTCAGCACTTTTCTTATACTCGTCAAGTCTAACACTCGCTAACCCTAACGCTTCTTCTGCAGTAGTTATTAACTGACTGTCGAATACTTTAGTGTGAGGCATTTTAAACGCAGGTTGTGACTTATCAGCTAAAGCCATTGATAAAGTATTATTACAAACCACACGCACTGGTGTAAACCTAATTTCATTAGACTTACCCCACTCATGGGACACGGACACTAATAAGTAGCCCTCTACTCTATCGTCGCCTGGCAGGGTAAAGCCGTCATTAATTTCAGCTAACCCCCATATTTGCTTACCGTTGCGTAATGAACCTGCAGTATGCATACTCATATTACCAGCGTCTGTAAACTTTTTAAAGAAAGTAAAAGCCTCCTGGTTTTGCGTTGGTATAAACCTTGGTCCACACGGTCCAAGTATATTGTTATCACTATCACGCACAAGCATGTAGTAATCATCAGACATAATAAGGTCGTCAGCTTTGTCGCTAACTGCGTTATTATATGTGAATATATTACGCTTACTCACTGTCCAGTCAAGTCCAGCTTGTTTAAGCATCTCGTTAGGTGTTAAGTTGCCGTCAACTTGTACACCAAGCCCATGCCAAGGTACTTCCCCAGCGTAAGCCATAGTCTCAATATTATGAGCCATAAGTTTCTCCTATCTTAAATGCCTATTAACTTATTTAATAGGTACGTATAACTTAACTTAGATTAGTTACTGATAAAAGGAAAATCTAAATATTCCTATAGTTTTTTATAGACTCTCTTTTTTGACGAGGTAGGTAGTCTTCCCAGCAACGGACAACAATCAGTTTCTTTTCGACTTCCGTAAAAGTGTTCCAGTCCCTAATTTCTGTGGCAGTCCTACCACATCCTTTACAGGTACGTGTACCCCACTGAGTAACAGTACACATGCCAATACAAGGGGAATCATGAAGACTAGTGGTTTCATGCAGTAATTTTTGTGTCATTTCTACTCCTGATGAGTCTAACGTCGTGTTCTCTTAGCCAGTTTCTCATCATGTTCTTACGTTCTAGTTTACTAAGGCTCGTATCATTTAGTAAAGCATTACTAAAGTCAGTATATGCATCGTATCCTCGGTAATAATCTCCTGCTCCTATATGATTAAACCTGACTATTTGCCATACTCTTTGTTTAGTGATCTTAAACTTAACACCTATTTCTTCAAGTGTCATGTTAGTGTTCATTGTTATCATGAAAATTTCAAAATACTTAGCTCTTTGTCTATCTCTACGTGACATTAAAATACTCCTTGAAGTTAATAGTTGCTTCACCCCAGCTTTGACCTATTTCAGCATCAACTTTATTAGGTACAACTAACGGCACACAATCAGCCATAATTTGTATAATTTTTTCACAAGTTTCTTTAGAGTCGACAGATATATCTAACTCGTCGTGTACTTGTGTGTGGGCTAGTATGCCTTCCTTATATAACTCTACCATAGCCTTTTTAGTCATGTCAGCAGCAGAGCCTTGTATAAGCCTATTCATAGCTTTATAGGTAAAGGAACGTTTAATGTCCTGACCGTATTTATCTAGAGCATCTGAGAAAGGTAAAGGCGTACTCCCAAACTCGTATCTAGGTTCGTATAAATTAAATCTACATTTACGCCCTAACACAGTAGTTATAAATCCACGGTTACTACCCAACCTAGCACACTGATCACGCAACCCTTTAATAAAAGGTACACGGCTATGAAAAGTATCAAATAATATTTCAGCTTCCTGCGGTGAGATATCTAATTGACGGATAAGTTTATCTTTACCCATGCCATAGCTTAAACCTAGATTAATAATCTTAGCTTCCTTACGACTTATGTTAGCCATATCTGCTACTACTTGATGAAAGTCTGCGTCTTTATTACGGTAGGCATCTACTGCGTCGTCTGAACCTTCTTGTTGAGTTTTATGGGCATAGTGTACGGTAAGTCTAGGTTCCTGTTGAGAGTAGTCAAAAGCTCCCCAGTGCATACCTTCCTCTGGTATAAATATGCTCCTGATAAGAGGTCCTATTTCATCGTGTCTAGCTGGCACTTGTTGCAGGTTTGGCTTACTACTACTGAACCTACCAGTAACAGTACCACCACGGTCACTACGTAAAGGGTGTAACTCCCCATGTATTCTACCATTGACGTTATGGTCTAGTATCATGTTATCTATAAAAGTGGTTCTAGCTTTATTAAGCTGTCTAGCTCTAGCTATATCTTTAGCTAGTTTATGCTCATGTCCTTCAAGCCAAGCTGAGGTAAAACTAGGAGCGTTAGTTTTTTCTGTCCTAGGATAACTAAGCCCTGCTCTATCAAACACAGTAGCCACTGATGCTGCTGCCCATAAATCTGGAGCTATACCGTACTCTTTATGAATACCCTCTAATAATTTGTTTTCTTCGTTAGTTAATTTCTTATTGATTTTTTCAGCTTTTTCTAAATCTACACGTACACCTTTCCAACGCATATCTAACAATAAAGGAATTAAAGCAGTTTCTAACTCGTATATTTTCATAACGTTTTCTTTGACTAAAAGGTCTTTTAATATACCCCAAAGTTTGAGCGTTAAACCTGCGTCTTGTTCAGCATATGGTCCAACATATTTAGCTGGTAGTTTATACATTTCGCTTTTAGGATTAAGACCGTAGGCTTTTGCTGCATCTTCTAAAAGACTTTCATCTTTAAGTTCACCTACATATCTTTCACCTAATTTATTTAAAGAATACCCATATTGATTTTCATTTATTAACGGTGCAGCAAACATAGTATCGTGTATAGTTCCGTTTACCTTGACACCTAAACGCCTCAACCAACCTAAGTCATATAAAGAGTTATGAAAAACTTTGTCATTGTTATAACTAAACTGTTTATTCATCCAGTTTATAACCACACGCTTATCTAAATTCCCACCACCAACGTGTTGTATAGGTAAATAAATTTGAAAGTCTTTAGTAGCCACAGCTATACCAGTTACATGACCTTTATTTTCGAATGCCCAAGACGGTCCGTGAGACATGAGTAACGGATCATAAGTCTCTAGGTCGATAGCTACCTCACTATAATTAGATAGATCTGGTAAACTACTTGGGGGAACCCAGTCCGTCTCAGGCATGAATAAACTACTTTGCATCAGGTGGATGTACTTCTAAGCTAGAAGCATAAGCCTCAACTAAATAAAGGTAACAACGTAAGTCACGTATATCGTCTAGTATACCAGCACTACTCGGGTCCTCTAGTATAGCACCAAATACGTCCCAATGGTTTTTCATTGATTGGTTTTCTATACGGTCAAACTTACGTGCTAACATCATAAACGCACCAACGCCACCACGCTTACGCCAACTATCACCGTAACTTTTTTCAGCGTGTTGTAGCTGTGCTATATCACGTTGAGCTAACTTTTCTATTTTATCAAAATTTGCAGGCATATATTCTCCTATTAAATTCTATTAGGGCAAATATTTTGTTTGCCATAATAACACCACTTACATTTAAATTGTGAAGGTTTAGCAGGAAACTCAGTAGCAGTGGTCATATCTACAGCCCTATCATTTAAACGTTCACGCTTACCGTTTACAGTAGGTTTGTCGTACTCATAACGGTCTAATTTACCATGGTCAAGATACCATAACTCAGTAGTTATAGTTTCTAACTCTGGTAACCTTTCAAATACTATGCTGGCATAAAGCTCACATTGTTCTCTGTGACCTTCTTGATTACCCTCATACCTACCTGTTTTAAAATCTATTACTCTAGCATTTTTATCACCTTCAATATGAACAAATGCATCTACTTTAGCCCTACCCCAAGTGTCTTCATCAAACCACCCAGTAGACTGCCAATCTTTATCAAAAGCCCAGTCACCTTCACAAAGTACATGACCTTTAAGGTGCAACTCTTTTAGCAAGTCAAAAGCCTCTTCAAAGTCGCCAAGTTGTTTAGGTATTTCCTCATAACGACCACGTATATACTCCTCGCACAATTTATGGATATCTTTACCACGATCCATAGCTTTATTGCCAGGTTCTTTTATACGTTGTATAAACGCATATTCTGCTTTCTTAGGGCACGCCTCATACATTTTTAGTCGGCTATACGACCACTGTGTGATATTGCTCATTTACTTTCCTTTGTTACTTATAGATTTATTTAGCCAATTATAAGCAGCAGTACCCCAGTCACTAGCTAGGCAAGACTGTACTTCAATTAACGCTTCATCATACTCTTTGCTCTTGTATAAATACCAAGCATCTTGTAATGGTACAGCCACTTCACTAAAGAAAGGGTCAGCAAAATCTACAGACGACATAGGTGCACGGCATAAAAACCATGTTAAGTCTTGTTCCCAAGTCATGATATCTGTGCTAATAAGTGGGAACGAATTAATAGCTTTATTATCGTAGGGGTTTCTTAAGCTCATCTGACTATAAAAGTCAAAAGCATCTTCTGCCTCCATTTGATTATACATATCATAAAATAAATCTGTGTAGGCGTGTAGGCTGTCGCTAACTTGGGTGTATACACCTATCTCCACACCTATACCGTATGCCATATATTCTTGAAGTATAGACATATGTACAACGTTAGCACCGAATGCTCCCCATATAACATCATTAGACCTATTACTAACGGTCATGTCTAACTTCCCGTCACGCACTTTAAAATAAATAGCTGTGTTGCAAGGGACGTCTACACTTTCAGTGTTAAAGTCAACATACGGATCCCACATTTGAAGCACACATCTTCTATCGGTAGGGTCATTACGTAATCTTTCTATAATTACGCCTAACTGATCGCCACCAAAATGTTCACGCCACCTAAAGCCATAAGAACCTTGTAGTGTTTCACCGTCATCACTAAACTGACTCATGCGTTTATTGTAATACTCTATATACTCTAGGTCATTACAGCCACCCAACATCCATAAACTTTCTATTAAGTGAAAGAAAGGATTAGCATTACGTGCGTCTTCAAACAAAACTCTTTCTTTTGAATTACGATACACTGTTGCTACAGGTTGAGGTACCTCTATAACTTCGCCAGCCCTACTGGGAAAAGTGTACTCTTTATTTTGACCAATAAGATCCATAGCTTTAACAAAGCCATCGTTAACGTTTCTACAATTTAATACTATCATTGACTATCCTTGAATTTTAAAATAAAATCTACCATGTTTATTTTTTCTTGTATGGAAGCTAACTGTTCTATTAACTTGTCCACCTGTTCTATAATTTCTACATGTTCAGGTAGACACGTAGGGTTATCAAGTAGTACACTTAAATTAACCGTTATAGAATCCCGTTTACCTTTAAGTTCCGACTTATATCCATTTAGGATATCAGAATAATTCGCCATTTTGTGCTCCTAGTTTTAATGCTTTTTTCCATTGTATGTTGACGTCTTTACGTACAACCGTGCCTTCTTTTCCTGCACCCCAAGCTGTCTTAGTTTCACGTTCTACTACCCTAACCACATCAGGGTGATGAGATTTTAAAATTTCTGCACCCTCTGACTGCATTTGAACGTTACGCCACTCACTACAACCACCAGGAGCATTACTACTGCCATGACCTTGAGCATAATAGTAGCTGACTTTATTAGGTAGTCCTTTGCTTAATAATTGTAAGTTCATATCAAAGTCGCTCATAACTTTAGTTCTGAATAACTCAATGCCTTTACCTTTAAACATATCGAGATTGTATGCTAGTACACGCATATATCTAGTAGTTTCAGCAGATAAATGTTCAACGCGATTGTTACCTTCCCTAGCACTTACGCCACAGTGGGCATAGTCATCAAGCCATTTATCTAGTAAACCAAATAAAGCGTGAAACTCATCAGGCTCTATATATCTAAGGTGCCAATCGTTAGTAGCTTTACGAATATAAAAACGTAAGTCATCGTCTAGCATAACTATTTTACCACCACCTGCGTTTTCACAAATATACTTACGCTTACTAGCTATATCGTGGACAACGGACTCAGGACAAGCCATAATTTGACAATCATATTTATCGTATAAATCTTTTTCATATTCATTGACAACTAGCGTAACTTGTTTACGTAAGTCATCAGGAAAATGGGACAAGGTCACTTGATCATCAGCCCTGCCTCTGGTCGGAATAAATATTTTCATAGTTTAATCTCCTCAGGTTTTGGTTTATATTTAGCACGTGGTCTACCTTGACCTAAACGTACCCTTTCGTATTTATCAAACTCACAAAGACAATGTTCTATGTCTCTCATTTCTAGAGGTTGCATATGTCCTTGTAAATAATTAGGTGAAAGGTCTAGTAATTGTTGCATCTCAAAATTAAGCATGTGGTTTTTTACAGTCTGATTCAACTCTCTATTTTTTATTCGGTTGAGCCCACGCTGTGCGCCAGGACCAGGATTAGCCCACGTCATAATGTCTTCAGCTTTATTTAGATATTTAGTGTGGCGTAGATCAGTAACTACCTCATAAGCCATAAAACCACTAAACCCTGCTTTATGTAAATAACCTTTCCAAGTATCTTCTAGAGACCAAGTTATCATAGGTGGGGGACTTTTGTATAAAGGGGTGAGTATTTTATCAACAGTTTGCTCTATTTTCGTACCACCTAAAGTACCAGTCAACATATACGCACCAGTATAGACCTTATCACCTCTATCTTTTCTAGCTTGCATAATGGCTTTTACCTTTTCAGGTTCCCAAGTTTCAGGAAACCCTATTTCCTCTAGAGTATCTGGCCAATTTATTTGCCTAGCTACAGCCATAGCAAAAGGTAAGTTTTTATGGTCAGCATAAGGTTCACGCCAGTTAACTCTTATCCACTCAGTGACTCTATCTAACTCACGGTAGACGTTACAAAAACTATACTCGGTAAGTATAGGGTCTTCTGTCCACGGATAAGCTACACCGTTCTGTCGGCGTAAGTATATGATATGCCGTTCATTAAGATAACCAAAAAATCTTTCTAAACTAGCTTCTGTGTAATTAAAATTAATACTCATGCGCAATCCTCAACTTGCCAACTAGTATTCCACCAGTTAGGTTTAGGTCTAGTTTTATTCCAAGCAGCATAGTGCTTTTCATTAATTAGGTAATTACGATACGCCACGACAGGGTCAGCGTTTTTATACTGATCAGGCATAGCCTGAGCTATAGGGGTAAGTCCTAAGCTAGGCATAGAGGCAGGTATGTATGATAAGGTACGCCTTAGTTTAGTATCACTAGCGTGCACTTTACCGTAGCGATACGTGTACTCGTCACATAAAGCGACAAAGTGTTTATAAAGCCATTCATAGTTTTCTAAACTTTCCCTAGCCCATATAGTACAAGGGTGGTTTTGGTACGCTGTTTTATAAATTTCTAACTGGTCACAATAGCTACTATGAAAATAGTAGCGTTGAGTAGTGCAAAGCATTTGAGCTGATTCTAAAGGCATTTTGACTACAAGCTTATCAGGTAAAGACTGAGCAGCAAGTACTGGGTCGTTATAAGTATAAAATATATTCATGTATTTATCTCCGTAATAGTTTATTTTACTTTACTTGTAAAGTAGAAGTAAAGTTATATCATAACTTTAAACTCTTTTCTAGTTCTACCTTGTACTATATGTAGATTTTCTTTAGTCCTAGTGACACCTACATAAAAAGCACGACACTCATTATCTGGGCTTCTATATAATTCCTCATAAGTTTTATTAGCCACGTCAGTTAAAAGCACTACATTTTCACACTCACCACCTTTAGTAGCATGTATAGTGTTCAATTTAATTCTTGAAGAATTTACTTTTTCACCCTTACGTAAGCCAGAAATAATATACTCACGTTGAGCATCACCTATTAAATCAAAAGACTTATGCCATATATCATCCACTAATAATCCGTAATTCTTTTTAAGTTGATTGATGTTTAAAATTAAATCGGGACTAGCTTGCTTCATAGTTTTATAGCCAGTACGTACACCTTTACCTGCTTTCATGTGACCATATATTTTTTTGATTCTATTAGCTTCTATACTTTCGCCTTTACGTAAAAGTTCCCAATCTTTAATAGCCGTCAATAAATTTTCACTTACAGAGGCTCTATTATTTTTGGTAAAAAAGTACCCATTAGTACGTAAATGTTTTTCTACGTTATTCAATAAATAATTATTTCTAGCTAAAAACAACCAATCACCGTCAGAAATATCTATATGTTCAAAATTATTGTGGTAAGTTACGCTTCCTTCTTCTTCTCTTGGTATCCAAGTTTTATGTCTACGGTTACGTATTCTTTTTACTATGTTTAATGCTACGTCATGAACCTTTCTAGGCACACGATAACTTTGCTCTAAATATATTTCTTTACCAGCTAAGTTTATAAAATGATCAGGGTCAGCACCTGCCCACTTATAAATAGCTTGGTCATCATCCCCAGCTATATAAACATGGTCAACATCTTGAGCTAATTTATGTACACACTTCCATTGTAGTGCTGATAAATCTTGAGCTTCATCTACGATTAATGCTTTTAAAGGTGGTCTAGTTTCAAACTCTAGAAAGCCTGTTAACATATCTGTAAAATCCATTAAGTAATTCAACGCTTTATACTGGTTATAGTTTTTACAAAACCAATCAAAATGTATCCAAGATATATCGGTGTTGGCTTTATTCCAAGTTAACTGATAAGATTCTCCTTTATTACGTGCCATATTTTCTAAGAATAACATTTGATCACCCTTAGAGTTTAACGCCATTAAGTTTTCACCATCCCACGCTGAACTAATTTTTTCACCTACAGTTTGACTAAACGCTCTTAAATCTTTTCTATCTAATACATCAGACTTACTTAGCCCTTGCCAGAAATAACAAAGAGAATGTATGGTTCTAAAATAAACTAATTGATCAGGTTCGTATTCAAACTTTTCTACTGCCCTTTGTAGAGCTTCCGTTGCTGCCTTTTTAGTAAAAGCAAGATATGCTAACTCATAGGGTTTTATATCTTTTTGAAATAATTCTTCAACAGTTTTTAATAGGTAAGTAGTTTTACCTGTTCCAGGAGGACCAAGGACAACGTTCCAAGTCACATCATATCCTCTGTAAAGTCATGACCGTCAAGTGTTTCATCTTTATAGTCAATCTCAGGTATGTACCAAACATTAGTTCCCCTACCTTTTAGGTTCCAGAACGTATGTTTAGCCTTTAGGTCTCGTAGTTTACTGGCTATTTTATTAGTGTCTAGCTCAGTGAATCTATGTTTGACTAGGTACTCACGTAAATCTTTAATTCTAAAGTGGGTATTACCGTTTTCAGTATAGGGTTTGCCTAGTAGTACTTCCTCACGTGTACTAGCTTGAGCTAAGTCAGTACAAAACGATTCTAGTAAATCTTTAAACTGACCGTCTAATGATACATCATTACTTACCTCTATAATTTCCATACCATTATCCATTAAACTTTGTATTTGTGCTTGCCAAGCACGTTCATTAGTTTTAGGTGGCATAAGATTTATAACGTCCATACAAGCACGTTGAAACTTAGTTTGATTTTGTAACTGTTCGGTAGTAAGTTCTAAGCGTTTATCATCAATAGATAAAAACCATAAAGGTGGTTTAGTATCTAATTTAGCTAGACTAGAAAATGTAGGAGCAGTATTACCTTTTCCTACGCCAAATTTACAGGTACGACACTTTTGTACGTCACAGTAAGAACGTATAGGCTCATCACTACACTTATAGTTATAATCTTTTTTCTTTAAGGTACTTATTAAAGTAAGTACTTCTTGAGCAGGCAGAGGCGGACTAACAAATTTTCTATTGTAGTCCTCTATTTCAGTTTCCCACTTATCAGGTGTAGCTTGTTTTAAATATACACCTACATTAAATAAACCATTATTTCGTGTACCTTCAGGAAATCCTTGTTTGAGTAACGTTTTTAAACACGGAGGACCACCTTTTAATTCCTCTATTTCTGGTACGGATAAACTGTTTAATACGTCAAGACTTACTCTACGTTTTTGTACGAAATCTATAAATTCTTCTGGAGTGAGTGCTTCACCTTTTACACTTAACGCATATCTTACTGAAGCACTACCTTCAAAATACGGCATATTTAACCAGCTACCTATATCTCCACGGTCTACAAGTACCTCACGTTGTTTAGGAAATATTTCTACACCACCGTAACCTAGACCTGCAGCCAACTCTCTTAGTTTATCCTGCATATCCCCAGCTTGTACCCAATCATCAGTAAAGCAGAATACGTGAGCTCCACCACTTTTACTTCTACATACTATAAGTGGTAATTTAAAATCTTCTATTTTTTGTACTAATTTAGGTAGATCAAGAGAGTACGTATCAATATCAATTACTCCCCATTTAACTAAATTATCTTCATTAATAGGTATGATACCTATGCCAGTTTTACCTTCTAAATGATCTGTCCAGTTTTGTAGGGTGGCACCTACGGTCTTTATAGTGCGAGCAACACCTTGTTGTTTTTGACCGTTATTATAATCATTGATATCAAATATGCCATGTGCACGTTTAGAGCCTTCAAAAATTTGACTAAACTGTTGGGCAAGTTCCAATACAATCTCCTGTAAAAGAAGGGGGCATAAAGCCCCCAAGAGTTAAAACGGTGCATCCTCAGTTGAAGCATCACCACTGTTACTTGACATACTAACTTCTCCTACGGATGAAGCAAAGTCTTTTGCTGCTTCGTAGAAAAACATATCTTCTTCGCTAATTGGTCCAAGGTTAGTAATATTCCAACCAAACCAAGAGCCACGGTCATTGGACTCTTGTACAGTTTTCATACTATACCTGTGACTAAAGCTAGGTGGGGTAAACACCTTATCACCTGATCGTAGTTTTAAACTAGCCATAACAGAGTTCCAAGTACGTGACTTTTTAAGCTGTGTACCAGCCATAGGAATTACTGCTTGGTCAAAGCTACCGTCGTTATTTAATACAATAACAAAGTGGTTAGCTGAGGTTTGTATATAGTTACCGTTTTCAAGTACATCCTGACCCCTATCGTTCTTAGTAGTTTTACTAAGGATAGATTGGTCATCATGTGACGTAACTAAACCACCACCAGAGTCTCTAGGTTGCCACTCTAAAAACAAACGTTTATAACTCACAGGTAAAACTACCAGAGGGTTATCATCGCTATAGAGCTTACTAGTAACAGTATTAATTACGTCACCAGCATCGGCACCTTCAACATACTTACCGTCACGCTTGTTTACTTCTGGGCTTAACGCTTGAAGTATTTTTAAACGAGGTATGGTAAGGTCATCAGAGGTTATATTTTCTAAACCACTGTTAGCGTCTTCCATAAAGGCGGACGGCACAGCCAGTTCAGTTTTTTTCTTTTCACTTATTTCACTTTTTTCTTGTGTCATTTTTTAATTATCCTTGTTTTTTGACCTATATAAACATTAAAAGTTTCTAAGGGCAGGTCGGAACCCTTTTCCACTTGTTCCCGTACAAAAGCCTTGAGTGTCATAGGTTCTACCCACTTTTTTTGAGCGGTAGCGTACCCATTATCCTCTAAGCTATCTACGAGCTTCTTAGCAGAGTCGTCTTCTTCTCTACCAAAACTTACAGAAACTGTGTTTTTAATAATATCAGCAAAGCCATTATCATTAAGCCATTGAAAAGCCTCATCACGTTTGTCCTCACTTATACGTGCTGAATAGTAACTAGTGGTACTTATTTTATTACCATTAGCTAGTGTAATTTCACTAAGCCCTAACTCACTAAGCATACTCGGTATGTCTACCTCGCTTATTTCTCTATACATGGCTTTATATTTACCTAGTTCTTCTTCTATATCTTTAATAGCGTTGTCTAGGTTTTCTAGTTCTTTAGATTTATCAGATAACGCTTTAAGGGAAGCGTCGCCCATTGGTTTATCTTCTGGTTCAAACATTTGTATTTACCTCAATGTTAAAGTATTTATATTCACGGTTATCCCATTTAAGTAAGTTAGCCCTACCTCTATTATTTTGTAAAGCGTAATGTACACATACACCTATAACTGCGGGATCGCCAATTAATAAAAGGTAGTCGTCATCATTGAAGTCAATTAGTTTCTTACGTATTTTAGCTACAGTTGGAACAGGGCTGAATATCATATCTGGAGTTCTATCCAATATAAATTCAAAGTCACCAAACTGTGAAGCGGAAAGTATGTTCTTTTTACTATCTGGTTTTTGTACTACGTATACTGCCATCTTGTCTCTTTTTATCTTAAAATCACGGCTACCTACAAATTAAGGGTAAGTAGATAGCCATGAAAGGAGATTACATATGAATAACCTTAACACTAAGTTAAGCTACCCTATAAAAAATTATAAACCTAATCTACTAAAAAATAAAACCCTATGTGCTATATAGGTAAAAATAATTTATGTTTTAAAAATCAAAAAACATTTGTGTTTAGCTAATAGCTGTAATAGAATTTTTTTAAACGCTTATTATATAAGGGCTAGTGGCGTATTGGCTGAACGTATTATGTCGCTATTAGCATAAAACACGCAATAACCTTTTATTTCTTACTGAAGTACTTTATTATTACCTATAAGTAAAGGTCGTAAGTCCTGGACAAATAGACTAGGCTACAACGGTTAAGTTACGGCTTAACACCTTTACTTCTTTAAGAGACTAAGATAGTGAAAGATTTTAAATTTAAAACTAAACCATACGACCACCAGTTAGAAGCATTAGAAGTATCACATGATAAAGATGAGTATGCTTTATTTATGGAGATGGGTTGTGGTAAATCAAAAGTTATAATAGATAATATTGCTTACTTATATAGCCAAGGCAAGATATATAATGCACTTATAGTTGCACCTAAAGGTGTATATGATAATTGGGTAAGTAAAGAAATACCAACACACTTACCTGACCACGTACCTTATGACATAGTGAAGTGGCAAAGTAATCACACTAAGTCTTTTCAAAAAGAATTAAAAGTTATTTATTCTTCCGACTTCAATTTAAAAATACTAGTTATGAACATAGAAGCGTTTAGCACTAAAAAAGGTGTTGAGTTTGCTAATAAGTTTTTACAACTAAGTAAGTCAATTTTTGTTATTGATGAAAGTACTACTATTAAAAATCAAGATGCTAAACGGACAGCGAACTGTGTACGACTAGGTAAGTACGCTTACTATAGAAGAATACTCACTGGCTCACCTGTTACTAAAAGCCCACTAGATTTATATAGTCAGTGTATGTTTTTAAACCCTGCGTTATTGGGCTTTAGTAGTTATTATAGTTTCCGTGCACGTTACGCAGACATGGTAGAAAAGAGTGGTCAAGGTAGAACTTTTAAATTTGTCACAGGTTATAAAAACATGGATGAGTTAAATGAGCTACTTACTAAGTTTAGCCACAGAGTTTTGAAAAAAGATTGTCTAGACTTACCTGAAAAAGTATATATTAAACGAACTATAGAAATGACAAAAGACCAACAGAAAGCGTATAAAGAATTACAACGTTTTGCTGTCACTTTATTAAAAAATTCTAAAACCGTTACTATTAAAAACGTTATAACACAAATTATACGTTTACACCAAATTTCATGCGGATTCACAGTGACCGATGACGGAGTTACTACCGAAATAACTTCTCAAAGACTCCCAGAATTGCTCTCTATTTTAGAAGAAACTGACGGAAAAGTCATTATTTGGGCTAATTATAGATACGACATACAAAAAATAGAAAAGACCTTAATTGACATTTACGGTAGAAATTCAGTAGGAACTTATTACGGTGGCGTTGAACAAGCTGAACGTGAAAGGGTAATTGATGAGTTTCAAGACCCAAACAGCCCTCTAAGATTTTTTGTAGGTAATACTCAAACAGGTGGTTACGGAATAACACTAACTGCTGCCAGTACCGTTATCTATTATAGTAACAACTATGATTTAGAAAAACGGTTACAATCAGAAGACCGTGCTCACCGTATTGGTCAAACTAATAAAGTTACCTATATAGATATAGTTTGTGAACGGACAGTAGACGAAAAGATAGTAAAGGCGTTACGTAGAAAACAATCTATAGCTAACTTAGTATTAGGTGAAGAAACGTTTACTGATTGGTTAAAGTAATTTAACGACGGAGAACAGACCTAGTATCCTCAGGAACTAAACTAGTAATACCACTAAACACAGGAAAGTCCATAGTGCCGTAACCTGTATTATAAATATTATTCATTATTCCTCTTGTAATGTCCTGCATAGGGCTATAACCAGTGTAATAACCACCTATATCATTAAACCTTGTAGGATCCATATACATTTGATTTTGAATATCATTAAACTGTATTCCTGTTGGGTTATTGTATAAATCAGTTATGTTAGGGTTCATAACAGAATTAGTTATACCTGAATTATAAACATCTCCTGCGTATCCTGAACCACCGTCTCCTGGTGGTGTGGGTGTGTTTGGGCTAGGAGCAGGAGCAGGTGTCGGTGCATATAAAAAATTACCGTAAGTTTGCCTTTGCATTTGTAATAGTTTATCCATGTCTGTGGTAGCTGGTCGGCTATATCCAGGATCAACTATTTGGTCAATTTGTGGAGCTGTAAAATAACTACCTAAACCAGTCATACTGCCTTCAGGTACTTCTACATTAGGAGTAATTAAATTTCTATCGTCAACTGTGGGTGTAGCAGTAGTTATACCACCGTCCACGATTGTTGGGCTAGGTTCAGAAAAAACTGAGGGCGGAGGAGGAGCAACATATGGTCCTTCAACGACTGTTCCTGCTGGACCATCACCGCCACCTACTACGACACCTTCTGGTAAGTCGTCTTCACTTTCGTAAACTTCCCCTGTTTGTGGATTTAATACACCTAAATCATATCTATTGTTATCAACTACATCTTCTACTATTTCATCAGAAACGCCTGTATCTTCTAAACCAGTTTCAACAGTTTCTACTTCTGGTTCTATAGCTGGTGGTCTGTAACCAAAAATAGAAGGGTCAAGCCCTGCTAATATTTGATTAATTTGTTCTTGAGTCATTTGTGTCATAGGTATAGTACCTAAACCAACATTTTGATCACTAGGTGGAGTAATTTGAGAACGAACGTCATCTATTGCTCTTCTAAGGAAATTACCTCGAGACGGCAGTTCCTCACGTTCATCCATACGTCCTAAGTTAGACATTAATCTATCGTATACGCTCATGTTAGTATTTTAACTCCATTAACGGTTCTCCGCCTCTATTTAGTTCAGTTATTTCTAGTTCCTCTATTGGTTGATTGAGTAAAACAGGATCAGCTGTTTCTATTTGACCTTTTTCTGGTTCATCAAAACCTGAAACTAAACTTGTTTCTCTACCGTAAGTTTTACTTAAACCTTTCACTATCTGTACAACTTTAGGATCTTGTAATATTTTACGCATTTTTATTGCGTCTCTATATTTTTGAGGATTGAGCATCAAATCGACAAACTTAGCATTTTTATGCATACCTAAAAGTTGTTTAGAAGCACTTAATGCCCTACCAGGAGCAGTAAAAAACCCTACGTAAACTCTTGCTGCTTTATTTATGAGCTCAACTAGAGCAGGATCATCAAATACTGCACCTTGTTTAGTTTTCATACTCTTAATTAAATTTGAGTATTCTCTTAAATTTTTAACTACATCTTTAGGATACCATTGTTCAAGCATAGCACCATAGTTGTCTATATAGTCCACTATTTTAGTGCCTTTAAAATTATCTGTTTGTTTACGCATATCATTTAAAATCATTAAACGATACTCATCAGCTAATTCTTGGTTGTCTCCAATAATATCTTTAACTTTTCTAGTTTTAGTTATGCCTTCTTTTTGAGTTGTCCATGTATTTTTAAAAATAAACTCTGGGTTAGCATTCGCTTCAGAGTTCCAAGGCAACCTTCTTAACTCATCAATAGCTTTTTCATTACTTCTTACTTCTCTATTTAATTGTCTACCTAAAAGACTTGCGTCTTCAAAAATTTTAGCGTCAGCAGGGTCAAATAAATCCTCTATAATATTTTTATTATCCGTAATAAATTTTTGATGTTGATCTGGTGTTAAAGGCATTAGATTACCAGACTCATCGGTAGTCATTGATTTTTTATATTTATTTTTTAATGCTCTACGTAATAAAACAGCACTTTCAACATATTCAGAATCATTTAAAAAAGATTTGAAAAAATTTCTGTCACTAGTTTTAGCTAGTTGTAAAACTTTATCTAAAATTTCTTCCTCAGTTTTATTAGTAGCCAGTAACTTGTTTAATTTAATTTTAAATCCTTTACCAGTTCCAGGAAGAGCCTTTTCACCTTTTGAAATATCCGCAACTGTTTTTCTTAAAGCCTCTAGTGCCACTTCAGGTTCAACAGTTTCATCTAATAAATTATTGATATTAGTATCAAAAGTACCTCTAGCATTTTCTATAGTTTTTTCAACTTCCATTACCTTAGGATCAATAGTCTCGTCAAACTCAGATTTCATACCTTTACCTAATTCTTCTTTACGAAGTACTATTTCAGGTTGAAGTTCATCTAACTGCTCACGTATTGGTCCTGTTTTAGTAGGCATAACTCCTGCTGCATCCTCAAGAGTTTCTTCAATAGCTTCAAGTTTTGCTGTTTCTCCTGCTTCAAGTTTAGCAACTACTTGACCAGCCCTTTTATCTCCTCGTCCTGCTGCTCTTGCTATTTCTGCTTGTAGACCACCAGCAATAATCGGTTGTAAATCTTGCGTAGCCATAACTTCAGGAACAGTAGCAGTTTCTACTACTTTTTCTTTAGCAGGGGTATCCGCACCAGCTTTTAACTCATCAAAAGCCTTAGCAAAATCTTCTTCTTTTATCCCAGGAAAAATAGAACCTGTGCCAAATGCTTTGGTTAATAGCCTATATACGCCTGCCCCACCAATACTAAACAGAGCAGTCATACCTGCATCTTTCATGGCTCTGTATTGTATTTTTGTTTCGTCGTAACTGGGGTTAAGTAATCCTTGACTAGCTAGTTCGTTTAGATTATTGACACGCCATAAATAACTAGCTAATACTTCACCCACTATGGCACCAGATCCTGGATTGACTCCTGGGACAGGTGCCCCAAGAGTACCTGCTCCTGCTCCTGCAAAAACGCCTGTTATTTCTGCTGCTATAGGTGCCATGCCAGCTGTAAAATTACCCCAATCTATCCCAGGTGGGTTTATAAATTTAAGTTCATTATCCGTTGGGTCACGGTATATAACTTGATTATTAAAAGGTTCGCGTTGAAACTCATAATCAAAATTATCTGGTACGTCAAAATTATCACCATAATAATTACGTATTAAAGTTTGAACGCCTGTATCATAACTATCTCTAGGTATATACGCAGCAATTCTACTAATTTGCGTCGGTGGATTTTCTTTTACACCACTTTCTCTAGCTACTCTTGAACCGACATCTGTAGGCTCAAGTAATTCTCTAAAACCTCTAAATTGTATGGGGGACATAGGAGGTATACCAAGTGGGTCACCACCTTTTCCTGGAGTAAACATTCTTTCTCTAAATCCGCCTTGCGGACCAACAGCTAAATCAAGAATAGTAGAAGGTACACCTAGTTCTTCAACTAAAAAATTTTTAAAACTGTCACCAAATCTTTTGCCACTGTACGTTCTATCAGCTATTGCTTGTCTCTCAGGAAATAGTTCACTAAGTTGTATTTGTTCTAATTGCTCAAGGACTGGATCAATATCTACTATGTCGTTCTGTGCCATTATTGCATCTTACCTTTAGCTTGTTTATAAAAATTCAATAATAAATTGTACTCATTGGGGTTACGTTTACCGTAACTTTGTTGTATACCATTTAAATAAGTTCTTGCTTCTTGATCAGACAATGAAAATATATACCCTACTACCTGCTCGTATGATGGATTTTGTATTCCAGGAACTGTTACAGCTATAGGTGTAGTTGGTGATACTCCGCCCATAGGTTCAAGTGCTACTCTTAGATCCTTTGAACTACTTACGGCAAAATCATCATCCATTACATCTAATCTTGGTAAAGCTCTAATTTTTTCTAGCTCTGCTTCTAATTCTTTTAATCTTGCATTACGTTGTTTGTAAATACCTCTTTCTTCAAACAAGTCTACTTTTTTAACTTCAAACTGATCTGTTTCTGGATTTTTAGCTTCTCTCATTTGAGTTATAGGCATATCTAACATAGAATTTAAGTAATTCATTTCTGTTTCAATAATGTCTTCTCTAAATTGATTTATAATCGCCATAAATTGATTAGCGTTACTTGCTCTTGCTCCAACTCTAGTCATAAATAAGTCCATATCTTTATCAGATATAGCCCTTAAATCAAGGTCGGCTGAACCACCTGCTGCTGCAGCACCAACTAAAGCTAACGTAAATAATTGCGACTGAGCAAGTCCACGTTTTTGATCAATACTGTTTACAAATTGACCTAAATCACTTTTTTCAAACTTTTGAAAAAATTCTGATTGTATAACTTTATTTCTAAATTGGTCATAACTTAAACCTTTTTCTACTGTATTGTCTTCTGGGTTTGTATAGGAAAACGTAAAACCTTTTACTATATCGCCTTCTTGATTTCTAACTACAGGTTTAGAAAAAATATTACTTATAGCATTCAAGTTAGTTAAAGCACTTTTTACATTAGTAACACCTCTACCAGCTAAATTATCAAATGCTAAATCAGGGTTTTCCATACCCAGTATAGTGTCAATAGTATTACCTGCTAAACGAACTACTTCATTAGTTAAAAATTTTCTACTTCTTACTTGTTCAACTACTTTTTCTACTGCCTTACCTGTTGAGTTAGCGTTCATACTACTAAAGCCAGAACCATCACTATCAAAACTAATCATTGTTCCATCAGGAGAAATTATACTACCTGTTAAACCTCGTTTAAGTTTGTATTGATCTGCGTTAGCAAAGTATTGAATAGCAGGTATTTTTTTCAAAGTGTTGTCTTGTTTGTCTATAACTTCGTAATTACCGCCAGCGTCTTTTAACGGAATCACTTCTAAATCAGGGTTATTTATAAGGTTAGTAAGTCCTGTTTTACTGGTGTAACCAAAAGTAAAATTAGTGCCTGGCGGTGCATTTTTAGCCCTAGTTAAAACACCAAACTCATCAGAAGAGCTTGTAGCTCCAGCAATTTCAATATTTTTTATAATACCATTTCTTTTATCTTCATTGTATTTTAACGCTTGTGCTTCTGTTAATGTACCTGTGTCAGTTACACCATTGTTGTAAGTAATAGTGTAATTTTTTAACGCCCCCATTTTAGAAACATCATACTCCGTTAAATCATATCCACCAGCTTGTAAATTACCAACCTGTACAGAAGTAAGCTGTTTAATAGTACTGTCTTCTGTTCCTGGCACCTTGACCATATATTGTTTACGTGCACCTGTAAGCTCTTCATTTTTTAATTTTTGAGCGTAATCTAATTGTTTACCTATAAAGTCTTTCATAACTTTATCGTTTTGAAGTGCAAGTTGTAGGTCTATACCTAAAATTTGTTTTTCGTAACTACGTTTATCAGAAGCATATTGAGTAAGCCCAGTAGTTACAGCTTGAGTTAAAGCTGTACCCCATTTTTCGCCTTTTGATCCTGCTTCTGCTAGTTTTAAACCAGCCATCATAATAGCAAAATCTTTATCAGGTAGCGGTATTAAACTTTTATAATCTACACCCGAGTATTGAGCTAACGCTTTTTTATAAATATCTACTACATCTTCATCTGTTTGACCAGATAATGTTTTTTGATTTGCTAAAAGTATGTCTACTTGACTAGGATCTTCAACCATTACTTCTGCGTTAGCTATGTTTAAATTTTGTTTTGTAGTTAAATCTTCTGACGTTATATCTATATTAGGATTAGCCATAGCTTCAGGGTCAAAACCTAGTTCTTCTGTTAAGTAGTCCGCTATATCTGTACCAACGTTTGGCACTACATCAGCTACGTCAGGTTGTAAACTACCTTGAAGGGAGTTTATACCTTGTGGGCTAGACATAGGCATACTTGGTCTTGATATGTTTAATTGTGCGTTTACTAAATTATTAACAGTTGCTCTAGGTAGACCTGTTTGTTGAATTATAGTTTCAATAGGTACATTACGAGCTACTAATTGATTAGCTAAATCTATGCTCATGAAAGTGCACCGTATGCAGCAATCGCAGTACCTAGTCCTTGCATTAAGCTATTACTAGGTGCACTAGTGCTTGATTGTGTTAAAGTTTGACCACCAAGAGCAGGAGCGAATCCTGCTGCTAATTGACCTACTTGACCAAAAGTTTGCATCGGTAAGTTATATTGACCCACAAAGTTTTGATAATCTAAATCTAGACCTGCTTGTTGAAGCCCTCTTTGTTGACCACCTATACCCATCAATCTATTAATATCAGTACCTACTAAGCCACTTAAACCCTGACCTAGACCTGCTATTTGTTGACCTACGTTAGAGCCGAACTGACCAGTTTGTAAACCTGTAGTTGCTATATCTCTACCTACGCCACCCAATATATTACTGAGCCCTGTACCTAAACTACCTAGACCACCAGCCACGTTGCCTTGTTGACCTGCTAAGTTACCGTAAAGTTGTGCTGTTTGTAATTGTCTACGTTGTGCTTCTTCAAATGCTTGTTGTGCTTGTTGTTGAGCTTGGCTAAACCCTGCTCTTCTTATTCCACTAACAGCCTCTGTTGCACCACGCCCATATTGTCTTGCTATTTCTTCTTGGTTAAGTCTACCACGAGAACCACCAAATGCACCACTAGCTATTTGTCGTGCTCTTTCACCTACATCAGCTTGACCATATTGTCTATTAATGTCTTCTAGTGTTTGTGCGACCACTTGCTCTTCAAACGGATTATAAAAACTTTGAGCCATATTAGGATTAAATTGACCTAGACCACCGAGACCTATGCCTTGTGCAGTAGTAAACTGACCAGGAAGCCCTCTTAGTATTCCTGCTGCTTCTCTAACAGCCCCAGCACCTTCTCTACCAGCTTGTTGTAAATAGTCAGTAGCTAAACCTGTAGAGCCTAAAACGTTTGATAAACCTTGTTCAGCTAATTGTTCGCCTCTTTGTATATAAGGCATATAACTACCAGCACTTTCACCTGCTAGTCTAAAGGCTTGTTGTTCTGCAGGGGTAAACCCAGCTATACGCTCACCTTGATAAGTGTAAGGTGTGGCACCTTCAACGCCCATACCAGTAAGTCTATTTACTAATTCTTGATTGAGTAGAGGCATGATTCCAGGAATATTTGCTCCTGGTACACCAGCAAAAAATTGTTGTAAAAATGCTGGTGGTAAACTTTCTACTCTTGCAAATTGTTGTGTTTCTGCCATTATGCCCTACCTAATCCCATTCGTTGTGCTTTGTTTTCGTTACTGTCCATCATAGCGTATAACATTGCGATACCTTTATCATGATCGCCATTTCCTATTCCTTTTACAGCTTGTTTAGTCATCACAAACTCACCGTCGGCAAGTAGTGCTGGTATAGTATCTTCATCCCCTGATCCGTTAGGATCATTAGTACCACCTCCTGTAAAACGTAAATCTACCTCAGGCAATTCCCCACCGTCGGCGAGTCTTGCTATACCGCCAGTTTTGGCGGTCATAATTGGCGATTGACTAAACTCAGGAAAAGCTAAATCACCATAACTTTCATCTTGTTGTTTTCTTAATAATTCCATATAAGCCATACTTACAGGATCCATAGCTACACCAGAACCTTGGACTCCTGGCACACTAGGTAAACCTCTCATGTTGCCTGTTCCGTATACATCGCTAACAATAGCTGGTCTTAAACCTTGTGTTAAATATTGACCACCCATTGCTGCTGGCATTGTGTTATTGGGTGCTGCCACAGGGTCAAAAGCTCCTAATAAATTTAAACCTTGCCCAGCCAACATTGCTTTTGAACCTAAAGGTAATGCTTTTAGTGCTTCGCCAAATGCTGCTGTGTTATCGCCTCTAAGAGCACCACCTATACCTTCTAAAAAAGAACCTGAAGTACCACCGTATGAAGTTGCTCCTTGTTCAGCTAATTTTCCAAAACTACCACTTCCTGGAGTTATTGTGTCTCCTGTGATACCAAAACCTTGAGCTATTTTGCCTCCAGTGTAAACTTTACCAGCACTCATAACTGAGTCTTTTAAACTTCTACCTTCAGCTAATGAACCTACTCCTTGTCCTATCGCAGCACCCATCGCTGCAGAACCAGCAGGTCCACCGATAGCGAACCCTACTACTGTAGCGATATCTCTAAGATTCTTTTTGAAAAACTTTTTTAAACCCATCAGTTACCTTTCGTTACTTTTTTCATTTTCTCAAATGTACGTAAGCCACCTAAACCGAGCATGCCCATTAGGATGGTGCTGAGTTGAGCGAATTCAAACTCAGGTAAAGTAATAGTATACCCTGAAAGTGTGAGGATAGTAGCCAAAAGAGGACTGAAAATAAAGTGATAACCGAGTGCAACCGCACATATCCAACCTACCATCGGTCGCCAACCAGCAACAAATATGCTAGCATGTTGTGCTTCTGCTTTATTTAACTCTATTTGTGCTAAATTAGCATTATGTAGAGACATTTCCATTTCGTGTTTAAGCGTAGCTTGTAGATCTTTGTCTACTATAAATTTATCTACTACACCACCTACTGCGTCTATTAATTTATTTGGAATCATTTTGTTTTTTCTTTAACTCTCTTTCTTTCATTAGTAGTACTAAATCGTGCCAACGATAATAACGTTTATTAACGTCATCCCAAAACATACCTTTATAGCCTTTATTTTCTGCCGACATATAAACCAAACCATGCTGCACCTGCACCTACTATAACAGATACAAATGCACTTTGTGCGTTAGTGGGATCAGGTAGCGTCATGAACCATTCTGTAGTTCTATAAAAAGCATACCCATATAAAGTAATAAGTAACCTAGGAAAGACTCTCCATTTATCAAATCCTTCTGCTAAATTATACCAAGTCTTACCTTCATTAAGCGTTATTTTTTGAGCTTCTTTCATTTGCTCGTCTATAGTCATATAAGAAAAATTTAATTGTTTAAATTATTGTATATTACTTTTATTAATTTGATAAATTTTTCTTGAGGTAGGTCGTGTTTTAAAAAGTTAATAATTTTACCAACAAGCTGGATGTTGTCAATACTATAGCCGTCATCAGGGTTAATACGGTCAATAGATATATTAAAATCTGATTCTTCATCTGTTCCTCTTTTAAATGTTAATTCTTTTCCTGTGAGAGCACACTTACCCTCTTGTTTTGCGTATAATATAAATAGTTCTTGGGGAGTAACATCCCAGGTAATACCTTGTTTTTTACGTACGTATCTTAATTGAACGTATAAGTGTTGTATATAGGTTAAGGGAGTACTATTGATTTTTTCATAACGTCTTTCTAATTTACACTCGTTACATTGGTTGCTATTTTTACTTTGATCAAAATTACTAGCAGGCTTACTAATCCCGCAGTAATGACATTTACGAGATCGTGACACTGACTGTACCTAGTGCTCCTGTTAAGCCAAAACCTAAATCGTTATTAACGTAAAATTGAGAAGTAAATAAGTCTCTCCATCTGCTACCATCCCAGCATTGAAGTGTGTCTGTATTAGTATTAAAAATTATAGAGCCTTGATTATAAAAACCTATACTCCGTTCCGCAGTGTTTATTTGACTAGTGTTTGAGGGATCAAATTGACCTAAGTTTATTTCTAAAACACGCACTAACCTATTAAAAGTGTCAGACGTTACCTGTGGCTCCATGCTAATAGGCAGTCTAGTAGGCAATAGTTTAGCCACTATCTTCTTCCGTCTGGCTGTATATCAAGTCTAGTAGCTCCTAAACGCCAACCCACATCAGTGTTACCTGAGTTAGCAGCATCGTCGTCAGACTCTAAGCGTAAGGCTATTTGTCTTGCTCTAGCCCTTACATCTGCTTTAGTAGTTGTGCTTTGTATAGCACTTGTGCTAGCAGTAGTTAAAGTGTCTCCAGGATAATTGCGTGTTTTTAGAACTACGTTTACTTTTCCTTCACTACTGTTACTTAAAAATTTAATGTCAGGAATAATTCTACGCACAAAACCAAAAGATTCACCATCTCCAATATCAAAATCACTACTTTCTATAAACACATTAGTCATAGGGCTACCATCATTATCATACCCAAACTCATGTTCGTACAGGTATTGACCCTCTGTAGCTCTAGGGTAATTAACTATACCTTTATCTAACCAAGCAGTTCTTGTAAGTTCCCCTATCGACCAAACATTTTCAGCGTAGTTGTAAACTACATATTTGTCTATGTTTAAACTACTGCCTGAAGGATAATACCAACCAACTTCATTAAACTCTGTATTACTAAAAGCAAATATTTTGAACGCTTGACCTGCATTTAAATTATCAAAAACGTAACTTAATACAGAACAAGGAACTTTTTGTACTGATCCATTATACACGTAAAAACTATCGTAACCCATCCAATATACTCCGCTAGGAGTAGTAATTGCACCTTTAGGACTTATAAGTCCTGTACTGTCGTTAATTAAGTTAAGTCCAAAAGTGTATGGTGGTCCAATAAACTGCATACTGTATAAAGCTATGTCAGTCCATATTAATATTTCTTGACGTGCTTTTACAGCACCAATTATAATACTGCCTTCAGATAACCTTAAACTACCAGCTGTGTTGGTGTTTAAAGGCTCAAACTCTAAAGAATTTTCTTGGTCGCTAAAAGCTATAAACATAGGATCAATGCTCCCTGTCCTAGCAGTTCCACCAGCGTTTAAAGGGTCGGCACCAAGTATAACTAAGTGTCTATCTATTTCGCTGACTATACTTTGTAGCCCAACTGTGGGCACAAGATTAGCACCAGTTATTCCGCTTAGTTCAGTAGCCCTAGTACTTACGCCATTAGTAGCATCCCAATAGTAAATACCACCGCCACGTGGGTTAATAACTAAATCTTCACCAAAGTTATCATGAGCCCAAAGCCTTAATTGATTAGAGGAAGATATAGCAGTTGAGGAACCCCATGTACCTGCAGACCATGTTCCTACTCCCCACCCAGTAGAGCTAACATACTCATCAAGACCTGTGTTAATTTGATATGTACCTACGGTATTACTACCACCGTTACCGCTGTCAGAAGCGTTAGCAGTTACTGTCGACCCACTAGTGTCTTTAGCTTCCACGGTATAACTATTAGCATTAACTATGGTAGCTATTTGGTACTCTTGGTTTAAAACTGTCGCTGTAATTAATCCACCTAAACTAACAGCACCGCTAAAAGTAACAAAATCATTCTGTACTGCACCGTGTGCGGTGTCTGTTATGGTAAGAGTCGCATCACCGTTAGAAGCGGAAAAAGTAACGTCACCAGCGTTTGTAGTAGCACGGATTGGTGTAATGTCATTAAAAGAGTCTCCTTCTTCAATGTAGTATTTTAAATTAGTACCTAACCCTAAAAGTTTAGTACCAGCTAACAGAATCCATCCGTGTAAAGCACGACAGGTTCCTAAAAATGTGTTAAGGGAATCTTTACGCCAGCCACCAATTTTTTGTGGTCTGCCTGCTTTAAATCTAACCAAGTTAGAATTGAACCAACCACCTTCATTATCGTAGTCGGTGCCTTCTCTAAAAATTCCAGGTTTAAATATGAATTTGTTTAGTGCCATAACACTAATATTTTATAGTATTATTCAAGACTTTTATATTGTTTCCCGTCAAAGATCAATGCACGCTTACGATTATTGCCTTCAACATAAGACACATGAACCCATCCACTGGACGGTATATTTTCTTTGTAAAATTCTAAGAGGACGGTGTCATACTCACAGTTATTTTTGATCCATATCCCAAGGTCGTAATTGGATACGCCTGGGAGTTCAATATCTGCTGCCTGCCCACTGACATGTTGACTTGTGTCGGACGATTTAAGTCGCCTATTAAGGTCAAGGCAACGATAACCAGAGTTAGGTGAAAAAGGTATGCCATAATAATTACGTACTGGCTCAAGGACATTTTCGCAAAGTAATTGTAAATTTTTATAAACACTTTCTTCCTTAACTGTGTTATCAATATTGTGTCGTTCTGCCATTTGCGAACGCTCAAGTTCTTTTAATCTAAAATGAGGAGAAAGTTTCTCGTTAGAGCTGTATGTCATACCTAAAGTATCGAAACTACAGTTACAGCTAAAGAAATTAAAGCAGTGGCTAAAAACCCAACCATTCCAACAATAAAGTTTTTTAATGTGTCATTAATTTGATGAACACTTGCTTCTAGAGAGTCGAAACGATTAAAAGCAGTTTTCCATCTTTCCGCACACTGTACCTCATGTTTGGCTAGGTCATTCGCTACGTCAACGGTTGTTTTTCTTGGTTTACTAGCCATATGCTAATCATATAATAAGATCTAAGAAAAGTTAATCTTTACGAACATCTTTTTTACCATCGGCTCTTGCTATACGATTTACATCAGGTGGTAATTTTAATGCTGCTCTTACCATAGTATCTATACGTATCATATCGTTATCCATTTGACGTATGCGGTCAATTAGAGCTACAATCATACTATGCTGTGTATCGAGTTTTTTGTGTATATCTGCTATGAGGGATTTAAAGAGTGTCCAAACTAAGTAACCTAAACCAACTGCTCCTGCTGCTGGTATTCCTATGGTTTCAATAGCTTGAAGTACTTCATTCAATTTTTAGATATAAACGAAATTAATTTTTCCCACCATGTAGGTTTAAATTTTTTTACAGATATTCCTAAAATAACTATGATTATTAACCAAATAATTATATCCATATTTTACTCCTATGAAGTTGGTTCTGTTGGCCACTCACCTAGTGGTCTTACTGGTGGTGTAGCATCGTTATACACATATAGTGCGGCTAAAGCATCTACGTCTGAGACTGCATTTATTTTTGTTTTCATGTCAGATGCCGCTGTTCTTACTGCTACTCTATAGTCTAGCCAATCTGAAGGTATGGCTTTAGAACTTTCTGCATTTCTAACTACCATCCAGTCATTAGGTTGTAATAAGTTATAGGCTTCAGTATCAACTTGAACTAATTTAGGTGGTCGCACACCTTTTATAACTCCATCGTCTACTTTTTTATCTTCTAAAGGTCTAGCTGTAGCTGTGCCATAGGTGGCTGTAACTTTATTATCAGCAAATGTAAAGGATTGATTAGTGTTATCATAATATTCTGGATTTTTATAATTAGTATTATCTATGACCACCTCATAAATACCTATGGCTTCTAACTCTGAGCTAGTCCACATACTAAAAATATTACTAGGATAATTTACATCTCCTATCGTTAATTGTTTAGGTTTATTATAAACCTTACTTATATTTCCTGATTCTACTAATGCCCACATATCTTTATCTTACCTCAAATTAATTATTTTACCTAGCAGTTGTTGGGATTCCTCCTGATGTTACAAATGGGTTTTCTGCAAAGGCAGCGTATACCATTTTTTGACCACTATGATTTAATGAGCTTGTTCCAAAACTACCCAAAGCATCTGGTCTTACTTTAAATCCGTTACTTAACATATCTATTGCTTGATCGGTAGCTTCTGCATCACTTGTATCAGCTTCTAACATTGAACCATTTGGATTAAATGCCCTTCTTTTATTGTCAAACATATACCAAGGTCTATTTGCTGTTTCACTATTTTTAATCATTACCCAAGCTGGAGCAAAGCCTAGATGGATGTACGGACCATTTGTTGCGTCTCCATTGCCGACATAACTTCCCATCTTTGAAAATCCTTGCACATCTGCAAACACATAAGCTATATATTCTGTGTTATTGGTATTTGTAGGAGTATAACCACCTGCACCACCTACTGAATAAACTGAAGATGTTGGGTCAGTATTATCCCAATCGTTATAAGTTCCAGCAGCGGCAGCCGTATCTAAAGTTAAATATTTTGTATTACCTATGGCTTGGTGATAAACACGCCAATTAGGAACATTAGAAGTAGCATCTCTATCTTTTGAAATAATCATTTTAGGAACAGCACCCAAGCCATGTCCTACAGTTTGACCAGTTTGTGTTCCATTACCATCATAAGTAACAATGCTAAATCCTGCTGTTGTATTAGCTTGAACAACTGAATCTATCCCATTGCCAGTTGTATTACTGGCTGTCGTACCGCCATTGGCTTTCCATTGCCATGCTACTTTGCTTGTAGTTCCACCATTAGTTGAATTACCCTCACTTGGTAACCCCACTTTAAAACCATCACTATCAAATGAAACTAAATCGTATGAAGTTGAGCCTGTAGTTGTTTCTGCTGATGCATCATCACTATGTAATCCTTTTGCTCTACCTCTTGATGAATCTACAAGATAATGTTGATAACTTGCACCTCTATCTTTGAACCAAATAAAGTCAGGTTGTAAATCACTATTACCAGTATTTGTATGAGTTGTTGGTTGACTAGCACCAGCATCCCCACCTGTTCCTGCATATACAAGAGCCTGAAAGTGTGCTGATGGATCGTCTATTGCAGTATATTTACCCATTATGCTGAACCTCCATCAGATGCAAGATTTTTTGTGCAAAGAGCTAAATAACCGCTTGGCGGTGCATACTCGAATGTACCATAGCCGTTGCCATCACTTGCTCCACTTGAAATTGAAATGGTTGTATAACCACCAAAATTAATTAATATTTTTCCTAAAGAAGTATGATGATAAGCCGCGATTGATGGTATTAAAATTCCATTTGTACCTGTTCCTGAAGGAACTGCATAACCACCTGTACCACTTGAGCCACTTGTCGGATCACCGCTATTAATATAAGTATTGTCTTTCGCCCAATAAACATAGCCATTGTCCGCGTCTATTGCAACACCTACAATATTGCTATTAGTATAGTTTACTCTTGTAGATGGAGAACTATTAGCAGGAAAAATTCTGCCGTAACTTGAACCAGCAGTATCACTACCTAAATAAGCATTTGATTTTGTGCTTGAACCTCCAACATGGCTATTTGCTACACCCCAAGTATATACATCTTCTTCATCACCATAACCGATTGCTGTAACATGGGTGCTAGAAGTTCCTGGCTGTGCTTCAAAATACCATTTGCCACTTGTAACTGCTATGGTTGAAACTGAATTATGCCAATACCCACTATTTTGTGTTGTTAATACTGTTGCTCCCTCTGAAATAATTGGATTTGCACTTGCTGTTGCTGAGTATGCAAATACAGGATTTAAAGTAGCAAAATTATTAGTCGGGGTGTCTGTGGCTTGGTCGGTTGCTGATATGTTTTGAAGTGTAAAAGTTTGACCATTTCCACTTGTATCTGTTCCTAAACTTGAAGAATCTTTAAATTCTAAAAAGACTGAGTTTTGTGGAAAACTGCCTGTGTATTGTTTGGGAATCCAAATACCACTATCATCATCATACTCACCAAAGTCTGTTGGTGCTAATTGACTTCCTGATATAGAAATAACTTCTGCTATGTAACCACAAAATCTATTTGCTAAACCAATAACAGTACCTATCTCCATGTAGCTACTATTAGCATTATGTAAAGTGTTATCGTTTTGTGCAAAATCTGTTTCTGTTGAAAAAGAAGTTTCTTCAACACCATTTATATAAAATCTTATTCTATTTCCTGCTGTTCCACTTGTTGTGTCACAAGCAGTAACTATGTGATACCACGCTGAAGTATCACGAAACTTTCTGTTAGTCACATAAATACAATCATTAGCACCATCTTTAGTTGACCTAAATTTTAAAGTATCCTCATCTTCAAAACTAATGTATATAACATCATTAGCACTTACACCTCCACCCCAAATATATTGCAAAGCTCCTAATTCAGTTCTTTTTACCCAAAGGCTAACTGTCCAAGTTTGGTCATTACCACCGCCTGAGCCACCCCAAGCACGATACATTCTTTCAGTATTATCAGCCTCAAATTTTGTAGAGTTATCAATATCATACCCAGTAGAGACACTCCCTCGATTAGCAGTTCTTTGTAGCGTTTCCATTAAAACTCCTTTGGATTAGGTAATATAAATCCTAGAAAAATCCAAATAGCTAATATTATTTCTAACATTAGGTTTGAGCCATATTTTGGCTTCTACCTATTTCTTGCCAGACTGATCCGTTGTATCTAAATGCAAATATATCTGTTTTAGAAGCTGTTGCTGTAACAGTAGGAGCTGTACTTGCTGCAAACTCAAAAACTGTGTTCCAAGCTATCGTTCTGGCAGTGCCACCTTGAGCTATCTCTACTGAAATAATTGCACCTTCTACAGCGTTACTAGGTGCTGAGAAAGTCGTATTTTCTGTAGTAACATGATATGCATTTGCTGCTGCTCGTGCGTCCCAAGCCACTGCGTTTGAACTTGAAGTAATAGCTACTTGGCTAATATTAGCTGAAGTAGAAGCTGTGACTTTTTTAGGCATTGTTACAAACTGATCTTCATCTACTGAGATAGCTGGTGTTGTACCAACTGTTGAACCAAGACCTATGACTAAATCATCAGCACTATCATCAAGTCCAACATAAAAATCTTGTGCATTGCCATCAAATACTATTTTAGTATCTTCAGCAGTAGCATCACCTATAGTTAAAGTTGTACCGTTAATTGACAAACTATCAGTAACAGCTAAGTCAGTAAATACATCTAATACTGCTGCTCCACTTCCTGCTCCGTCTAATTGAACTACAGCTACTTTTCCAGCAGCAATAGTTACATTAGCACCAGAGCCTTGCGATATAATTATATTTTGAGAACCACTTGTAGCGTTTTCAATTATTTGAACACGCTTCATAGTGTTTGGACCAATCGTAATTGTACAAGCTGAGTCTAACGTGCCAGTATATTTTAAATACATAGCTCGACCAGCATCTGCTGATCCGTCGGCTACGGTTGTAGTGTGTGTATCTGCGTTAGTGGTGATAGCTTCAGTACCTATACCGAGAGCTTCACCAATTAATTCTAAATTAGTGTTAGTAGAAGTGCCCCAAGTTCCGCTTTCGTCACCTGTTGCTATTTCCTTGAGCCTTAAATTGTTAACGTAGGTTGCCATAATTTGTTCCTGTAGTTTATATAATAAATCAAAAAGAGAAAAGTTTATAGCTTATTTATGCTGCAATTTCTCTCCAGTTTGCTGTTTGGCTATCATCAACAGGTGACCAAATATTAAGTGTACTAAGTTCTCCTGTAGCAGATACACCTGTTACTGTAATATTAGCTTTACAATTAAAGGTTGGATCTCCAACCAATCCATTCAAATTACCTGGAGCAAATGTGTCTAGATCAAACCTGTTGTCAGTTTTAGTTGTAGCAGTACCTAAAGCTGAGGTACCAGCTTGTCCTGTTGGAGTTTGGTTGGCTTTAGCTACGGTAGTAAGTGATCCTACTCCACCTGTAGCTCCTAAACCTGAAGGAGTAACATTGGCTTCTGCATCAGTTGTTACACTGCCGAGTGCTGATGTGCCTGCTAAACCAGAAACTTGTAAAACATTTTTTGATTGTGTGGTAGCTGTGCCTAATGCTGACACACCTGCTAAGCCATTGACTCCTATTTGTCCTTCTGCATCGACAGCTACACCACCATTTGTAGCAGTTACACTAAATCCTGTGAGTGTGATAGTTGCTTCAGCGTCAGGTGTTACTGTGCCTAATGCAGATGTGGCTGATAAACCACTAAGAGTGACAGGTATAGGTTCTCCCCATGTGAGTTGACCCCATGTTCCTCGACCCCAACCGTTGATAATAGCCATATTAGGCTAAAATTAAGCTATTCTTATTATAGCAGTTGATGCAGCTGCAGCAGGAAATACAATTGTAAAATCTCCCGCAGTAGATGTTTTATCGCCACCAAAATCAATAGTAGCCACTGATCTATCAGAGTTAGTGTCGTTATAGATCATGCATCCTCTAGCAGTAACAGTAGCTGTACCAAAAGTTAAATCAGCAAAATCAGTAAACCCTGTGGTTCCTGAACTTGTTGGATTAATATTGGTTAAAGCTGAACCACCTGAAGTATAGTTAGTACCAGATGATTGACCTGTTGTAGTAAATGCAGTTGTGGTAGCTCCTAATGTTGCTGATGAAGTATACAAAGCTAATTTAAAAGAATTACCACCAGACGCTAAAAAGTTATGTTTAGCTTCTAATAGTTCTTTCTTAAAACTAGTCGTAAGTGTTGATGAAATTGCCATGTTAAAGTTCCTTTAATATTTTAGCTAGGTCTTCGTGACCTTGTTGTTCCAATAGATTACGCATCGTGCATCGTTCACTATTGATTGCCTGCTTTATATAATAAACGATTACGTTGTAAATAGCTAGTTTATACGCTTCCGCTTGTTGCCTTATATGTGGCGCAGCAGTATCACTTATACCACATATTCTATCAGTAAGTTTTTCAGCCCAAAACTCAGGTGGATGACCTCTATTTTGTTGTGTTTCTACTATAATAGATCCGATATCCCCTAACGTTGTATTGTCTATCATATTAATACCTTTTAGCTTCTGGCGGTGTGTCTAATACTGTTCTTATTTCGCTAATATTTTTTAATTGTTCTTCACGTAAAAGTTTATTATAAACAGAAAGTTTAATTTGTCTGTACGTTCCTTCATCGTCTACAATCAATATATCTGGGTCTTCAAGCCTATGGTAGCCATAAACTCTTTTTTCTATAGGACAATCTGTATCAAGTAACCCTGACCTAGCAGCAACATTTACAGTCATACCTCTTTCTATACATTTAGCTAACCAAAACTCACAACATGCTTTTCCTGCTTCTGCAAAATGTAGATTACCTCTATAGCTAAAATCTATACCAAATAAATTAATACTACCAACTTTGTTGTATAAAGCAAAAGCAAAAGCAAAAGGTACAGTGTTGTTTAAGTAAGCACAATCTGCATCCTGTGCAACTTCTTCTAAAGGATAAAGAACTGCAGAAGGGCACCTCTCATCTAGTTCACAAGTATATATAGGTGTATCAGCTACAGGTAACCAACGTCTCATAATATCTGTTTGACTTCCTGCGTCATCTGTATCCATAAACCTACTTACTGGGTCCATCATAAATACTCTATCGCATTTAGTGATAGCCCCCATGCAGTTAATACCCCAAACTTCGTCATAAGTTTTTGAATGTACTAAACTAAGGTGAAAATCTAATTGACTCTCGCCCATAGCAACTATGGCAATGTTCTTGCCCTCGAGTTCTTTTATTCTCATGCTTGTGGTTGTCTCCGTATCTCGTCGTACCTGTATTGGTCTCTAGTTGATTTAGCTTCACCAAGATTTTTTAATCCTAATAAAGCCTCCTGAAACTTAGATTCGTATGCTGGTATTGCTTCGTAATTTTTGAGATACGTGCATGCTTCAACTAAACTGCCATATAACATAGCATTAGGAGCATTTTTAGACAGCCATGTTGTTTCACTACCTGAAGTGGTAGTAAGTGATGCTGGTCTATAGTAATAGTGCAGTTCAACCTCGTAGGCTGAATCTGGAGTGGGTGCGACTATAAAAGTATTGTCGTCAAATTCTGCATAATATTTTGGTAGTCCTGTAGTGGACGCATTAGGAGTAAAATCTCTAATGAAAGAAACTTGTTTTAACAGTAAAAAATTATAATTACTGCTACTGTCTATTACAGCTAAACTAAAAGGTGCTAAATAATCAGTAGGGCATTCAAGATAAGTTCCTGAAGCTGTTAAGTTACCAACTTGATTTTTTCTAAAATCATCTAATTGTACATTTTTAAATATACGCTCTTCTGCTGTTGTTATAAACGTAGGTAGGTTGGTAACAAAAGTAGACTCTGTGCTTTCTAAGTAGTCCTGTATAGCTGTTTTTAATGTTGTGTAAGTAAAACTCATGATGTATATATTATACCTCCCATTCCGCTATGGTTAGTACAATAATAATATAATGTAGGTGCACCTGTTGCTATCTCTATTTGAGTATAAGCACCTGATGATCCTGGTGTACCGCTAGTTGTAACGCCTGTTGTATATTCTGTACCACCACCGTGCGTACCGTTTGATGTAGTTGAAAATCTTAGGGGGTGGGTACCATTGGTGCTATCAGATTGATCAAACTTATAGATTGAGCCCTCTGATAAATTTAAAGTTGCAGCTCTTACGCCATCTATATAAAAGTAATTTGAGCCATAATAACTTGCTACTGTAACTGTATACGTAGTTACTGAAGGGCTAGGTGTAGGTGATGGTGAAGGGCTAGGCGTAGCTGCACCGTCTACTAATATACTTATTTCACCTACTGAACTAGATATAGCAGATACATTATATAACGCTCCTATAGGTTCGTTATAGTTAACCTGCATTACAGGTGAACTTACTCCAGCACTATCGACAGGGTTATTGATTATTACATATCCCTGACCAGTAGTTGGTGCTGGTACTGTAGGTCTAGGTTGATATAAAGCCTCGGGATCAGTAGGGTGATGAGGTGGATTTAGTTGGGGAGATTTAGGTTCATAACATTCGCCACAAACTTTGAAGCCAGTCCATTCTTTTTTTAAATCAAGATAAGGTACATCAAAACCACATCGGTCGCATATCGCTCGTGCGTACTTACCTTGAGCATAAGCCATTAATAAAATCTCCTAGCTGGAGTCAACATTAATGATGCTCTATTTCTATCCTCGTCTGCTGCTAGTTTAAAATCTTGTTCGTATTGTTGTTTTAGTAGCCCTGCTTTTTGAGGATTCTTTTTTAAAGCTATGTAGTAGGCTAACCCACTAACCATACAAGGTATAAACCTTGAAGGCACTTCAGGATTTTCTGCTGAAGTGTTGACATCGTCAATACGTTGTATTCTATATGAAATTAGTTGATAGTTACTACTATCAGGTGTTGGCCATAGTTTAACCACAGGAGTAATTTGTCTATCCACAAAAAACTGAGTAGGTCTAGCTTTAGTAGACTTAGTAGGTATGTTTAAGTACTCTTGTCTACCTATTCTATCTATTTCTATATCTATAACTGGACTTTGTCCGTTGTCGCGAATTACCGCTGATAATATATCTATATCATAACCGTTTAGATCATAAGAAGCTGTACCGTCTGCTAAAGTAAGTGTTACTTGTTCTATAGTCCACAGATTAACGCCTCTATTAGCCCAATCTGCAAACATTATATTCATAGAACGTCTAGCAGTTCTAGCATCGTACCCTGTACGTTGTTCTAGTCCTGCTAGTTCGTAAGCCTCTTCTATAGTTTCAGCTATGTCTAAGGCAAAAGTTTTAGTGCCTGAATAAGCCATTTACTTAAAACTCTTTAAATAGAGTAAGTACTATAACGTACGAGTCACCACTTGCATGACCTGTAGTTGTTAGTAATATATCTCCTGTTTTACCACTGCCTGAAGTGTTCCTGATACCACCGAACTCTGTAAAATCTTCGTCAGTTGTATAGTCTGAGTTTAAATCCCAACAGATAGTATTAGTAGTAGCGTCCCACAAAAGTTTGACACTCATACCAAAAGTTGAATAAACAATTTTAGCTAACCTTACACCAGTACATGCTTTACCATCACTAGTTCTTGCTGCTAAACCACTTACATCAACCTTATTTACTGCTGACTCACCTGAACCATCGGATGTGTTGGTCAGCTGAATAACAGCTGACCTATCACTATCTGACAGAGTTGTTGAAGTTACTGCGTCTGCCATATATTACTCCTTAAGAAGCTACGTCGTAGCCGATTATCTCAATCATAAAACGACCAGCAGTGTAAGTAGCATCGCCTGTACCTTGACTTACTAAGTATAGGTATTGGTCAGCAGTAATGTCTCCACCAGCAACCATAGTGCCTGCAGATGCAGCACCAGCGTTGATGATTTGAGTTTCAGTTAAATCACCGATAGCTGTATCGTTTACACCTGTGCCTTCAGTAGCTGAGTACAGATCAATGTCTGTGCTTCCACCAGCTGGTGTTTCTAGACATGTCATAGTAACGCCAAAGATAGTTCCTTGGTTAGCTGTTGTGACCTGTGCTATAAAAGCAACACCTGAGCCGTCTTTACCTATAATATCGCCTGCAGTTCCACCGTCTTTTAACCCAGTTAAGTCAATCATGATAGTAGATTTAACTATGTTAACGTTAGTGTCAACATCACTGTGTAGTCTGTCTACCTGAGTGATGTATACTGCTGCTGTGCCTTCAATACCAGCACTTGCAGTAGCTTCATTTGCCATTTTATCCCCACTAGTTACAGTAACTGTACCAGTAGTTGAGTTTTCTGAGATAGTTTGAAAACCGTTTTTGGAGCGGACTGGTCCGCTAAAAGTTGAATTTGCCATAATTTCCTCCTACGGAAATAAGTTTCACCATCTTGGCTTGTCTGCTAGGTCAGTTGGTAAAACAAGTTAAAAAGTCCTAGAAGTGAATGATATAACGTATCTTAGAAAAAAGAAAGGGAGCCGAAGCTCCCTTAAATGACGTAAAAACGTCTACCCCGAAAGGATTAAGCTCCTGGTGAACCGTACATTCCACGCCAGTCACTAAAGCCGAAAGAATATCTTTCTCTTGCTTTGTATCTTACGTTTCCTGTTTCGAAGTCACCTTCCATGCCAGTTGACATAGGTGATCTTACGAAGTGTTTCATACCGTTAGGAGCATCAGTCTTGATGAAGAAAGCATCAGTATCTGTTAGATAATGGTTAACAACGTAACCTTCTGGGAACATTCCCATGTTTTTCATTGCGTTGATGTCATTATCAGAAGTTGATACTCTTCCTGGAGATTGAAGGATTCTCTCAGCTACAAATTGCAGTTGAGGAGGAACGATTAATTTTCTTGCTTGAACATTAATTTTAATTCCTCTCTCGTCTTTAAACTGAGAAATATCGATCAAAGCATTCTCCAATGAAGTTTCATTCAAGTCTGCAGCAGTTGAAGGTTCATTTGACTGATCGCCACCTGTTAAAGTAGGGTGGTCAGTAGTCATTAAAGGTTTGCCGTCGCCTCCTGGGAAGGAAGTTGAGAAACCATTGTTAAGAACATTCGCAGCTTTTACCTGCTTGGTGTTAGCCATTGAACGTGCTAAAGCTCTTGTATATCTAGAAGATAAGCTATCGTAGAGGTTATCTTCGATTGCTTCTTCTGTCAATGAGAAAGCTAAAGCGACAGTTTCATGGGTGTAACGAGATGTGAAAGTTTCTTGAGCTGTATCATAACTAACTGAAGCACCTTCCCCTTTTACAGGAGCTTGTGCAAAGCCAGCCAACATTACTTCCTCTTCGAAAGCTCTGTCAGAATTCTCAGTATCAAAAATTTCCGCATGTTCGTTTTCATAACGATCGTACTCTAAACCAAAAAGTGCGTTCAATCCTGGTTCGAGTTCCTTTACTAGTTGAGCTCTATTAATTGCCATTTATATCACCTTTTAGTCGTTGCCGAATGTAGAAGCTGGGAATATGAATAAACCTCTAGCATATTGCCCAATTGAGTTGTCTGGTCTATCGACGAAGCCAACCTGTTTAGCAATACCACTAGCAGTAGTAGTAGTCACACCTTCTTTAGAACGGTTGTTGTTAGTATCACCTGCAGTTGTAGAGATAGTATGTACTTTACCGACGTCTGCTTGAGTAGGAGTACCTGTGTACTGTGCCTCATAGACTATATCGGGATCAGCATATACGTATGCTTTAGCATCTGCAGAACCTAGAGTTGTGGTACCTGTTGGCCATTTTCTGGACCAAACTGGAGTACCATCTGTTGCTGTGTATTGTACACCGTAAAACACACCTAGAGGAGCGTCTGTTGCACCAGCCTGAAGAACATAACCACTTGTAAGTTTAACTACATCGCCTGAGAAAATATCTCCACTAGCTCCACTTTCAATAGCAAATTCTGAAGGTCTAATAGTGCCACCACTCATATGGTATGCTGGTGTAAATCCGTTAGGATCATTTACATTAGCCATTTATATCACCTTTATTGTTAATATAAGTTCAAAATATAGTTCTAAAGTACTAGCCTTTAGAACCTCCGCTTCCAAAAGTAACCTTAGATGACCTAGACGGATTGTCTATAGGCATAATAGGGTTACTCTCTCGCATAAGATTATTGTCCACTGCATCCATCTGATCGTTAGCAAGTCTGGCGTAATATCGCCTTCTTTCTTCGATCGTCTCGATTGGCATCTTAGCGAGGATTAAGCCACCAACTCCTATGACTCCAGCGTGTTTACCTTCATCAAGGGATGGTGCTTCAAAATCAGGATGGTCTTTAGCCATTACTGGCTCCCAACCTTCACGAATACGTTTAGACATATTCGCTTGATCTTGTTGCCCAACCATTGACTCACGTATCCATCTGTATACATAGCCCTCTGGTGGATTGGGTGCGTCTAATAAAGACGGTGGACTCCATGGTTTTCTACGAGCTGTTTTTTCTCGACTTTCTGCAGATCTGGAGGTTCGATCTGTGTTAGTAGTTTCTTTATTTTTATCTACCATTTTCTACTCCTTAACATGCTTAGCATATTCTTCTAGTGGCACACCTAATCTTTTTGCTATTGCTACTTGACTCGGTGTGAGTTGTACTTTTCTACGTGAACGTGTTCTTGCTGTTGTAGACCCTCTACTTGAGCCAGCTACTACCTCGTTCACAGTGTTCTGTTGAGTTTTTCCTAATTTATGAGGAAAAGCCTCAGCCATTCTTTTATCCACTTCTGCGTAATAGCTATCAGAAGTTGGATCGTAACCCTCTTGTTCTACTAGTTGCCTATGAAAAGCAAAAGCACTAGTAGTCATAGCTACGTCAGAGCCGAACCATTCGTTCTGTTTAGCCCATTCCTGAGCTTTAGGATCTGCTTCTACTTGAACTTGTTGTTGAGGTTGACTTCTAGATTCTATCTCTTTTTCAACATCAACAGCAGGTTCTTCTACCTCTTCAGTATTTTTTGCTTTGACTCGATTAAGGCTTTCCTCTTCTACTGCTAATTTAGCAATATCTTTTTGAGCTTCGAGCATTGCGTCTGTATCGCCCATCTCGTATGCCTTTTTATATCGGTCTTGAGCAGACTGAAGTTCAGACCCAACTCTACCTTTATACTCATCATATAAGTTCTGATCAGTTTTTGAAAGTTTATTTTTTGTCTGATTGAGTTCGCCCTGAACAGACTTAGCATAATCTATTGCTGCCTGTTCACGTCTTTCAGCTTCTCGAATCTTATAAGTAAGTTTAGCGATACGTTTTTTAACGCCTTCACTATAGTCCTCAATCTCATCTGATTCTTTAGCTTCTTCTTTTTTAGGTTCTTCTTGAGGTTGTTCGTCTTCTACAACTTCCCCCTCTTCATCACCTTCAGTTTCAGGAAGTTCAACTTCCGTCAACTCTTCTTCTTGTTGCAAGGCTTCATCTGCCATGTTTTGCTCCTGTTGTTGCGTGATTCATATTAGCCTGAAACTATATCCTCAGGATCAGTTATCACTGCTAATACATCATCATCGTTTAATAATCGCAAGTCGCCACCCTCAATTTTGATTCGTGCTCCTGCGTACCTGCCGAATATTACCCAGTCACCTTCTTGACACCATGCACCTCCAGGATATCTATCCTTATCAGCGTATGCGTCTGGACCAAGCGATACTACGTATCCTACATTAGTGGCTATACGTTCTTTCTCTAATGTTTCATTAGCTAAGTATAAACCACCTTTAGTTTTTTGCTTTCTACTGAAAGGTAAAACCATAAGTCTGTAGCCTGTGGGGGTAGGGAGTTGTTCTTTTAAATCAGAATCATTTTCAACATTATCGGGAGTAAATTTTAAATCCTCCTTAGTTTCAACTTCCTCTTCTTTAAAACGGTCAACCGAATTAGGTATCGGTTCGCCACCTTTGCCGAATGCGGCAACTTCTTTAGTCATCTTCTATATCCTTATGCAGGTCTCTAATTAAGAGTTCCGTAAACGACAGACCTGATATTTCGCCTACGATTTTTTGATAACTTTCAAAATCTTGCACTCCGCCATTAGCGAGTGTTTCTGTTAACTGCTCTTTTCTTTCTGCAATTAACTTCTTTAACTTATCGAACATCTATACTATTTCTTCTTCTTAGATTTTCTTCTAGATTTAGCCCCAACACACTTCCATCTTTTTCTTGATAAGTTATTAGGAGTGTTTGGATCATTTTGTTTTTTCTTTGATAACCTCTTTTTTATACCTAAACTTCTTGCGCAATACGAGTCACCTTTAGATGTTCCTGGTCTTACTCTTCGACCACCGTCTTTGGCTTTACCTGCTTGACCATAACTAACCCTTTTACCAGACTTAGTTACTTTTACTTTTGCCTTGCCTCTTCTTGGTTTCGCCATTGTGATCAGTATACCTAATTATGCTAACTTAGTAACTTTTTTCTTTTTAGCTTTACCTTGACCTTTACACATAACAGTATTAGAACCACCACCTTTTTTCATCATTTTGAAATCAACGCCAGATAATTTACCGTCTTTGTTTTTATCTAATTTAGTTTGACCACCGTGTAGTTCACCACCGTGTGTTTTAGCAGTTCTTGCTGCTGCTTTAAAATCTGCTGCAGTAGGAGCACCTTTATCGCCCTTCTTTCGCATTTTTCTGCCTTCTTTACGTTTTTTGTTTATATTGTAATATAGACCTTTTTTAGCAGTTCTGCCGTCTTTGGTTTTATGCGTTTCTTTACCCATTACTCTTTCCCACTCCAACTTGCGTTGTGCTTTGTGCCTTGTGTAGCTTTACCTGTTCCTTGAGTTTTAACTTTACCCTGACCAAATACTTTTTTGAATAAAACATCTTTTACTCGTACTGGTTTTGATAAGTCAATTCTATTAGGACCTTTTACATTTACCTTTTTCATGGTTACTTCCTCTTTTTGGCTTTTCCGCCAGTTTTCATTTTCATTTGTTTCATTTGACCACCGCCACGTTTTTTAGCTCTGCCTTTAACTGACTCAGCGTCAATACGTCTACGGTTGGCATTACCAGCTACAAATGATGAACTAGCTTTACCTCTATTTTTTGCTCTTGGCATTTTATCTTCCTCTATTTTGGTTATCTGAGTTTCTTACATCTTTAAGTATCTCAGAATATGATTTACGGATGCTCTCTTTTTCTTTCATAAGAGCTTCCTCCCTGTCTTGAGCTATTTTCATTTCTGCTATAGCTTCCGTTGATTCTATTTTAGCTAAATCTACTTGAGATTTTAAGGCATCAGACTGTGCTTTTTGCGCAATTTCCTCACGTTTTAATTCCACTATAGGATTCATTTGTGCGTTTTGTTGTGCTTGAGCCATAGCCTGAGCTTGACCAGTTACTACTTGAGTAGCTTGAGCTGCAAGTAGAGCTAATTCATTCATCACTTCTGGTGGTATATTACTGCCAAGTTCTGGTAATTGTTGCCCTAATACTTGTTCTATTTGTTGTTTATATAACATGGCTTGGTGCTCTTGTATGTTTGCACTAATAGCCATTTGTGCTGTTTGATTTTGAGCTACCATAGGATTCTGTAAGAAAGAACTATGCGCAGCAATATAAGCATCATGGTTCTGGAACTCGAACGCTTTAATAGGTTGTCCTGTCATGGCTGCTTGTTGTTCGCTTATCGGGTCACGAGGCGGTATTTCTTGAACAGGCGGTAGTATACCGTCTATATTTTTAACCTCTAGAGCTTCATACATACGTTTATAGGCTTCTCGTAAATCGTGTATTTGCGGTGCTGCCTGTGCCATTTGTAATTCTTGTTGAGCTAACATTACCCTTTGAGCCATACTAAATATGTTAGGATCGCTTACTGGTATAATATCAACTTTAGCATCAAAGTCTTGAGCTTTAATTTCTCTACTAGCTCCTGGAACATCATAAGGATAAACAGGGGGTAGGCTACGAGAAAAAATACCAGCTAATAACCTAAACTCTTTCTTTTGAGCAAAGTGTAAACGTTTATGAATAGCCGACATAACCTTAGTACCACGCTCTAACATAGCTACAGTAGTGCCTACAGGTAGTTGTTGACTACCTATATCCCCTACTTGCATGTCTGCTATGCTAGCAAAACGTCTACCTGAGTCAATTATAACACCTAATAGCTGAGTTAATACGTTACTAGGCTCTTTATAAGGTAAAGGCATCAGTGCATCACGGATTGTGCCTCCTGGAACGTCTACATCTCTAAATTCACCAGGACGTAACGGTTCGTCTTCACCTTGTACCCTCATACCACGTGCTTTAAAGCCAGCAGGTAGGTTACTTAACGTTCCAGCGTCAATTAACTGACGTAAAATTGATGTAGCTGACTTAGTAAGCCCACCAATCATGTGAATTAGCCCAAAACCGTAAAATCCAAGCCCTGGAAGGAACTTATAGTGTACAAAATACTCTTTTTTATTGAATAATTCGTCACCTTGCTCCCAATTACGTCGTATTGAGAGTATTTCATCGCTATCTTCTAAAATAGTAACGATATAAGGTACGGCAAAACCGTAATCATCTATGTCTGGAAGCTCTAAATTGACGTGTAACTCTAAAACTGAGTACTCATTATAGTCAGCTAGAGGTGGTTCTATGCCTTGAAGCTCATCAATCTTTTCTTTT
>Ga0209645_1000084_pt1 | contig 43325 bp, 58 predicted proteins | sample ETNvirenome_6_30_FD_184070 | JGI IMG/M metagenome (GOLD analysis project Ga0209645, IMG submission 184070) | Marine viral communities from the Pacific Ocean - ETNP_6_30 (SPAdes) (version 2) | ecosystem: Environmental > Aquatic > Marine > Oceanic | place: Pacific Ocean | collected 2013-06-19
CGTGAACGTCGTGTCGAACTGCGTCACTCCGGTCGGAGCCATCGAAACAAATGGCATCAGCGCCTGGTACTGGGCCAACGGCGCTTGCTGAGCTTGGAGCAATCCAGCGCGTTGAGCATCAAGCTCTCGTTGCCTTTGCTGCTGAGCCATGCCGCCAATGCCTTGCAAGCTTGCCACGTCCTGGGCACCGGACTGTTGCGCCTGCTGTCCCAGGCCGCTCAGGAAGCTACCATAGCCCGTCTGCGCGGCTCCGAGAGCCTGGCCACCCGCCGCCTGCTGCGACCCGATCTGTCCGTACTGACCTGCAAGAGCGCCAGCCACGCCCATGCCGGTTTGGCCTGCGGCTTGTCTCGCCGCCGCACTTTGCTGTCCGTAACCAGACAGCGCTTGACCCAAACCTGTTCCGGCGGCAAAACGCTGACTTGCGTAGTCGCCAAGCCTTCCTCGCAGTTGTTGCCCTGCGCCAAGTCGAGACTGAGCAGTCTGCCGCAGCAGATCACTGAATTGAGACCCGGCTGCAAGCTTAGATCCCGCAGCCTGACCAAGTTGCCCGGTCACGTCTCGACCAGCGCCATAAGACTGGCCCAGTAGCGCGGCCAAACCGCCTGACGCGGTGCGTGCTGCTTGGCGACGCCTTTCGTCCTCGCTGATAGCCCTCTGTTGCGCTTGCTGGAAGCCCTGGGAGCGTAACGCGCCTACCGCCTTTCCTAGCCCCCTACCCATCGCTTCTGCTCGCTCTTGAGCTGTCAGACGCGCTCTTGAGCCAAACGCTGACTCGCCGCCGGTCTGAATGTCTCTGGCACGCTGAGCCGCGTCTTGCTGGGCAAGCCCTTCAGTCGCGTCTTCGATCATTTGCTGGACGACTTGGTCTTCGAAAGGGTCTTGGTAGCGAGCCGTTGCCGCGCCGATGTCAAAGTCACCAGTGGTGCCTCGGAGTAAATCTTCTGACTCGGCCAAGCCGCCGCGAAGTCGCGCAGCTTCCTGCATGCTCATGCCAACCGTGTCAGTGATGTCTCGCCCGAACTCGTCGTATGCCCTTCTGCCCTGTTGTGTGGCTCCAGCCAGGTCCATGCCAAACCTTTGCGTGTCTCGAATGCCCTGGCGGCTTAAATCGCCCAGATCCCCTCGGAAACGCTCTTCTGCGGCAATAGATCTCCCGCGCCCCTCTTCAATCCCTCGCAGAGAATCCAAAAGGGCACGATCCCTTTGGTCAAGGGCGAATCGAGAACCTTCGCGGATGGCGCGCAGTGCGCGTTGAGACGAAAGAGCCTGATCGCTCAAGCCTTTTTGAATGGAGCCAATCCCCAACTCTCCTCGCCGCATCGCCTCATCGATGAAAGGCTGCTGAATTCCGATGTTGGCTCGGGCCATTTCCATTGCCCGGATCTGATCTGGGCTGAAGCCCGCAATCTCTTGAGGGATAACAATCGGTCGCCCTTCTTCGTCGAAGAATGTTCTCTCCGCTGCGCGAAAAGCGCCGGGGATAAATCCGCCCTGCCCGTCCAAGCCAAACAGTAGCTGTTGGGTGATCGGGTCCATCCGTTGCTCGGTTTTGCGAATCTCACCGACATACGGCTGCTCGTAAGTAGGCGGCTGATATTCTTCGTCGTTATCTGCCGCACCGCCCTCTTCAAAACGCCTAACTCTTCGAAGCTGCCCAGGGGTCAAAATGCTCATGCGGTAGCCCTCTTTGACTTTGGTTTGTCAGCAAACTCAGCGAACAAATCCATCATCTCATACATCAGTTTTGTGCCATCCTCGCGGCTCTCGCTGCCGGATGGCGTCAGGGTGATGATGCCTCCATCACCTTTATCTAAATCAAATGCGCCAGCGCCTCGAACGGCTTGGCCGGTCATCACGAATTCACCGTCTGACAGCATGGCAGGCACATCATCGCTCGTTTCAGTGCCTTCTCCGTTGATGCCGCCGTTCATCCTTTCGAAATCTTCGACAGCCACGTTCCCGCCTTTTGCGTAAGCCATCGCGGTTGTGCCAGTTCCACTATTTGGGTTGGGCCGACCGCCGCTCAACGGCGGCATGGTACCGGCAGGAAGCAGCCCATACTCAACGGGGTTGGGGGCCGGTTTGCCCATCCGTCGAGCAATTTCTGCCTCGATGTTGTAGCGGCCAGTCGCACCTTCTTGAGTCAAAGGTGTCAGGGGGACGCCTTTGCGGTCTTTTGCTTCGTCATAAGCAAGTTTGGCTAGTAACCCCGCGATACCAAGGCTACCCACCGTTCCTAAATTTAGGCCGCCTGCATTGCCCATTCCGCCCATGCCGCCCATGCCGCCCATGCCGCCCATGCCGCTCGCAGCAGCGCTACCCGATTGTAGTGGGGTGGAGGTTTGCGCCGTGGTATTGGCGGTGCTAATCACTTGAGAGGGGTCAATTTCGCCAGAAGCAACTAGGCTCTGAACGATTTGCTCGGGCGTGAAGCCGTAAGCTTGCATGCTCAAAATTTTTGCTTCACGGGTCGATGTCATATTGGGATCAGCCTGGGTGTAAGCGTCTAAGGTCGCCTGAGCATCTGCGGCCCTCTGTGCAACAGCCGCCTGGGACGCATAATCCGTTAATCCAAGCGCATCACCAATGCTGCCAGCAAAGTCGCCGATGAGGCCGAACCGACCGACCCGGTCTCGTCCGGTTCCTTGAAAAACATCGCCTAAGAGTCCGCCCCTGCCAGTCTTATCGACACCACCCCCGGTAAAAATATCACCTAAAATTCCGCCCCTGCCCGCCTTGTCGAAACCGCCTCCGGTGACAAGATCGCCAAGATATCCGAATCGACCGCTCTGGTCTGCGCCACCGCCCATGATGAGGTCGGAAATCTTGAATCCGCCAGATCCGCCTGACTTTGCCCCGGTTACAGCCCCCAAAGCTGCAATGCCTGCCACGTAAGGCGCAGCTTTTTTACTGACCTTGGCAATGCTTTTGAAGGTTTTCTTAAACCACCCAAATTCTTCCAGGCCAGTTGTCGGATTCAAACTAGCAATGCCGGCACCGACGATGTACTTTCTTGGATCGAGATCCAGTTCCTCAAACTTACGTTCAACCGCGCTTTCAAACTGAGGGTCTTCCATGCTCTCGGGTGGCAGAACAACCTCACCGACTCTCAGGTGAGCGAGCTGAGTGTCACCGCCGCGTCCGTGTGAAGCGAGCATTTGAGCTTGTTCAAGCAGCGGCGCATTTTGCCCAACAATCAAATTGTCAGCAGCATCCTCGAACATGGACCTTTCTGACATGTCTTCAGTCACCCGACTTTCTTGCATCAGGCTTTCTGCCATCAGGGAGGAAATTAGGTTGTCAAGATCTTCGTTTGATTGCTGCTGCATCGCCATGCCTGGGCCAGACCCAATGGCTGAAGCGTCGGGCAAAGCTTCCATCTCGGTCACCATCATTTCTTCTGGAGCATCGACCTCACCGCCTTCAGCGAACGGCTCGGCGACCAAATCACTGCCAATGAGGTTCTGAATTCGACTTTGAAGCATACTGTCCATTACGGTGTACTCACGGTTACAGACCCAACGCCAGCGGTGATCGCCAGCCCCGTTGGGTAAGTTTGATGGCTATAAAGATCTCGAAAACTCGTGCCATCAAATGCTTGATGAATTTGATTGGTAGTATTGAAGATTATACTGCCAGTTGCAAATTGCAGCTCACTGATTTCAGTCGAGTTGAAATGGGGAGAAATGCTGTAATCTATCGACCCTAAGTTCAATTCGAGAACGCGCACGAGCCGATTGAAGGTTTCGGATGTGACAACATCGCCTTGTGAAAATGGCAGTTGAGTTTCGAGCAGCCTGCTCATGCACGCCTGCCGCTGGGCTGAATGTCAATTCGAGTAGAACCGAGCCTCCATTTGTATCCTTTTTGGCTCCCAGCGGCATTGTCATCGTCGCTTTCGAAGCGAAAGACGACTTGTCTGGCCCTCGTCCGCACGCTGCTAAATGTGGTTGTCGACGTGACCTGAGTGGTCGAGTCAGTCGTCAAGCTCTGCCCTGGATAGTCACGACTTTTCAAAACAACATTCATCGCCGGATCGACGGAAACGCCCGTTTCCGTCACGAATTTCATGTCTGGGATGATCTGCTTGACGAAAGAGAATGAGTCGCCAGATGAAATGTCCAGATCGGCACTTTGAATGAACACTCCGGTCATCGCATCTTCGTAGTCGTCATAACCGTTCTCGTGCTCAAAAACACACTGCTGAGAGCTGCTCGTGGCAGTCGCATAAGGTAGATCTTCAATGCCTGCGTCAAGCCAGGCGTAACGCGTCAAGCTGCCAACCGACCAATGGTTCTCCTCATAATTGTAGATGACATAACGACTGATCTCTCCGGTGCCGTCCTCAATGCTGGGATAAAAAAACCATATTTCACTAAACTCAGAGTTTATCCCCATGTGACACTTGAAGGCTTGGTCGAGATCCAAGTCCTCAAACACATACTCTTGAACGGTGCAAGGTAGCCTCCTGACCGACCCGCTGTAAAAATAAAAGCCCGTCTTGCTGGCGTAGAACACGCCGTTTGGCGCGTTGACCGCGCACTTGGGCGACAGCAGCCCGGAACCCTCGTTGATCAGATTGATCGCAAAAGTCAGCGGTGGCCCGATGAAGTTCATGCTGTACAAGCTGGTGTCTGTGAAAATCAAGATCTCTTGGCGAGACTTGATGCCCCCGACGATAAAAGAGCCGGATGACAATCTCAAAGATCCCGCAGTGTTAGTTGCAGTTGGCTCGAAATCCAACTCGTTTTCTTGGTCCGAGAAAGCCACCAGCATCGGATCGACAGAACCCGTTCTGGCGCTTCCCGAGATCGGGTCTGCACCCAGCACCACCAGGTGGCGGTCAGTCTCTGATGTGATGACTTGCAGGCCAACCGTCGGCACCAAATTAGCTCCGCTAACCGAGGCAAGCTCGACTGCCCTTACGCTTGTTCCATTGTTTTCGACCCACCGGTAAATCCCTGCGCCACGAGGATTGATGATTAAATTCTCGCCGTAGTTGTCGTGGGTCCAGAGCCGAAGTTGGTTGACAGCACTGATTGCTGACGCTGAGCCAAAACCGCCCGCGCCCCAGGTACCAACACCCCAGCCGCTTGACTTGACGAACGTATCCAAGCCGACGTTGATTTGATATGTGCCTACTACGCTAGAGCCGCCATTCCCGCTGTCACTGCTGTTCGCCGTGACGGTTGCTCCAGACGTATCTTTAGCTGTTATTTCGTAAGTGTTCGTTCCGGTGACCAGAGAAATTTGATATTCCTGGTTTAAAACCGCCGCCGTGACGTTCCCGCCGAGCGTAGCTGCTCCGCTAAAGGTTACGAAATCATTATTGACTGCGCCGTGAGCAGTGTCAGTCACAGTGATTGTGGAGGAGCCGTCCGTTGCAGAAAAAGTGACATCACCCGCAGATGTCGTTGCACGAATCGGGGTGATGTCAAAATAGCTATCGCCATCTTCGACGTAATATTTGAACGTCGTGCCAACGCCCAAATAGCGCTGACCCCCCAAACTGATCCACGAGTGTAGAGCGCGGCCAGTGCCAAGGAAATAATTTGCCCCCAGCTTTTTCCAGCCGCCTACTTTTTCAACTCGCCCCTTTCTAAATCGGACCAAGTTGCCATCGACCCATCCGCCCTTTGAGGAATAGTCAGTGCCTTCCTTGTCGATTCCAGGCTGAAACTCTAATGTTTGTAGCGGCATCAGCCATCACGCCAACCGAATGATCGCGCCAGTCGCCGTGGGGCTTGGAAAGACGATGGTGAAATCCCCAGCCGTGCTGGTTTTGTCTCCACCGAAATCGATAACCGCGCACGCCTTGTCGCTCTGCGTGTCGTTGTAGATCATACAACCGCGAGCCGTGACGGTAGCCGTTCCAAACGTCAGATCTGCAAAGTCGCATACTGCAGTCGTTCCAGAGGTCGTTGGAGTTACGGACGTAACCGTGTTACCACCCGAGGTGTAGTTCGTGCCGCTGGCTTGGCCAGTGGTCGTGAACGCGGTCGTACTAGCGCCTAGCGTCGCGCTGGACGTATACAGAGCAAGCTTAAAAGCATTGCCGCTGCTCGCCGTGAAGTTGTGCGTGCCAACTAAAAGCTCTTGCTTAAAGCTAGTGGGAATTGCAGAGGTAATGGCCATCTATAGCTCCTTGATTATCTTTGCCATATCTTCATGCCCTTGTGATGCGAGTAAACCACGAATCGTCACCCGGTCAGAAGCGATGGCGTTCTTCATTCCAAGCAATATTAAAGTATAAACTTGGTTTCGAAAAGCCTCTGCTTGCAAGCGAATATGTGGCTCAGCTTCCTCTGAGATCCCCAAAATCTTTTTTGTCGTCTGTTTTGCCCAAAATTCCACGTCGTGCCCACGATTTTCAGTCGTGGAAACCATGATCTGGCCAAGCTCAAATTTGTCCCCAGGCATTGGTTACCCCTTATATGGCTCGGGAGACGATGGCAGTTCAACCGTCTCCAAATTGTGTTTTTTGACCATCTGCGCCAACTCTGAACGGTTGCAGACTACCCATTCTCCTGCCGGATTCGGCATTGCTATTTTCGGATTCGGTAGGCGGTGGTAACCATACAACCTTTCCTCAATCGGCACGTTCTGATCGAGCAAAGAAGATCTCGGGCTTACGCCAACCTTTATGCCAGTGGCGATCATTTTGCAGATCCAAAACTCAAGGCAGGCCCGACCAGCTTCCGCAAAGTGCAGGTTGTTTTTGTAGCTGAAGTCCATGCCAAACAGATCGACCTCGCCTACGTTATTCCATGCCGCGAAGGCCAGGGCATAAGACACTGTAGTGTTCATGTAAGCGCACCGCTGATCCTTGATCACCTCTTCTAGCGGATACTCAACCAGCGCAGGTACGCGCTCATCGAGCTGGCAGGTGTAAATCGGCTTGTCAAACGTGGGCAGCAGCTTTCGCATCACATCGGTTTGATTTCCTGCATCATCGGTATCCAAAAATCGACTGGCAGGGTCGAGCATAAAAACGCGATCACAGTCGAAAACCGACAAGGCCGAGTTTATGACCCAAACCTCATCCCACTCGACGCTGTTTTCCTTGCCGATGACATAGTCGATCTGAGAGGCTCCCAGACCGATTATCGCTATTTTTTTGCCTTCAAGTTCTTTGATTTTGTCCAATTAAGTCACCCCTGTACGCAGTAAGTCATATCGATACTCGTCTCGGGTTCCACGGCCTTCGCTCAGATTCTTCATCCGAGCAACGCCCTCCACGAAACGAGCCTCGAAATTGGCTATCACGTCAGGAGCTTCTTTCAAGAACACGGCAGCCTCTACCAAGGTGCCGTAAAGCAAAGGATCAGGATGATCCGTTGACAGCAGTGTCGTTCCCGAATCAGAGCCAGCGGTCAAAGACGCCGGCTTGGCCAGGTAGTGCAACTCTGCGGTGTAACCAGTATCTGGCACGGGCGACAGCTCAAATGCTGCCTCATCGAACTGAGAGTAATATTTTGGCCTACCAGTCGTTGTAGTGATGGGGCTGTACTCTTTAATGAACGATGGATGCTTAAAATCCAGATAGTGGTACTTGTTACTGCTGTCAATCACGGCCAATGAGAACGGCGCAAAATAGTCGCTTGGTGTCGCCAAAAAGCGATTGCTTGCCGTCAACGTGCCCTGAACATTTTTTCTTTGCTCGGGAAGCTGAACCAGCTTAAATATGCGGCTCTCAGCCTCCTTGATAAAAGTATCAAGGTTGTTGTTGAACGTGGTCTCGTTGACCTGCAAATAATCTTGCACGGTCGATTTTAGCGTTGCCAGTGTGAAGCTCATGACGTTGTTACCTCCACAGTTCCAACACTACACGTAATTCCAAAAGTTTGCAAAGTTGTGCCCAATTTACCATCCCCGACATTCGTGTACATCGTGAAGACGGTGTTGTCATTGCCATCAGCAGCCTGATCAGGTCTGGTGATTTGCAACGCCTGCGGATCGACCGGCGTTGGCTTTGGCATGAGCTGGGGATGCTTTGGCGACCACTGATCTGGGCCGACCAGCAGCCCGTCCCAGGTCATCTTCATATCTTTGAGGCGATAGCGAAACCCCGTGATGTCACAGATCCCATAAGCGCGTTTGTTGGATGCGTAAGCCATCAGGCGATGTTGTAGCCGCGAAGATCCGGGGCAACCCTAAAAGAAGCTCTATCCTCGTCCTGGCTCAGAGCGCGTTCAAATTCTTCTTCGTAGTACGCTTTCAGCATTTGCACCCGCTCTGGCGCTTTTTTTAGCGCGAGGTAGTAAGCCAGGCCAGCGGCCAGGCACGGGTAAAATCGAAAGGGCACTTGCAACGTGTTAGCTCCAACATCCGCATCATCGATTCGGCTGAGCACGTTCAGATACAAGTCGTATTTTGATGTTTTGTCAGGGGCAGGCCACACCGTGACGGTCGGACTAATCTGCTTGTCCACGAAATATTGATTTGGCTTGCCCGTCGTCGCCTTCGTTGACATGTTGGCGTACTCGGATCTTGACATCCGCGAAAGCGGAACGTCGGTCGCCACGCCGCCAATTGTTTCTCGGATAAAAACATCGAGCACGTCGATGGTCGCTGTCGAATTCGTTGTGTCAATGGTGTAAGAAGTCGTGTCTTTGACCATTGCCAAACTTTTTTGGTTGATCGTCCACTGGTTCAAGCCACGGTTTGCCCACTCTGCGAGCATCAAGTTCAGCGATCTGTTGGCTGTCTTCAGGTCATAGCCAGTACGAAGTTCGAGTCCGCAGCGCTCGAACGCCTCTTCGACGTAATCGGCCACGTCCAATTCGAAATCTTTACTTCCGCTTACCGCCATTTTTCTCTTCCGCGTAGAGGTTGTCGAAGACCTGGTTCACATCAAGGCTGTAGTCTAAATCAGATTTTGAATAATGGATATGCTGAGAGGGCTTGAAATCTGGCGCACCTTCGCCCGCCTCAAACCAGGCGGGATGAGTCACCCTTACCCTGTTATTAGGCAAAGCGACGATGTTTCCAGTCCACTCACCGGCATCCAACAACTCTAAGACATGAGACTGCTTATGCTGAGCTGGATCATCAGCTATCTCATTCTCCGCGTAGTCCACAGTGAATAGGTATTTTGCCGGGTATAAATCTCCATCAATCTTCGCCAGCCAAGGACAGGGAGTGCAACGATCAAGTACATAAACAGAATGATGATAAGAAGAACAATCCCAAGGCTGAGCAGCCCATACCGGCATAGGCGTCGGCCAATCTTCAAGAGGGGTGTCTCCCACAAGCGCCGTAATAGGCATCCTAGCCCACATAGCGCCGCCGTGTACGTTTGGCTCCGCATCATCCTCATACGTTTCAGCCCCTGTAAAAATGAGCTGAAATGATAAGCAGCGAGTCGGCATTGTTGTGACAGCGATGGCCATCGCATGGAGAAACTCGCCATGATATTTTTCATGGTTGTGCGTGTATTCCCTTCGAACCCAGCACTTAAAGTGCGGGATATTGCTTTGGAGGTAAGACATTACCTCCGGCCATAAAGCCCGCTATTTTTGCTTGAAGGCTTTCTCATCCCGCCTGCTGCTCCACCCCTAGCGTAACCCTTAGTCTTCATGGCCCCGCCCTTCGCGTAGCCCTTAGTCTTCATCGCGCCGCCTTTGGCCATGCCCTTGGCTTTCTTGGCTGAGCCACCTTTTTTCATGCCGCCGGGCATCATTTTCTTCTTGCCGCCCATGGCCCCGCCTTTGGTGCCCATCTTGCTCTTCATAATCGTGCCTCCGTTTTTGGCAAAAGTTGCGACGTTAGTGGGCTTCCCACCGACGCCCTGTTTCTTCGACCGCTTTCGGCGAACCGCTGAAGCGATCTGTTTTTCACTCATTGTTGCAGCTTTGTCGGCGGGCACGCATTTGGGGTAGCCGCGATCCGAATCTTTTGCACTCTTGCGACCACACTTTTCAAAGCCGCCGCCTTTTTTGGGCGCTGAGATGTCAACCCAGTTGCCACCTTTGCCCTTACCGAACCACTTTTTGAGTCCTCCCCTGGGCTTAGCCACGAGGTACTCGCGTCTTTTTTTGCTTACTTGGCATGATCGCGCCGCAGCCACGACCCTGCACCATGACGGTTCCGCCCATGTTCATTTTTTTTGCCATGCTCTTAGCAATTGCAGTGCCGCGCTTGCGCTCGTACCGGCTGAGCTTGCCGTCTTTATTCAGATCGCTTTTCTTGGGGTCGAGACTCACTTCGCCTCCCTGAGCGCCTTTGTACTTGCCGCCCATGCGTTTGTATTCTTGGACCATCCAGCCATTAGCATACGCGCTAGGGTAAACATCAAACTTGGCTTTCGCTTTTGCTTTCGCCTTACGGTATAGCGATGGGTTAGCTACGTTTTTTGGGATATCGCTGGCTGCCATTATCAAGCCCCCCTAAAATATGGAGATGACAAAAAATCTTGGGCAAAGTCGGGCATACTCTTCGTAGGCATCTCCGGGTCAACTGTGCGTTTTTTCGGTGCTACACGAACCGGCTTGTGCCTATTGGGTACGACCGGATTGCTTCCAGATGCGCCTTGGCCTTGTCCCGCTCCAGATGCTGGCACGGCGACTGGGTATGGGGCTGCAGAAGTGCTGTAGATTTCGCCCTCCCCGTAGTAGGGGTGGCCCTCAAAGCGGTAGGGGTCAGTCGGCCCAGCGGGGTCGGTGGAGGAACCGTCAGTCGGATCTGGGCCGGTGGGCGCTGGGCCTGCCGGTTGCTGGGCCGCCATTTGCGCCATGACATCTTCGGTGATTTGCCGGCGCAAAGCCTCAACGTCTACCTCTCCAGGAATCTGTCCCCTGAGCGCCTCAATTTGAGCTTGTATCGGATCGATGGCCGAACCAATTTCTTGCTGACGCTGACCAGCTATCGTTTGCGTGAGGCTGCTCAAATCCTCTTGAGTTAAGCCAGCGGACGACAGTGCCTGAAGTTGTGCGGCAAGGTCAGATCTTTCGGTTGCCGCAGCGTCTATCGCTTGCTGGAATGTAGCGGTCTGGTCATTGACCGAAGCTATTTCAGCTTGAATCGCAGCGATTGGCAACGCTCCCAAATTTTCCGACAGAGCGTCAATTCTCGATTCTAAGCCGGACACCAAATCCGCCGTGTTGCTTCGAATGTCATCCGAATAAGACGCCATGCCAGAATCGACATCCTGATACAGACTTTCTAGCTTCTGGTTAAGCTCACTGATTTCATCTTGAGTCGCGTCGGCGTAAGTTTTCTGACGTTCATCAAGTTGTGTGTAGTTCTGATCGATAGCCGCATCAATCTCTGCTAAGTCTCCAGACAAAGACGCTAAACGGTCTTTGAGATCTCCAATCAGCGAGCCTTGTCGGTCGCTTAGGTCGCCTATCGCAGCTTCTTGAGCCTCTCGAACAATTCTGTCGCCCTCCTCGATTTGACGAGCAAGCTCAGCGCGTTCGTCTAATCCGGCCATGCGCAAGTCAAGTGTTTCCGCGCCAACCTCGCGCTGCAACTCTTCAATACGTTGCTCCAGCGCTTTGCTCAAGTCTGACCTTTCGGCAAGCGCCGCCTGTTCTGATGAGGCAAGCTCCTCACGCAGTAGGTCTCGAAGGGTGTTTATTTCTGCCTGACGTTCAGCCTCGGAAGCTTCGTTCGCAGCCCGCTGATCTTCGATGATTTTTTCGAAGCGCCGAACCGTCATGTCTTCGTCTCTCGGCATGGGAGCGGCTAACGTCCTCATGCTGTACGGTTGCGGAGCCTCTCTTTCACCCCTGTCGTAAACCGGGCGATTCATCAAGTAGTCTTGCAGAGATGCGTATGGCGACGTTGCTTGAGAATATTCTCCTTGCGCAGACAGCAGATCTTGAGACGGAGATACTTCTCCTCCGTCCGCGTAAAACCCGAGATCCCTCCAGATGTTTCCTGTTTGGCGGGGGAAAACGCTCCCAACATTCCGCAAAAAAGCGTTTTGAGACTGATCGAGTCTAGCGCCGACTTCAGAGATACCCCTATTCAACGCATAGTTTTGCGCCATCGATTTGGCTGCCATCGTGGGGTTGTAAGCAAACCCTGCGAGAGTCCCCAGGGTACGAATGCCCCTCATCACGGGTTGGCCGAGACTGAAAGCTTGGTTGAAAGCTCGACCAGCCGCGCTCTCAGTCCCTGGCGTTACGAAGTCAGAAAAAGCCGCAATGCCTCTTTCAACTCTGTCTTTGCCCGCTATCAACTTGAGAGCCTGCGCCAGCGGGTTGTTTGAAACAGTTTCTGTAAGAAACTTGGCCGCTGGAGCGCGGGTAGCATCAGCCGTTCCGAGCCGGTCCTCAGATTCAAGATCCTCTTTGAGTTTCTCTCTGATTTCCGCTTTCAGCTCTTCGATGTCCTCCAGCCCGTAAATTTCTGGCATCGGAATATCGAAATCGATTGGAGTTGCAAATGCGCCCGGCTCAAAACTGAAGTTGGCGGGGTCGATAAACGTACCGCCAGCAGCGCTAATCCTTGGCGCAGTGACAACCAACTCCGGGATGAAATTGCCGCCAGAAACGCCAATCCTTGGCGCAGTGACAATCATATTCGGGATGGCACCGCCATCTGGGTTTAGGTCGTCAGCGTCTCCGTCTCCACCGCCCATGATCTACCTCACCAATTCTTGCACGACCAGTAGGACGCTGCGAATACGTCTTTTTTCTTTTGCACCGCGTCGCAGTTATGGCGAGCGCGAAAGTTTCGCCTGCGCTCCTTGTTGTCGCGTTTAATTTCCATATTCGGGTCGCCGTAACGCACAATCTTAACCTGATCACCTTTTTTGGCTAGAACCGCAAACTTCTTGTTCTCGCCAGGCGTTCTTTTCTGCTGGTTGTAGCCAGGGAAAGACTCGCCACGGTAGACGAGTCTTCCAGACTTAGTACGTTTAACGTCGCTCGTGTCAGCCATCAGGCGTAGGTCTTCAGCACCTCGACGATCACCGTGTAGGTGTCGCCGCTGCTTGCACCAATCGTCGTAAACTTCACGTCCCCAGTCTTTCCTGAGCCGGCATCATTTGGGATTCCCGAAAAATCTGAATAATCGTGATACCCGTTTGAGTCGGGGGAAAGCCCGATGATTAACGTGTCCGAAGTTGCGTCGTTGAGCAATTCAACACCCATGCCGACGCATTGCCACCAAATTTTGGAGACAGCCACCTCGCTGCACGACTTGCCTGCGCTGTTCGCGGCCATCGAGCTGACATCAATCTTCGTAACAGCAGACTCACCGCTACCATCGCTGATATTAGTGAATTTAAGGACGGCTTTGCGCTCGCCGTCCTGGATCGTTTGGCTGGTTACTGCATCTGCCATGCCTATCTCCTATTTGGTGGATTAAGCGTCAGCGAAAGGCGTAACAATCGTCCCTGAGCCAAGCAACAGCGTGTTGTGAACGAGGTAAGTTGCAGCGTCAATAGCTGTCACTTGCACTACGCTGCCGACCAAACCGCCTTTGGTGGAGCCGTTCAGCGTCATCACGTCGTTGGTTGCTGCCGGGAAAAAAGCCTTTTTCGAGCCATCATCTACAGCGACCATCGCTGCGCCTTTAAATTTGTCAGTGCCATCGGTCAAGATGTCCAGGTCCGTCGCTGCAGTTTCCACGTAGAAGAAAAAAGACGCGCCGATGTTGTTGTCTTGGTCAGGCGACGTGGGGTCAGAAGGCGTGCTGGACTTAATTGATGGCAGAGTAAATTTGCCGTCTGCATCGTTCAGCAGAATGATCTTGCCCGCGTGAGCCGCGACAGTCAGCGTGGTGTCTGCTGAAAGACTGACGCTGCTGTTTACGCCGGCAGTGATGAAGCCACCCAGAGATTTAACTGGGCCAGAAAATGTTGTCTGCGACATTAGGATATACCTCTTACGAAAGGATTCGCCCCAGAGTCTTCGTAACGTCTGCTGAGCCAGTCGCTGGGGCTGATTTAATCTCAGGCTTTCAGTTTATGCCAACAGCCCACCAAAAAAAAGTTAAATTATTTCCACGTTTATGTGTGTAAATAGTTGTACATCGACACGGGATCTGTATAATTAGGGCCACAACAAAGGAGATCGAAATGGGTAACGACATCAAAAATTTTGGCGACATGGATCTAAGCAACTTGACCGACGAACAGCTTGACTCAGTCAAGGTACTGGCTTCAGCGGCGATGGAGCACTTTGACAGAATGAGGTGGGCCGGCCCTGATAAGGACTCCCGGTTGGCCTCGAAAGAGGATGGGTTGATGGCGTTCCGACTAATTGGCCGAACTCGGCGGGAGAAAGAAGCAAGAACGGAGGCCGCGTAAGCGGTCCAAGGAGGAGAAATGAAACAGCGTATCATTACGGCAAATGCCTACGTGCTCACGGAGGTTCGCCGGCTGGCGGGGGATGGTCGAACCGTCGTTGCCGTTTACCCAACGAGAGAACTGGCTGAGCAAGCGAAGGTGAGCCGCGAAGAAACGTGGCATCACGCGATTGTGACGATCGAAGAAACCACGCTCAAGCACGCAGACCAATTAGATTTGCGTCTCACATAAATCACAGCAGACCGCGTAAGCGGCCCGGAGGAGAAAGTGATGAAAACGACATATCTATCGCAGCGGGAAATCCAGCAAATGGCAGAAGCCGCTTTAACCTCTTATGAGTTCAGTTGCTGCTGGAACCGAGCGTTTGAAGAAGCCGCTGAGTTTGCTGCTGATACGCTAGGCGTAAAGGCTACCCGCGCTCAAACAGCAACAGCGGTCAAGATCGCGCAAGCAGGCTGGGAGGGGGTTCGGGCCTCAGTTCAGCAAATCACATACACGCCTCAGTAACAAAAAAAATGGCACAAAAAAAGGGGGCATAAGCCCCCTTTCTTTTGCTTGGTATCTACGCGCCTTGTGAGCCGTAGATGCCGCGCCAGTCGCTAAAGCCGAAGCTGTAACGCTCACGAGCCTTGTAACGGATGTTACCAGTCGTGAAGTCAGGCTCCATGCTCGTTTCCATCGCGGTGCGTTGGAACATCTTCAAGCCTTCGCCAGCGTCAGTAACGCTAGTCAGCAGGAAGAAGGCATCAGGGTCAGTCAGATAGTGATTGACCGTGTAGCCGCCTGGCAGTACACCAGTGTTACGCACGGCATTGATGTCGTTGTCTGCAGTACCGGAACGCAAAGTTGAGTTCAGGATACGGTCAGCAACGAATACCAACTGAGGCGGAACAACCAGCTTGGTTGCTTGCACCGAAATGGTCAGACCTTTGTCGTCGGTGAACGTGCTGATGTCGATCAGCGCGTCTTCCAGAGACGTTTCGTTTAGGTCGGCCATCGATGTCGCACGGTTTGCAGCAGTGCCACCACCCGCTAGAGGGTGTGCCGTGTTGATCAACGTCACGCCATCGCCACCAGTAAAGTTGGTGTCAAATGCGTTGTTGAGAACGTCAGCGCCTTTTACCTCTTTGGTGTTCGCCATAGATCGGGCCAAAGCCTTCACATAACGCTTGCCAAGTGAGTCATAGAGGTTGTCCTCGACCGCCTCATCGGTGAGCGCAAACGCCAGCGCGACAGTGTCGTGCGTATAACGTGCAGTGTAAGACTCAGAGGCGTTATCAAATTGTACGCCCTGACCTTCAGTTTTTGTGGGTGCCCCACTAAAACCCGTGACCAGAACCTCCTCCTCGAAAGCTCGTTGTGAGTCTTCGATAGCGAAGATTTCTTCGTACTCGCGGTCATAACTGTCGTAAGACATGCCGAAAAGCGAGTTCAGACCCGGCTCTAGCTCTTTAGCTAGTTGTGCTCTTGAAATAGCCATTGTCTAGCCTCCTGTTAAGCTAAGCCAGCGCCCTTGACGCCGAAGATTGAGTTTTGGATTACCACGAGCACGTTAGTGTTCGCAGCCCCTACGTCCGAATTATTCGGATCTTGCGAAATGTCTATCGCTTTGATAGGCAAGTTCGTGGTGGTTGCACCGGTGGTGACATCAAGCTCAGCGCCAGAAATTCCGGTCTGAGTGCTGCCCGAGCTGGTATAGACAATGTCGAAATTGCCGAAAAGATCGGCAACAGGGAACGTGTCGTCAGCCTGAACTTCGTAGACAACATTCGGATCATCGATGATGAACGCAATGATGTCTGAAGCGTTGGTGCTTGCAGGGTAGTAGTTGCTGTACACCTGCTCGCCCGATGTCGGATCAGTGTACTGACAACCGTTAAAAACACCAACTATCGGCACAGTGCCTCCGTCAGCGTGAACTTCCACCGTACCTCCGGTGACTTGAGCGACCATATCGCCTTGAAAAATGGAGGTACCATAGTTCGCAGCAATACGATATCGACTTGAGCCACCCGAATAGGGTGCGCCACCGATCATTCTGACCGGCTTCATTCCAAATGCAGCGTCTTTATTCGCCATTTGAGATTACCTCTATCGTCGTCCAAATGTGACGTTGCTATCGCGCTGAGGATCATACTTCACGTAACGGCTATCACCACGAGTTTCATTGAACATAGTATTGTCCAACGCATCAGTGGCTTCCTGGCTCTTCGCTCTGTAATAGGCTCGGCGCTCTTCAACCGTTTCGTTCGGGATCTTCGCTAATAGCAACCCTTCGTTGTAAACCACGCCTTCGTGTCGGCCATTGTCCATCGTGGGTAAAGAACGCCATTCTTCTGGAAGGTCGGTTCCTCTAACGAGTTCCCATCCCTCACGAATCCGGCGCGAGACATTCGCTCTATCTTCTTGGCCCAGCATTGACTCCCTGATCCACCGATAGGTGTAGCCTGGTGGTGGCGGGGGAGTTTCCAATGATCGAACAGGTCGCCATGGTTTTCTGCGAGTCTGATTATCGTGTGACTGCGAATCACGAGATGAACGTGCGCTTGCTTTTGTTTCTGCCATTTTATCTTGCCTCTCTTGATGCAATTTTCTGCTTCTCTTTGGCTACCCGCTCCAACCATGCCTGTTCAGACATGTTATGGGGCTTCAAGCCTCGAAGACGCTCTAGTTCAGACTTTGAAAAGCTTACGCCGTTCTTTTTGCCTTGTGTTTTCGACCGACCCCCGGTGGGGGCAGAAGCAACTCTTTGCACAGCGGGCTGACTTCCAGTTTCAACGGTCTGAGATCCACCATCAGCGGATCTGGTGTGAGGATACGCCGTACCTACACGGCTGTCCAATTCTTGATAATACTCATCTGAGCCAACGTCGTAACCTTCGTTTGCCAGGTTGTAGTGAACAAAATAGGCGTATTCGGTCGCCTTCATGTCATTTTCATTTTCAGTGTTGGCATACCAAGGATTGCGATTGTGCCAATCAAGGGCGTCCTCGGTTGGCTTTACGACTTGCTGCTCGACCTCCTGGTACTGACCTTGCTGCGCCGACATTTGGCTGTAATTTTCAGTGTCCTGAACTTCTTGGATCGCTGACTGCTGCCTGGCCTTTGCAACGCGGAGTTTTTCTTTTTGAATCGAGATGTCGCTCTGAAGCTTTGCCGCCTTCGTGATCAAGTCACTGTCGCCTGACTCAACTGCCTTCTTGTACACATCATCGATCTGCGCTTCTTTCGAAGCCAAAGCTTCCTCCTCTTTGGCCAACACATGATTCGATTGTTGAACCGAGTAGTTTCGGTACTGCTGAAGCTCTGCTTCTTTCTGAAGCGCAATTTGCTCAAGCTGCTGCGCTCGCTGTTCCGCCTCGCGGTGCTTAGCGTTCAGCTTGTTAATTCGTTTGGAGACAGACTTCGTGTAACTTTCAAGCTCGTCCTCGGGTTCGCTGGTTTCGACCGGGTCTTCGGTGATCTCAATAGTCACCGGCTCTTCTTCGATCTGCTCTGCGTTTTGATTGTCAATCATGTGAAACTCACTATGTCGTCAGGATTCAGAATGGTGCCAATTACCTCGTCGTCGTTGATGATGCGCACCTCGCCACCATCCTCAAGCTTGAATCTAGCGCCAGAGTATCGACCGATGAGTACCCACTGCCTCTCTTGGCACCAAGGAGTGTTACCAAACTTCTCAACGTCTCCGTAGCACAACGGCCCCATTTTGACCACGTAGGCAACGACTGTAGCCAGTGCCTCGCGGTCTACGGTTTCTTTGAGCAGATGGATGCCGCCGTCGCTTTGAGCCTTCCCCTTATAGGGAAGAACGAGCATGCGCCAGCCGGTAGGGTCTGGCATACGCTCCAGTGCAGATTTGTCGAGAAGGGTCGGGTCGAGAACGCGCTCATCAGTTGGCACGTAGGCCGATTGAGTGGTCGGGATAGTCAATTTAGGTTTCCTTGTAGAATTCTCTAATGGTGTCCTCGACCAAGTTTATAACAGTTAGCTCGCCCTGCAAACTTTTATAATGTTCTATATCTTTGAGCATACCGTCCATCAGGACTTCGCGGATAAGCTCTCTCCGATCTTCCATAATCCGCTTGAGGCGCGAGCCAAGATCAATGTCATCCACTAAACTTTCTCGTGAAAATCAAGCCCACGGGTCGCAGCGCCAGCGCCACGAGCCTTAATCACTTTAATCTTCCCGCCCATAGTACGACGAACTAGCTCGGGCGCAGTCGGCGTAGACTTTATGGCCTTTGTGGGCGATTCAACTTTTTCGATTTTGCTCAGGTCTTTCATGAGTCTTCCTCGGGGTAATGGGTTTTTTTTGCCGCCTTTTTTGCCGGCTTTTTCATTACAGGCTCTTCTTCAGGCGTTTCTTCGGGCGTTTCTTGTTGAACCTCTTCGACAACAGGCTCTTCTTCCACGGGCGCACTTTCACCAGCGATGCGAGCTAATTTAGCTGCAATTCGAGCATCACTTTTTCTCTTTTTCTCAGCAGCCTCCTCGGCCTCCTTTTCTGCGAGGGCAATTTCTACTTGTCTCGCAAGCTTCTTCCGCTCTCGGAGATCTTGAATCCGCTGCCGCGCACCACTTGTCGATGAAATAATTTCAGCCATTTTGGGCCTCCTAGTTTCGGTTTTGCATATCGAGGAGCTTCAGCTCCGCTTGTTGCTCTAAACGACGAATGGCTACATCGAGCTTATCGTCAGCAACTTCTTTCTGTACGCCAAGACGTTGTTTAGCGATCTCCGTCTCTAGCAGTTTTTCTTGAGCGCGTTGCTGCTGCTTGGCCGCAAACTGCTCGTTTTCAGAGTCAATCGCCTTTTCTTTGAGCGCCAGCTCTTGCTGCCGGATCTGAACGAGCGGATCTGTCTCGTTGCCCTGGCCGATTGACTCTAGCAATTCTTGCGTTAATTGGGCCAGGATTGGCGACGAAAGCTGCTCAATTTGCATTTGGATTTGACCCTGCATCTGCTGCATTTGCTGAGGCGGAAGCTGGCCAGACTGCGCTGCAACCTGCAGTTCCTGCATCTGCTGGTTCAGCTCTTGCGGTATCTGGTCCTGAATCATTTGACCCGCCATAAACTGCAAATGCTGCATCATGTGCCCAATGATCATTCCCTGCAACTGAGGGTTCTGCTTCACGACATCCGTCAAGAACAACGACCTATGGGCGTCAATGTGAGACTGATGATTCTGCGGCTCAAACGCTTGCGCTGGAGCGCCCATCAAAAAACCGTTGTTTTCAATGCCTGCATCAACCGGCATCGGCTGCGGGGGCGGTGGAGGCGGCTGTATCAGGCTGTCAACATCGTCAACGCCTAGCGCTGAATACATACGCCTGTACGCCTCATAAATTCCTTGTGGGCCGTGTATTTCAGGGTTCGATTGAACCATCGTCAGCAGCTCCTGGGCCATCGTGATGCGCTGGGACTGGCTGAAGATGTTGGGATCTGAAACGGGGATAACGTCAACTCTTCCATCGAAATCTTGACCCATAATCTCCTGTGGGCCATTGCGTGAAACGTAGGGATAGCTAGGCGGTAAATACTCAGAAAACACCTTCGCTAGAAGTTGAAACTCAAGCTTTTGGCTGTAGTGCAGGCGCTTGTGGATCGCGCTCATTACCTTCGTGCCGCGCTCTAATAACGCCACCGTGGTTCCTACGGGCATCGCTTGATTCATGTCACCGACGTTCATGTCGGCGATTGATGCGAAACGCTTACCAGAATCAACCAGCAATCCAAGCAATTGCATCAATACGTTGCTAGGCTCTTTGATCGGCAGTGGTATCAGGTTTTCTCGCAAAGAAGCACCCGTGGTGTCGATGTCGCGGAACTCACCCGGCTGCAAAGGGCTGTCCTCGTCACGAATGCGCATGCCACGGGCTTTGAATCCTGCTGGCAGGTTAGCCAGCGTGCCCGCATCAATGAGCTGTCTCAAGATAGAGGTTGCTGATTTCGAGATCCCGCCGATCATGTGGCTCAATCCCAGCCCATAAAACCCGAGACCCGGCAAAAACTTGTACTGCACAAAGAAGTTTATTTTGGCCTTGCGCGGGTCCGCTTCGAGATAATTTCGGCGTATCGACAAAACTTTTTGTGATTGCTCGTCGATAGTGACGATGTAGGGGAGTTTTAGTCCTGTAGGCTCGCCATCTACGCCTATGTCTTCAAACCCAGGGAGATCCAAAATCGTGTGAGTCTCGAAAACAACATGATCACGATCTTCCTGGTAAGCAGGCTCCATACCCTCGATTTCGTCAATTTGCTCTTCGATTTCACTTCGATTGACGACCATTGAGCCGCCTTTCAGCTCGACATCTGCATAGAAGCCGCTGAGCTGTTGTTTCTTGATTTCATTTCGACTCATGTTCAGAACGTGAGTCACGCGCTCGGCGGAATACAGATCAGCGCTTTCGTAGGGCACCACGAGGTCTTGTGGCTCAATGAACTTGCTCATTGCTCGATTGGTGCTGGTGTCGAAATACACTTTCTTAAAAGCAGACCCAGCCAAAGGCAGATAGAAAAGCAGCATGTCCAGCTCTGGATCGTACTCCTCCATCACGTTGAGGATGTAGTAGTTCATGAAATCTTGGACGCGCCCGGCCTGCATTTCGACCTCTGGGTTACGCGCACCGACGATTTCTGTTTTGACTGGCCCTTTAGCTGGCAACAATTCCTTGTAAGCTTGCGCTTGGAACTGCGTTACAGATTCAGCCAGAATTGGGTGGATAACACCTGTAGAGCCTTCGAATGGCTGGCTTCGAGAGTCATCGAACTTCATCCCCAGATACTTCAACCCGTCCGTATAAGTTTTTTCCCATTCGGCGCGGCTCTCTTTATCAGCCTTAATAGAGCCAATTACATCGCTGGCAAGCTTTCCCAGGTCGGACTCAGAGATGAAATTGACCAAGTTTGCGTTGAAGTCAGTAGCGATTTGCTCCTCTTCGGCGTAAATTTCGTCATCGATAAGAATTTCTTCCTCACGCACTAAAATTTCAGCAGCGTTTCGAATCTCATCGTTTCTCGTCATTTCCGGCTCGATTTCAATCGCACTCCCCATCGGCATGATGTCGGGGTTGTCCTCGGTGCCTAAGCCTTCTTTTTCAATTGCCATCAGTAATAAACCTGTCTGTCACGTCTCAAAAACTCAGCCTCTTCAGGATAATCGTCTTGCAGGCTCAAAAAGCCGCCTTGTCGAAAACGCATCAACGCCATCGTTGCTGAGTCGCAGTAGTCATCATTGTCGCCGAACGGAAAGCTCGCCATTTCTTCGATCACTTCTTCGGCGAAACTTTCATCAGGTGCCCACACCATACCAGACTCAAAAATTGGGGCCACGGAATTCATTCGTGCAATTTTATCCTGACCGCGTGATGGCGTATACGCTGTTACCGGAATACCCATTCGACGAAGTTCTTGCGTCAATGGCGTGCCGCTCGCCTTCGCTTCTATGAGAATACAGTCTGGCTCCCAATACTTGTACTCCTCGTAAGCAAGTCTTTTCAGCTCTGGAAAGTCAAGCCTTACACGCTTCGCGTCGAGCAAAATCAGAGCCTGAACATCCTCGTCTGGCGACTGGAATATCGCCCAGGTCGTAATGGCCGAGTAGTCAGCGGTTTCTTTTTTGCTGAAAGCGGTGTCGTAGGATTGAATGACGTAGTCATACGCCGGAACCCAATCGTTTTCCCACTTGCGCCACCACTCGCGTTTGACAATCGAGCCAGCTTCTGCCGTGGGGTTTTGCATCCACTGGCTGTTCCATTTGCTGACCGGAAGCGATGCCTTGACGGAAAGTAGCTCCTCTTTTTTCCAGAACTCTGGCCAAAGAGGGGTGTCTGACTCAGGCATGATGGCCGGGAACTCTATGACTTCCCACTGATCCGCGTGATCGTCGCCTTGCTTCTTTAGCACCTTCCCGACTAGGTCTTTTGTTGACCATCGAGTCATGACGATGATGATGATTCCGCCCGGCTGCAATCGCTGACGAGGACCAGAGGTGTACCACTCATACGCCGACTCCATCGCTGTAGGCGACAAGGCGTCTTGTTCAGAGTGAGGGTCGTCGATGATCAGCAGATCAGCGCCTCGACCTGTAATGGCACCACCAACGCCGGCATAGAATGATTCTCCTTCTTGGTTCGTGGTCCAACGTCCCGCTGATTTGTTGTCAGCTTGGAGCTGTAAATCCGGGAATATCTGAGAGTAGTCGTCAGAATCGATGATGTTTCGGACCTTCCTGCCGAAGCGCACGGCAAGCTCAGCGGTGTGCGTCGTCTGGATAATTTTTAAATCACCCTTGAGGCCCATCATCCAAGCCGGAAAGTAGGTGCTGGCGAATTCAGACTTAGAATGTCTCGGAGGGAGGCAAACTATCAGGCGTTTTAGCTTCCCCTGCGCGATCTTATTGAATTTGTCGCCTATGATCTTGTGGTGGCGACCCAGGATACATTCTGGCCACATGTGCTTGACGAATTCTATGAAATCGCTTTGACACTTGTCCTGTTTTTCCATCTGATCATAGCGCGACAGCAGTGCCAGAGCTTCGTTCTGATCCTGCTCACTGAGGATCTCGAAGTCTTTCAGCGAAAGTTCAGACATATTCCCAGGCTTCTCCGGTGAACAGCAAAGCCTCAGCCTCACGCCTGCGAATCAAGCCATCCAGAACCTGGCCGCCAGCCTTGTTCCAACGGCGAATCTGATGTGGCGCGTCTGCCAGGTCACCTTCGTTCAGGCGTTGCAGCAGAGTGGATGTTTTCAAATTCGTTGGCCCAAGGTTGTAAGTCCAAGCCACCAAGGCGTCGAATTGGTTTTGCGACAACTCTGTCTCGACCAGGTCATTCACATAGCCCTCAAACTCTTCTAGGTCTTCAGCCAACATGGTGTCGGCTTCTTCTTGGGAGCACGAATCACCCTCGCTTACATCTCGTGTGTGCCCATATCCAATTGTCCAAACATTCGCTGAACACTGATATGCCTCCAACTCGCAGCCTTCGAATTTTTTAATTAGGGCTTTGCCCTCCCCGCTCGTCTTCATCATCGGTGTCCGATCCTGTGTCCAAATTTCTGTAGTATTGTATAACGCTGAGCGCTTGTCGAATATAGCGTTTTATTTCCGCTATGTTCGTGCTTAGGTTTTCATATCCCTTCGGGGTTAGCCCGTAGAACGCATCAACTGGCGCTTTGCCTGCGTTCAAATCATCCAGGTAGATTTTCATTGTCTCTGGCGTTAGCACACGCCACTCAACAGGCAGCGGCGATATCTGATTGGGCAACGGCGGGTGGTAAACCGGGGCGGGCTTCTCGATAGTGATTACCTCGACCTGCTTTACATCTGGAACAGGCTCTGGTCTGAGCAAAGAGCAGCTAGTTAAGCTGGTCAGGATCAGTAATGTCAGCAAGCTCTTCATTAACCTTAACCGTCCCTTTGTTGATTATCTTCTCAATCAATCCGGGCTTGCGTATCGAGAGCATGTTTAGATTATGTCTTGCGAAAGTCTGACGCATGTCGGTGACTTCTTTTTCCGCTGCTCTAGCCGCATCTGCCAAATCATTGATCTTTTGCAAGTTCTCTTTTTCTCGGGCGAGTTGCCTTTCTAGTTGCTCGTTTTGGGCTTTGATCTCACCTTCTAAAATGGCTTGATTCGATATGGCCTGTTGCAACTCCGACCTCAGAAGACCCTTTTCCGCCTCTGCCTTGTCGTAGTAGAGCTTGAAAGCCCCGCCAAGCAAAATCAGACCCACGCCCAATGCTGCAGATAACTGCCACATTACTTCTTGTTCATATAAGCAGTTGCGCCAAAGTACAGCCCGACTATGGAAGCTTGTGACAAAAATAGCATGTCCGAGAGGGCTGCGATGGTACCGAGCCGAGACTCGCTAACGAAAGGCAACAGGGGCAGTAAGGCGTAGACCATCATGCTTATTACTGCCACCCACGCCATAAGCTTTTGGCTTTCAGCCTTTTCTTCTCTCAGCTCTAGCTCAAGCATCGTTTGACTGCGCTGCAACTCTTCGTCAGTCACCACGCCATCTTGGTCAAGGTCAAACTGCTCGTACTGGCTACCCTTCTGCAATCGCTTAGGACTCATTTGTCTTTAGCTTTGCCGATGTTGAGCGCGAGTGTATCAACGAGCTTATACAGCTTGCCCATCCACTCATCGTCTTTCGGGGTTGGCGTTGACGCCGCAACAATAGAGGCTAAAGTGACGATCAGAGTCACAGCGGTTACCAAATCAAACAAGATGTCCATAATTCATCAATCCCAAAAAGGTGTATCTTTTGCCACCATTCTTGGCTCGCACCAAGCGGTGACCTTGTACTGACTTTCGTTCAGTCGTCGCTTTTCTATCGCATCCGCAAAGTAGTTGCATCTATGGATGTCCCTAAAGTACATCATATCTGTATCTACAGCATCTCCATTTACGATGACCATCAGCACAAACGCCATAATCACCGGAGGTAATTAACCCACACATAAATGCCCCCGATAATAAAAATGAAACATACCAGGGCAATCGTCCCGTATGTCATAGCTTCCTTCATCATTTTTTGTCGCTCTTTTTTTCTTTTCTTCAAAAGAGCCATCTTGCGGTTATGCGCCTCACGGGAGTCCTCGATACGCTGCATAATTTCTCGGTATTGCGAAGCGCCACCGGATTGCATGAGCAGAGAGTCTTTGAGAGCCTGATGGAACGAATCGGCCTGTCGTTTCGCTACCTGCAACTTCATCGACTGTTCCAGGGTCAGCGGCTTTTCTACAGCTTTAGAATCAACATTCCGAATTTGTTCGTCGAGATTAGAGTATTTCGAGATCAGGGCACTGAATGAGCTTGCGTTCGCACCCGTCTCTTTGATTGTCGCAAGCATCTCGTTTAGCCCCTTGAGCGTAGCTAGAATGCCAGCAATTTCGCCAACCCCGAGACCGAATACCATGAGTCACCTTGACCATACCGCAATGATGATGCCCACTAGAGAAGAGACCATGATTGGATAGATGCCCCAAATCATCTTTTCTAATTTATCAAATCTCTGAGATCCTGCTTCGAGACGCGCATTAATCGTCTCGTATCTGAGGCTGCACTCGGCTTCATGGACCTCGATCTTTTGCAGTGCCTTGCTTGCGTGGGTCTGAGCCATCAGCTCACCACTTCTTCCGATTCTTCAACGGCCTTGATCGACTCTTTCAGAGCGTTTTCACGAAAGCCAAGCGCCACCTGCAGGTTAACCGCTCGACGTTGTGCAGCCGCTATTTGGTTTCGCAGTTCAGCAATTTCGTTACGAAGGCTGACCACTTCAAGATAATGCTCTTTTGACGCATCGCTCTGCTGGTTGATGTCATAGCTTTCGCCGTCAATCGCTACCATGACCGGCTGAACCTCTTGGTTTACTTCGTCCATTTTTAAACCTTTACGTTTATTTTTCTTGACGCTGCAACTTGCTCAAGCTCTAAGCGCCTACCTTTCGCCCGATAGATCTCAAACTGCTGATCTTCTTTAAGCTCTTTGAGCATTCGCCCCTTAGTCGCGTCTTCAAGCCGTTGCTGTTTTTTATTGGCAACCTGCTGCCAATTAACTTGCTGTACTTGATAGCTAGACGCGACTTTCATTTACCAAGGTACGCCTTCGCCTTGAGTGGGGGTTTTCTGCTCATTGATGTTCGCAGTCAAATCGGCCTCTACCCCGGCTTTATCAACTTCTCCATCAGACCAGCACCAACCTAAGACCTCGCTCTCAGTGAGGTCAGCATAGGGGGTAAAGTCTGAGCTAGACGCATCATAGGTAAAGTTGCACGACCCGTAGCTGCCTGCCCTGTATGTGTCATCGCCTACGGTTTCTTCATCCGTTACTCGCCAGTGTGCGGTTGTGACGCCCCCGTCGCTGAGGTTGCGATCCAAGGTTTCAATTTTCCAAGTCGCGGCCATGAGTTTCTCCTGTTAGATTGCTGAGATTATGAATGCTAGAAGTTCTGAGTAACGCACGCCCAGGCGAGTGTGCTCTTCCCCGGTTTCTTCATCAGTCGATGTGTTTGAAGTAAACATTGCATAGCGTCCAGCGTCTAAACCCTCAGCCTCAAATGCTGCTTGTAGATCTTGCGCAATGATTCCGAAATGAATTCGGGCATCGTCGCCTTTCTCCGCTACTGATGACTTCATGCGGTACTTACGAAGCAAGCCTTTGCAAGCGACCGCAACACGTTGCTCTGCATCAGACAGCACTTCAATGTCCTGCTTTAAATTTCTGTCAGAAGGGTTAACAGTGCCATACGTGTAAACATCATCGAACGCCTTGCTAGATGACCCCAAGTCCTGCGAATTGTTTGCGCCGGGAAGAATATTTCCACTCGAATCAATACGCATCCGCTCAGATCCACCATTGAAAAACGTCATCGCATTAGCGGAAAAAAGATAGTTAATCTGGCCTACGTCATTGTCGGAATCACTAGAAAAATAAACTGAACTTGTCGCGGAGGAGTTTCCAGCAATGGTCAGCACAACACCCGATCCCGCAGCCGTTCCGCCGGGGTGTATAAACGCCGCTGTACCTGCATGGGGAGCCGCGCCAGACCAACTAGCGCCGAGGCGTGAGACAGTGAGCCTGTCTGCAGGATCATCATCACCAAGCCCAAGGTTGCCGGAGCTATTGAGCACAAGCAAAGCCCTGCTTACGTCCGCTGTAGAATCCGCATGTGCCGAAGTAGCTTGGCGTGTGACAGCGAACGAATCTATTTTGTTGTAGGGACGGCCAACGAAATACTCTACGTCATCGTCCTGATTATGCAGAAACATGCCCTCACCACGAGCAGATCCATTTGCATCCATAATCAGGCGGCTGTGCGTAAAGCCGGTACCACCATCGTTGCCTATGTGGATGGTGGAATCTACGTCGAGGTTGTAGGCGGGCGAAGTGACGCCTATGCCCATATTTCCAGAGCTATCAATGTATACGCGCTCTGAGTCATTTGTACGAAAAGACATTTTGTTAGTAGAATGGTGATACCTAATACGCCCTGCATCTGCGTCACCACTATCTCCGAACATTAAATAAGACGAAGCAGATGTACCCCCAATAGTAATACGCATAAACGCATCATCAGAATCTCCAGTGCCGGTGCTTTTTACTTGTATGGAGGGGTCTGTAGCTGCCTGTACATCAAGTTCGAAGCCGGGGCTTGAGGTATTTATTCCCAAGCGGCCAGTGTCACGGAACCTCGCTATTTCGGTACCATCTATCTCGAACTCAATGGAGGAACTAGAAGACCCGTCATCATTCGGGTCCGCAATAAGCCGAAGGTTGCCATTGGCGGTATTTTGAACTTGTGCAATACCTGCGCCAGATCCATCGCTGTCTTCAAGACGAATCGTGGGGTTGCTGTCTTTAATGTGCAAGGGGTTGCTTGGAGAAGTAGTGCCAATTCCTACGCGATCTGCGGACGCATCGACAAAAAGCGTGTCTGTATCAACGGCGAGATCATCTGCGACCGTCAGCGTAGAAGCCATATCTACGGCACCGTCAATGTCTACAACATCAAGGTTTGTAGTGCCGTCTACATCAATATCTCCAGATATATCCAAGTTTGTAAAAACAGACGTTCCGACTGCTGTGATTTTATCGTTGAACGTAGCAGCACCAGCAGCGGACATGTCAAACTGAAGCGCGTTAATTGTAGAACCGCCGTCGTTACCACGGATGTAGATGTCTCCGTCGCTGATGACTGCGTTTATATAGAGGTCATTGCCTGACTTGGTGACATCTCCAAAATGCGTTCCGCCGCTTTTGAAGAGAATGCTGTCGCCGCCAGCGTCAAGATTGATGTCTGCTGCCACATCCAGAGTTAAATCACCCGAACTCAAAGCAATCGTAGTGCCGTCAATATTGATGTTATCGATGTCAATACCGGCGTCTGCGGTGATCTTTCCTGCGGACACGGTAGTGCCCGAGATATCTACATTTCCGTTGATGTCGATAGTCGTAGCGGCAATCTGAACCTCTGTATCCGCGACAATATCAAGCTGACCATCTGTGCTCGAATTAATATAGATCGCACTGTCACGAAGCTGCACCTTGTCAGTCGTCGTCAACTCGATGTTTGTACCGCTGGATGTGTTGCCTGCAGTCAATACTTCAGCCAGCGTATCCGTCACACCAGGATCAACCAGCGCCATCGCGTCAACAACAGCAGCACCAGAGCCTGCACCATCGAGGTAAACAACAGCGGTTTTGCCGGTAGCGATTGTGACGTTAGCCCCACTGCCCTGGCTGATGTTGATTGACTGAGAGCCGGTGGTAGCGTTCTCAATAAACATCACCCGAGAGATGGTATTCGGAGCGATGGTCAAAGTCCTGGTTGCGCTCAATGTCGCAGAAGAAGTGACCTTGAAGTACATAGCTCGCGCAGGGTCAGTAGATCCGTCTGCCACCGTGGTCGTTGCATCTGCGTCCGAACTAAAACAATCCTGAGTACCGTACCCTAGAGCTTCACCAATCAGCTCCAAATTGGTGTTCGTGCTCGTGCCCCAGGTTCCGCTCTCTTCGCCGGTTCCGATTTCTTTCAAGCGCAGATCATTTACATACGTTGCCATCTATTCCACCTTTCAAGCCGCATCGCGGCCAGCTTTAATTTCTTCGTATCCTGCCGATTGGCTGGTGTCCACCGCTACATAACCCGCCGATTGCGAGGTGCTTATGTCTCCATAACCAGGGGATTGACTGGTGTCTATTGCCGCATAACCCGCCGATTGCGAAGTGTCTACCGGATTGTACGAGGGGACTTGGTCGGTGTCTATCTCGCCCCAAACGAGAATCTCACCAACGCTTGCCGTTGTAGAGAGGCCAACCAGCGATACAACTGCACCTGAAACAGTGGTTGCATCACCAATCGCTGAGTTTATCTGTTGGCCGCCTACTGAAACTCTAGTCGCTGCCTGAACGGAGGGCGTGCCTAAGCCAGACGAAATAGCTTGCCCGGTGGGGGTAACGCTTACGTCCTGATCAACTGCCGGGGCGCCGACAGCAGATATGATCGCCTGGCCTGTAGTCTGAACAATCGACGCTGCGACGGTTTGAATCGACCCCACGCCTGATGTAACAGATTGGCCGGCCAAAGTTACATTCGACTCTCCATCGACGGATAAAGCGCCTAGCCCCGACGTGACGGATTGCCCCGTCAGCGTGATGGTCGCGTCGTTGGATACCGTGACCGCGCCCACGCCAGAAGTGATTGCTTGGCCCGAGACTGAAACATCAACTTCTAGGTTGACTGAGGGCGCGCCGACAGCAGAAGTAATTGCCTGGCCCGTGGGCGTGAGGCTGGATTGACCGGTGACGGTTAGACTTGTACTAACGGCTGAATTTATTGCCAGTCCGGTAAGGCTCGCGGTAGCCCCCGACGCGACGGTTGGTGAGCCTAACCCAGAAGATATAGACTGACCCGTCAATGTGAGATTGGCCTCGGCATCAACCGTCAAAGCGCCAACGCTTGCGGCAATCTGCTGCCCCGCAGGCGAAACATCGACCTCTTCATCAACTGTCAGCGAGCCAACGCCAGCGGTAATTGCTTGGCCAGTAAGCTGCACGACAGTGCCAAGATCAACCTGTAGAGAGCCGACAGAAGAAGTAATTGCCTGGCCCGTGGGCGTGATATTAGCTTCTGCATCAACCGTCAAAGCCCCAGAAGCGCTACTTACCGATTGCCCCGTAAGGGAGACGTTTGCCTCCGCATCAACCGCCAAAGAACCCAAAGCGGAACTTATCGATTGCCCTGCAACCGAGGCGTTTGCCTCCGCATCAACCGATAGAGCTGCAACTGCTGAGGTTAAAGCTTGTCCGGCGAGAGTGACGCTTGCCTCTCCATCGACCGAAACAGATCCAATCGCAGAACTGATCGACTGACCTGTTAGCTGGATCAGTGACCCTGCAACTACTTGAATAGAGCCGACGCCAGAGTTAATAGCTTGGCCGGTTGGAGTAACGCTTACTGACGCACCTGCAGATACAGCGCCAACAGCGGAGGTGATTGCTTGGCCGGTCGGAGTGACATTTGACTCTGCGTCGGGGGTTACTGAGCCTACGGCGCTCGTTACGCCCTGACCAGCAATTGAAACATTTGCCGCTGCATCAACTGATACAGATCCAGCGCCAGAGGTAACTGCTTGACCAGCAATAGCAACATTTGCCGCTGCGTCGACTGATACAGAACCAACGCCAGAAGTTATTGCCTGGCCGGCAAGAGTGACGTTGACCCCTGCATCAACTGTTGCAGCGCCAACACCAGAAGTAACGGCTTGACCAGCAGGAGTGACATTGACTCCTGCATCGACTGTGACAGCACCAACACCCGAGGTTATTGCCTGGCCGGAAACCCCAACGACCGTGCCTGCGTCTACGCTAAGCGAGCCTACCTGCGCTGTAGCTTGTTGTCCGCTAGGCGTGACATTGGCCACGCCAGTATTGGAAACACTGCCGACGGATGCTGACGCAGCCTGACCTCCAGGCGTGGCATTTGCCTCTGCATCGACTGTGACAGCGCCAACACCTGAGGTTATTGCCTGCCCAGTGACATCGACGGGGAGTGGAGTGCTCCATGCACCTTCACCCCAGCCGCCACGGCCCCAGCCGTTAATGTTAGCCATCTTCTAGTTTAGATTCGGCGTCTTTGAGAAGGCCAACTGCCGTAGTCAAAATGTCTCGCACAGCGTCTGTCATAAAGTCGGTCTGAAGAGAGGCTTCCATTTTGCTGATTGCCTCTTGGATATCTTCGATTGCAGTCATGAGAATTCTCCACCAAAAACCACATGATAGACCTATGCTGCGTTAGGAACACCCTGAAATTTGCGGTTCAAGATGCGCTGCACCTTGGAGTGCGTGAGCGGAGGTATGTTGTGCATGCTGTTGACCTGCTTGGCTATCTTTCGCGGGCCAAGGCCGCGCTTATGCAGCTTGTAGATCGTCTTCAATACCACCTGCTCTTCAGGCACCTCTACCAACTTCTTGCGCGTCTTGCTGCCCGTCTTCACCTCTTCGTGCCTGAATCCATACGGTGCAGATCCGCCGATTGCGTAACCGCGTGAGGCCCAATCGAGCTTACCTGCGGCAAATCGATCCTTAATGGTGGCGTGCTCTATCTCGGCAACCGCAGATAGCACCATCAGCATGATCTGGTTGGCCATCGAGTTCATATCGAACTTGGCGTCCAAACCCTTCGACCTGCCTGCGTCTGGGTAGACAATCGGCATCTCACCAAACTGCTCACAAAAGTACAGCGTGATACCGATTTCCTGCAAAACGGGTATCAGGCCCAACAGGTCAGAGCTGGAACGACTCAACCGATCAAGCCGTGTGCAGATCACCACGTCATGGCGGTCAATCACGTCAGTCATATCGCGGCTGGCGGGTCGATCTAGCACCGCATGGGTGCCAGAGATGCCCTCATCCGCAAAGAACTCGGTCACCTCACGGTTGTACTTTTCACGCACAAACTCACTGATCTGCTGCTTCTGAGTGTCTAGCGAGATGCCAGACTTGACCTGCTCGTCTGTGGATACGCGGACGTAGCCGTAGATGTTGTTGATTTGCTTCAGTGGGTTGCCGCTCATTCTGTGTCTCCATTAAGAATGTCCAAAGCTCTGTCTAGGCTTTCAGCCAACCCCTCTTGCAACTCCCACCCAGTCTTGATGGCTGGCATGTCACCCGCTTCGATGCCTGCGCGAATCATGTTGAGCGAAGCTGCCTTGGTCGCCGCCACCCCGAGAGCCTGTCTAAGCTCTTTGATTTGTGCGTCGATAGACTTCACTTCACGCCCCCCTTGTAACCGTAGTCGGTCATCTCTTCGTGCAGTCGCTGCCAGTTGATATCCAGCGGCATATTGTCGGTGCTGCGGTCAGCAAACATCACCTGACCGTCTTTCACCAGCTCCACGCCGTAGACCGCCTTGGGCATCCCATCGTACACAATGTCGATGTCGTGCTTCAGACAAGTACGGCGCACCCGATTGTAGTACACCTTTTTGGCTTGGGCGCTCATGCTATGTCCTCCTGCAATAAATTTTCCCAAACGTCTTTGACCGCCGTGGTGGTGGCGAGCCATTGAGCACGCTCGACGATATACGCGCCAAGCTCTTCGGTTTCGATAGACGCCTCAACAAAATCGGCTGGATCATGGTCAACAACCGCCGCCGCTTTTTTGAAAAGCGCAGGCAGCACCATCGCCTCAATCGGTTCAAGATCATGCTTTCGAGCAAACTTGTTGATTGCCGCAACAAGAATCTGGCTGTTAATACTCAATTCGCTTTCATCAGTCATCACGTTCTCCGTTAAGTGAGATTGAATAATAAGCGCCTGCGTGTCGTTGTGCAACAGTTTATCGAATTAAATTAATTTTTGTATATGGGCACGGTGCATGATAGGCTGTTGGTTTGAGTACAAGAGATAGGGGAGTGTGATGGCCAACATGGAAAGACTTATCGAGATGCTTCGAAACCACGATTGGTACTTCGACTACTCGGATGACCATAGGGTTTGGAGGAGGGGCGTTGAGGAGCGTAATCAAATTAGAAAAGAGGCCGAGCGGCTTGGCAGGCCAGAGCTGGTTGAGCAGGCATTTCAAGAATTTGAAGCTGGCGACCTGGAATGGTGGCTGGCGGAACTCCAAGAAATAAACGACGAAAATAATGTTCCACGTGGAACAAGTTAGCGCGACGGGCATTTATGAGTAAAAAAATCATTGTAGAAATCGAGGGCGATGACGCTGAGATGTTAATCGAGTACCTCGGGAGCATTCGAGAGCTTCTTGAAGAAATCAGAGATGAGCTGGCCAAGCAGCCGGCACCAAGAACTCGGAGAAAAGCCGATGGATAAGTATTTCGAAACTCTTGATCTGGCGCAGTTCAGGATGATGCACGACGTGAACTCAGAAAAAGCAACGAAGCTTTTTAAGCATGTGCTCGACTCTCAACATGACGTAGGCGCGGAATCCGACTACATCATCCGGTTGTGGAAGCAGGAGAGAGGAATCAAATCGGCTGAATCGCCTCAACTACCGGCCTAGCCGCTTCTCTACGCACTTCTTCCATTTCTGGCGTATCGCGTGGATCGAGTGACAAAATCCCAAGCGCGGCATCTGTCACCGCTTCACCGGCTGGCACCAATAATTTTTGAAATCCAAACTGCACGGGATCGAGAGACTGCGTGTCGTCCATCAAGTATTCGCCAATCGATCCAATGCCTGACTTGAGCGCTTCTTTGTACCGGCGACCTGTAGGCGTTTGCGTCTCGAAGTCTACCAACGCGGACGCTCTTGCACGCGCAGCTTCTGCTTGCTCCGGGGTCAAGCCTCGTTCAAATGCGTACTCAGCTCCCGCCATGCCCAAAAGCGGCTCAATCAACAAATCCGAAAGCGCCTCATATCCAACTTCGCCCGCGCCATAAAGCGCATCGGTCAAGGAGTCAATGCCGCCTTTTGCCTTCGGCACATTTGCAGTCTGCAGCCCGCGATCAAGCTCCATCGAATAACGCGCCTGTTCTGCCGCTTTCTCCGGGGTCAAGCCCTGTAGCCCCGCAATGCCTTGGGGAAGAACCAAAGGCAGTGGCGCAAATCCAAACATCGTGGTCGGGTCTTTCATCTTCTCCGCGATGCTTTCGCCGTCCCTCGTTAGGTTGTCTAGGTGGTAAATCTTAGACTCGTAACCATCCACTTCCATCGTTTCCGGGCGGTTAGAGGGTATTACGGGAAGTTTGCCCAAGACCTTATCGATGGCCCTCGGTATGTTTTGCTCGTACTGAACGCGCAAACCTTCATCGCCCCATCGATCAACGTGCGCGTCTGCGGGCGCAAAGCTTACGCCGTCATAGCCCTCTTCAGCGGCCTTTTTGAAGATATATTTGATGGCCAGCTTGTTCCAAGACTGGGTATCTAAGACGAATGGCCCCTCCTTTGGGTTGCCTCTTTGCATTCGTTCAGCTTCGAGTTTAGCGCTCTCGGGGTCAGCCTTATCCAGTGCAGATTTCAGTTTCGAGAGAAGCATCGGGTCCACGCCCATACCCGCTAAATATTTGCGCTGCTCCTCCTTTGCTTGCGACAGAGCGGCCTCAAATTTCGGGTTAGTACCGTCGAATACGGGCACTGCTCCAGAGGGTGGCAATTCGCCAAGCTCGACCGCACGTTTAAGCACCTGCTCATAAGCGCGATTTATATTTGCTTCAAAATCTCTCCGCAAACCCCTCCTCATATTTTGAATGTACTCTTCCTCTTCCAAAGGAGAAAAATCCCTGAGTATGCGGCTCAATATGTCTCCTTCTCCCTCAATGGCGATATCCGCAGCCATCTCCATTATTCCATCGCGCCCGCGCTCTCTCTCCAACTTGTCGAGGTAATCCTCCTCAAGCAAGCTATTTGCCGCCTTTTTTGCTTGTGCGTCAGCGCGTTGCAGGGCAGTTTTGATATTCCCAGCAGCGTCCAAGGAGAAGGTGCGCTGAAACTCTGTTTTCTCGGCAGTGTCAAGATCGCTATCTGATAAATTTATTCGAGCAAGTCGATCTTGCTTTCCAGCCTGTAAAAGCTCTGTCAAACTAGCCTGTAAACCTTTCTCCCCAGTCAGTCTGTCACTAACATTCGGGTTCACGGTCAATTCGTCGAGAAGCGGGCCTACCTCCTCTAACAGTTGCATCGCGGCCTCTTGCGCCTGTTTCTCAACCTCTGGGTTTTTAAACCCTTGCTTACGGCCTTGCTGCGCCCAGTCAGACTGGACCTCTTCCACGTACAAGATATTTTCGCCCATCGGCCCTTCGCGGTCTTTGGTGCGAACGTGAAAGACGTTGTTGATGTCATCAGGGAAGTGAATGCCCTCTCTAAACTTCTCCCTGCCTTTGCTGGGCAGTGAAAGTCGCGCTTCCTGGTAGTTTTCGCCACCATCTAGGGTGTATTCGCCCCATCGTGTCTCGCCCTGAGCAAGTCCCTCTACATCGCCGTATTCTTCCGCAATACCTCGAAGCCGAACGATTACTTCGTCTGGGTCATAAATGCCTGCCCTCTCGATTTCTCGAACGATATTTCCTGGGACGTTATCTCTTTCCAGTCCATCTAGGCCAAAGCCCATGTTTTCATTACCCACAAGCGAATAACTGAAAGCAGCGCCGGGCATGTCACCTATGTTTTGTATCTCATTGTTTTGATCGGTGACTTGAACTGTGATCCTGCGAACTGGGTCTTCGTCATAGTCTCGATAGACAAATTCTCTCGCCCTGTCCTGCAAGTCAAAAACGATTTCGTCTGGCAAGGCGCTTAAAGCCTCGCCTCCGTTAACAACTTTCTCCATACGAGCTATAAGCTCTTCAAACTCGTCTTGATCGTCGGAATATCTTCTTGCGTAGCTCTCGATATTCTCTCTATCTAAAAAGACATTTTTTAATAAAATTATATCATCAAGACGCTCCTCCACCTCATACTCGACGTGGCTGGGGCCATAACTTTCTTCAATATCCAGAATTTCGTTGTCGTATCCATAGTCATAGGAACCATATGATGGTCCCGTACTGACCGTTTCTTCCATTTCAATTCGGTCTGAATCGATACGGTCTAAAATTTCTCTTTGAGTTACCCTTTCTTGACGAAATAAATCGTTCAAGCCAAGGGCTTCCAGCTCTTCAGCTTTTACCCCCTGCTTTAAAAAATATCGCTTTACGTCATCACCGCGACCCTTCTTTTGAGGCATTTTTTCAGCGACATCTTCAGCCAGGCTGTACATGTTGAGCTTGTTGATCTGCGCCTTAATGATTCCTCTTTTTATAATTCCCATGACCTAGCTCGCAAAAATATCGATGTCGTTTATGTTAATTTCCCCACCCTCAGCCTTGAGCAAGTCAGGCGAATCCAAGTCCTCAAACCCAGCGTTCACAGAGCGGACGTTTTTGGGGTCGAAAATGACTAACTCGTCCTGAACCTTAAAGCCAGCAAACCCATCGTCTGCCATTTTTTGTTGAGCTTGACGCTTGATGGCTTCGGAACCCAATTTGTCTGGTGCGTCTTTTCTGACGGCTTCAATGGCTTCGCCAAAATCTTCCCGCGTGCCTATTTTCCCCCGCACAAAAACCGGCAACACGCGAGCGCCCCTACCAAACCTTGGGTCTTTCAAGGATTTCTCATTTATGTATCTTTCGCTGTATTGAACCTTTGGACTCAGATAAATGCCTGGGCCAAGCTTTCCTTTCTCGCTAGGGATAATTGTTGTGAATTCTTGATCAGGAACGTCGCTTTCAAACCTATCCGTCGCATGGTAATACACCGTGTCAGTGTCAAAACCAGCTTCTTTGGCCTTCTGCAGCCGCTGTAGCGCCCTCGGCAGCTTCAAAGCGCCACCAACAACCGGGCCGGCCAGCGGGATAGCACTGGCTGCATCGCCCAAACCGCCCAACAATTGCATGATTCCGCTGAAATACGCCCCCTCAGCCAAATTTTTGGCCAAGCTAGGCGATCTCGGCCCCGAAAGCATTTCTTTCGTGCTCAACCCCCGTGAGGGAAACTCAGGAAACTCGCCGAATATATCGGCGGTCGCAGCCCCCGGCGCTAAACTCGCCGTCAAATTGGCAATCTGAGCCGGAGTAAGCTCTGGAAGCTTAGGCTCAGGCGTCCGCCCCATCATCGTGCTGACAGCACCACCCAGGTTCATTTCTTGCGGACCGGATGGACTCGACGCCATCTCCTCACCATCCACGTAAAATGGACTCAAACCACGCTTCATGCGTTCTATCGCGTGGTCAGCAGCCTTGCGAACGATGCTTTCGGGCACCTTATCGATGCCAATGCGCAGATTCATGAGCGCGAGTCGCTCATCCTTGTCCAAAGTCGGTACCATCGAGGGGATTTCGACCTCCTGGCCGCCGATATCCACCCCTATCGAAAGCTCAGTCATCACCTTGCCACTAGGCAGGTTGATCAGTGGACCCAAAAACCCCTTTTGAGATTTTTTAACGCCGTCCGACCGATAATTTTGACGATTTCGCTGAAACTCCTCGAATTCTCGATTCCGTTTAAACTGCTCAGGGTCTCGGATCTTTTGAAGCACCTCGAAAAGATCAATATCGTCAATTCCGGCCATCACGCCGCCTCCCGCTGACCGGCAAAAGATTGTTTCAACAACTCGAACCACTCATCTAAGGTGATAACCGCTGTCCGGGAGTGATCTCGCGCCAAATTTTCGTTGATTGCATACAAAGGTATACAAACTCGGATGGCCTTGTTGTTGAACTTATAAACCAGCACCGGAGTATCATCGCCGCAGGCTGCGCATACCTGGTCCCACCAGGCCGGTGCATACCACCAGCCCGATTTGTAAGCCTTGCACTCTATCGAGTGACCGGGAATTCGAATGTCGCAGAGATCTGCTGTCTGATACTGATCAAGGTTGCGCTTGCACTGGAAACCGAGAGCGTTTTGTTCGGAAAACGCATTGATACGCTTCACAATGTCGCGCTCAAATGCCGCACCTTTGTTTCTTGAATCCGCCATGCAGGGAGTTTAGGCGAAAAAAAAATAGAAATAAAATTTTTGCTGGGTTACCTTTGCGCCGATCTTTCGATCAAACCCTGCTCATCCATCCCCATTTTTTTGCTCACCCCGCAAAAATCGGGTGAGTAGGGTTCCTTTTAGAAAAAGTACCCGCCAGATCCGGGCAGCGAGCCAATCCCGCCGTACATCATCTGAGCACGCGGTGAGTAACCACCGCCAAATCCTCCGAAGCCACCGCCGAAGCGAGGAGGCATCGGCTGACCATAACCGCCACCCATGCCGTAGGGTGACGGGGGAGCAAATCCACCGCCAAAGCCTCCACCGAAGCCTCCGCCAAAGCGAGGTGGCTGGGGCATAGGTTGGGGTTGGCGTATCTGAGCTTGATGGCCGTAAAATCCGCCATATCCACCGCCATATCCACCACCATATCCTCCGCCAAAGCGGGGTGGCTGGGGCTGAGGCATGGGCTGAGGCATGGGCTGAGACATGGGCTGGTCTTTTGGCATCGGCATCGGCTCTTTAATCCTTTCCCTCGGTGGAGGGCGGCGCGATCCCGGTCGTATTAAATCCTCCATGTTGATGCCCTCGCCCGGAGGAAGAGCTGGCCCCCGTCTATACTTAGGCTGCGGCGGCTGATATCGCTCCGGCGGAAGGGGAGCTGGCCCCCAGGTCAGGGGTGGTGGTGGCGGCGGCGGCATAAATATTGACGTTGGCGGATCGGACGGAAAGATTGGAGAAGGACGCCCAGGCGGACGGGGATCGGGAATTTCATACCGCTCCCTTCTTTCGTCCGGCGCTGGCATTTCATACCGCCCCATGCTTTCGTCCGGCGCTGGCATGTCAGGAAGCGGACCCTTCCCCAATGGGTCAATGATTGGCGGGTTGCCTGGACCCTTGTAATTTACGCCACCCGGTCCCGGCAATACGCCACGAGGGCGCTCAGAAACCGCTCGTGGCCCGGTAGGGTTAAGCGGACCACCGACACCTCGATTTGCAGCCGCTTCCCTCATTCCGCTCATGCTAAAACCCGGATTAGGGGAAAAAGAAACCGCCGGCCTGGAAACCGCCAGCCTGGGTCGGGGGGAGTAAGGAATCGCCGGCCTGGCTTGATAAAATTGGCCTCGACCAAACGTCTGGGACGGACGAAACAATGCTGCGCGAGAGTTTCGGAATGGCGAAAAGTATTGCGAAGGTATCATCGTGGCAGCCCGTATGTCATTGCAGGCAATAATGTGCGGATTCTAGGCAAAGGTCAAACGCTTCTATTCGCGTTGCAAATTTTTGGTGATTGAATGCGCCAAACCTTGCTATAGCTATTGCGCCTGCTGCGCTTTCTATTTAGGGGGGTACGGGGGTCGCCCTAAAACTCGATCTGCCAGGGTTTTTCCGACCCAATAGGGTTCCTACTGTCACGCACGAGATCGCGTTAGAGGGCGCTACAGGGCGCTTGACGCGCCATAAACCAGGCAGGCGCGGGTCGCAAAGCCCTGCGTATCGGCCCTGCTCAGAGCCACGCAGCCTTGGCGCAACCAAAGCGCCACGCAAAAATTGCGTAACGCATTGATTTTGCTCGGATTTTTTCCAATTTAACATAATCTGCGCATTTTTTTAAGATTTTGAGGGGCGGGGCGGGAGAAGGGGCCAGAACGAAGTTGAGTCGGCAAGAATCTTAAACCGGCTTGGTTAATAGTCCTTGTCGCTTATATCCTTCTCAACCCCGAGCAGCTCGTTCAATCGATGCTTGATGTCGTCCTTCGTCATCTTCTGCAAGTCAGCATTGATGTTCAGGTTCTGGCTCCGATGGATCGTCAGCCCGGCGAGTTGGTTCAACTCCTTCACCGCGCTCACCGCTGCGTTGTACGCTCCGCTCTCGAAAGCCGTCTCCGCAATGTTCCACAACATAGCGCCCGTCTTCTGCGGCGTGATCGCATACTTCTCTCGCAACTCATCCTGCTTGACTCGGACCGCTCGCGTGACCTTCGGGAAGTCTTTGCCGTTGAGCATCTTTGTCGCTGCGGCAGCAGGGAATGAGAACCCGGCTCTTCGCGCTGCTTCTGTCTGCCCACACGCGCCTTCCGTGTAGTGCCACACGAAAGCCGCTTGCATGTCGGTTATGCCAGCCTCTTCGTCCGCAACAAAAGCTTGTGGCGTTTCTACCAGTTGCTTGCGTTCTTTCCTGGGCCTGCCTCGCTTTGGCTTTTCGTCAGCCATCCGCTCTCCTTCAACTTGTTGAACAACTCCCGCGCCTCTTCCTGCAGAAGAGGCGCTTGCCCTACGCTCTCGCGCTCATCTGAGTTCATCTGGAACCACACCTGAAAGTTGCGCTTTTCGCTTTCCGACTCGTCATACCAAAACTGTTCCACTGCGACTCCTCGCTCGACCAGGGTACCAGGGGCAGGGTACAGCGTCTCAAACTTTTCAAAAAACCTATACGCGCATTCACGCACCTTATAGGCCATATACCATATATATATTATTATTATTAAATTAAGGTACCCTACCCTACCCTGTTAATAAATATATACAAAACAATGACTTACAAAGATGGGTCAAAGGGTACCTTTTCAGGGTACCCTTCAAAAATCACCTCCCCAAGATCCACTGAACTTATCCGCATTGCCAACCTCCACTTTCGTGTAGTCGAGGTCGTAAACTTTCTTGCCGTTACTCTTTCGAGGCTCTAGCCCATTCGCAGACAATACCCTGCTCGCATCCTTAATATCCGGCATGCGCGGCTGGCTAATCCCGAGATCCCGCAGCAGTTTTGTCATCTGCACTGGCTTCGTTTGTGTGCTCTTAAAGTGAACGTGTTCGAGGATCAGATCCTCGACCGTGCTCTGGGTGCGGTAGTATTCGTTCGAGTCCTGCAGCATCTCTCGCTGCTCGTGATTCAAATACCAGTTGGTGTTCGGGTAGAGCGTCTCCTTGACCTCGGCCCAGAGCTGCTGCATGTCAATTCCGTGGTTGGCGTTGATCGCAGTCACTGGCACAACCCAGAACCTTCTGTTACCGCTGGTATCAGTTAGGAACTCACGCGCATTGACGCTCGCGTAAAACGCCGTGCGCCGTTGATAAGTCGTGCTGGCTCGATCATAGGGCAGGCGTAGCTCGTCGTTCTTCTTGGTCACGAAAGCCTTGAGCTGGTCGATGTCGCTCTTCTTAAACGTACTCTCGATCTCGCCCAGCTCCACTATCCAATGGCTCACCGCCTGCTTCACGCTGTCTTTGTCGCTCGGGTTGAGCGTAGCGCCCTCTAGTAACCAGCCTTGCTCGTAGTCCGCCAGTCGCTTAAACCAAAGTGTCTTGCCCAGCCCTTGCGCCCCCTGGAACACCAGTATGCCCTCCAGGGCTACGCCATTTGGTTCACACACCGCTGCTACGCAGGAAACCAGCCACTTCGTCATCAGCATCTCTTTCAGCGGCTCGTTCGTGCTGGTGATGGTCGCCAAGAACTCTTTCAGCCTGCTCTTGCCGTCCCATGGCTTCGACTCCATCCACTCTTTGACCGGGTTGTACTCCCGCGCCAGGAGTTTAAGATAGTCGCGCACCTTCTGGTGTGGCACCCCGATCTGAATGCAGCGATCTTCGATCTCGATCAGCGCACTCTCATCTCTCATGTCAGCGATGAACTCGGTGTGCGGGATGATGATCTCCATATTCTTCTTGATGACGTTGTAGCGCACATCAATCTGATTCACGGTCAAAACGCCGCGCACATTGTCCTTGGTGTTTAGGAATCGCCCCTTCTCAGTTTTGTTCCAATCGTACTCGACCGGCACTGCCACGTTGTTTAACTCGGGCATCAACTCGCCCTCGATGGCGTGGTCGTTGTAGTCGCCCTTACTCTTCGGCATCAACACCTCGGCTTGTGCGCCGATGCGTTTCACGACTTGGGCGGCTTTGATCGCCTCCTGCTCACCGGTGTTGCTGTCATCAAAGTCTGCAATAAAGACGTGCTTAGCCTGGGGGAAGTAGCCGCTGATGGTCTCGGCGACTGGTGATAGGTTGAAGGCATCGAAACAAACCACGACTGGCTGTCCCATGTCCTCGAAATAACTCGCACCCGTCGCGTAGCCTTCAACGTAGTTGATGGTGTGCGCCTCGCGCATGGAGTTTGGATCGATGACAAAGAACGAACCCTTCTTCTTTGTGCCAGGTAGGAACTTCTTGCCGCCATCCCCGTCGATGAACTGCAGCCCAGCAATCTTCAGCCTTGCGTCGAGCACCGGGATGACCAGTCTGTCGCCCTGTTGTCGCAAACCGTGGCTGGTGACGTTCTTCTTTTGTAGGTATGGGTTATCGTCTGTGGCTTCTGCGTAGCTGTCCCAAAGCGCTTTGGCCTTCTCTGCAGCCTGCGCCTGGCGCGCCTCTCTTTCTTTCTGTGCCTGCTCGCTGAGCTGCCTGATCTGCTCACGCTGCTCTGGAGTCATCTGGTGGCGCTCTGAGTTCTCTGGCTTCCACTTCGCAATCGGCTCTTCGTTGCTGATTGTGCGGTCACCGCAGCGACCAAACGGAACCTCTTGATCGAGCCACACCTGGTACCAGCCAACAAGCTTCTGTTTTCCGCCTACATCCATGTAGGCCCGACCGACATCGCCACCGATCACTAAACCCTTCTGCGGGTCTGGCTTCATGCCGTTCTCTGCCAAGAAAACCTCAAAGTCGGCGCGTATGTCTCCGCTCAACGGTCGGCTAAAATCTTTTCTACCACCATCATCAATTATTAAGCTCAACGAAAAATTCCTTGCATCAATTTCTCCAACATGTGCATAATAGTACAACTTTTTGCAGAACCACAAGGAAAAGCGATGGCACTTCTAGTAAGCGAAGGTGGCGGGGGCGATTTTGAGCAAGTCCCGACTGGCACCCACAACGCAATCTGTTACAAGCTGGTTGACGCCGGCACAACTCTAAATGAATACCAAGGCGAAGTGAACAAACGTCACAACGTCTTCATATTCTGGGAGCTGCCGGACCTGCGAATGGCAGATGACCGGCCTATGTCGATCTACTGCCAGTACACGCTAAGCCTTAACGAAAGGGCGAAGCTCAGGCTGCACCTGCAAGCCTGGCGCAACAAGGCGTTCACCGAAGAGGAGCTTGCAAGCTTTGATCTCACGAAAATTCTGGGCACAACGTGCAAGGTAGACGTTGGTCTGACCAGCGGCGGCAAAGCCAAAGTGATTGGTGTCTTCTGCGCCGATGGCGGCCCCAAAAAGGTGGCCACGACTAATGAGCAGGTCGTCTTCGACCTGGAAGACTATTGCAGAGAGTTTTCTGGTAAGTCGAACAAGGCAAGCAAGAAAGCTTGCGATGTGTTTGAAGAACTGCCCAGATTTTTGCAGTGGCAGATCGCCGGGTGTGATGAGCCAGGAAAAGAAAAGATCGACCCCTGTTTCGAATTGCAGGCAGCACTCTCCAAGAATGGCGTCGAGACGGAAGAGCCGGTGGAAGAAGCGAAAGACTTCGAAGACGACATTCCGTTTTAGTCGATATGGCGCAGCGCAAATACAATCGGAAAGCAGCCAAGGCATCGTCAGTTTCGGATGGTTCGACGGCCAGTTACTA
>Ga0209645_1000085_pt1 | contig 43312 bp, 66 predicted proteins | sample ETNvirenome_6_30_FD_184070 | JGI IMG/M metagenome (GOLD analysis project Ga0209645, IMG submission 184070) | Marine viral communities from the Pacific Ocean - ETNP_6_30 (SPAdes) (version 2) | ecosystem: Environmental > Aquatic > Marine > Oceanic | place: Pacific Ocean | collected 2013-06-19
TAGTGCTAGTCATGTACCTACTCAACAAAGTGTTAAAGCATATGTAGATGCAAATAGCGGTGCAAACACATCTGGTTCTAACAATCAATTACTTACTGATGATGGTTCTGGTGGTATAACTTCTGAAGGAAGTCTTACTTTTGATGGAACAAGTCTGCAATTAAGCAATAATAAAATTTTAAGCTTAGGTGATGATGACGATATAAAGCTTTATCACAATAGTTCTTCAGGTAATGCAAATATAGAAAATTATACTGGTAGTCTTTATGTTACTAACTACACAGATGATGGAGATATTTTCTTTAGAGTAGATGATGGTGGTAGTAATGTTATTACTGCATTACAAATAGATGCAAGTGATGCAGGAACTGCAACATTTAATCACGATATTCTCCTAAATAAAGAATTAAGTGCAATTAGATTTGGTGCAAGTCAACAAGGAAGCATATATGAACACGCAAGTGATATAGTTGTTTCAAATAGTGCAGCAGGTAATGATACTATATTTGAGAATTTAAATAGTGCTGGTGATACCTATGTAAAGAATTTATTTATAGATGGTAGCACTTCAAGAGTCGGTATAGGAACTAACTCACCTGGTGCATTTCTTGATGTTCATAAAGATAATGATAATTCAGGGAATCAATTTAGAGTAGCAGATACAGAAGGTGGTAGTGCAGCAGTGAGAACATACTCTACTTCTGACGGCACAGGATTAATTATAAATCATTATTACGCTGTTGGTGGTAGTCCATATATGAGATATTCAGATTTTGTATCATCAATGGGAGATGCTGCAGCAACAACAATGAGATTTTTAACAAAACCTGCATCTGCAAATCCTGCAGTTGCTATGGTAATAAACAATTCTCAAAATGTCGGAATAGGAACTGATTCACCTGCAACAAAGCTACATTTAATGTCAGGAGATTTATTTCTTACTGCTAACTCAACTTCTGCTAATTCAGGACAAGGAATATTTTGGCAATCAACAACAAGTGGTTGGAACACAGGACAAGCATTAGGTGCTATTTATGGTAGACGAGTAGATGCCTCAAATGGATATTTAAGATTTGATACAAGAAGTAGTGGAACAACTGCAGAAAGAATGAGATTAACAGAATATGGGAGATTAGGTATTGGAACAGATACTCCATCATATAAGCTAGATATTAATGGTAGCACCAGAATTGTTGGAGATAGTGAAGAAGTACTTAGATTTCAAAATGGTAGCACAAGCAATGTTCAAAGTATTGAAATGGATAGTTCAAGGTTTTACTTTTACAATAGGACTGCAGGAGCATTTAATTCTATTGCAGTATTAAATAGTGGCTCAGTCGGGATAGGAACTACATCACCTGCAGGAAAACTACACATAGACCAAAGTTTAGACAACACTTTAATTGTAAGCGATAATCCTCATTCAACTACTAATGCAACAAGTGGTATTTCTTTTGGTGGGCATAGTAATGGTAATACATATATTGATACAAAAACTCATACTGGTGGCTTATTAATTGGCAGAATTGGAGAGGGAACTGAACAAGGATATACAAGAACTTGGTTACAAGTAGATGCTACAAATAGTAATGTAACTTTTGGTGGACAATTAAATATTGGTGGTGCATTAACTGGTGTTACTGGTTTATATGGTGCAAGTAGTACTCTTACATTATATAACAATACTTATAATTTTAAGAATGCAAGTTCTGGTGATATGATGAGTTTAACTTCTACTGGATTAGGTATAGGAACTACATCACCTGATGAAAGACTTTCTGTAGTAAGTGGTAGTTCAAATAGAACTGCACACTTTGGTAGATATGCAGATAATGGATTATTCTTACATAGTGAAGCAGCGGCAGATGATTCTCATAAAAATTGGATTATACAAACACAAGAAAATATAGACGGTGGTTTAGAAATTACACCAAGTGCTTCTAATGGTGGCTATGATTGGGTAAGTGCTGGTGGTTTAGCAATTAAATCTGATGGTCATGTTGGAATTGGCACAAATGCACCAGGTTATATTTTGCACACTCACGATGGTAGTGCAGATTCAAGACATAAAGTATCTACAAGTAGTCATGGAACATATTTTGAATCAGGCGTATCATCAGATAGTGCTGGTATTATATTAGTAGCAGGTCATAATTCATCTATATTAAATATTTATTTACAAAATAGTGGTGGTTCAGCATCTAATGAATTTCAATTCCAACACGATGGAGATTTTCACGCAGATGGAGATGTTATTGCTTTTTCTACCACAGTATCAGATAAAAGATTAAAAGATAATGTCAAAACAATAGATAGTGCTTTAAATAAAGTGATGAAATTGAGAGGTGTAGAGTTTGACTGGAATCAAGGTAAAAGAAAAGGACAGCACGATTTAGGACTTATTGCACAAGAAGTAGAAGAAGTATTACCTGAATTAGTTAGAGAAAAAACTCTTTGCACAGGAGAATACGAAGGTAATGAACAAGAATTTAAAACAGTAGATTATGAAAAAATAGTCGGTGTTTTAATTGAAGCAGTTAAAGAACAACAAGAACAAATTAACAAATTAGAGGAGAAGTTAAATGGCTAAAGTAATCGCAGAAAAAACACAAGAACAAGTACAGGTTGATTCACCTAAGCAAGTAGAAATAAAGCATACAAGAGTTATGCAAGATGCTTCGGGTAAAGATGTAACAGTAGTAGACTATGTGGAAACAAAACAAGTAGACCAAGCTATATCACAATGTGAAGCACATAAAGCTAATTTAGAATCACAGCTTACTGAGTGTGAAGCAGAATTAGCAGACTATATAGCAATAAGAGATGCTGAATAATGATTGGCTATCTTATTAGGTTAATTAATCGTATAAAGGGTAAATAATGGCAGGTCCAGCAGTAGGAACAAGTAATGTAGGTATGAGAGCAATAGGTAGTGCTTTAGGTGAAGCTACTGGTGTAAATGAAACTACAAACCTAAGCTTAGCAAGTTTATGTGGTGGTACAGATGGAAGTATTACAAATACATTTCCAAGTAATGATGACAGTGGACCTGCAGATACTTTTAATAGATTAGGTGGTACAAACAATCCTATACAAAGTACACAAATAGATAATCCTGATGCTACTTTGTTAAATAATATAGGAACAGCACCATATCACATGAGTCACACTTTTGGTGGGCAACACGCTGACCTTAGTGGTGGTGGTGGACCAGGTCAATAATAATGAAAAAATAGTAGAAATGGTAACTAGTATATTAATAAATTAGTGAGGGTATATATATTATGACAAAAGGATTTTCACAATATCAACAATCACAACTAGGGGTCTCAGCTGCTAAAGCTAGAGCTATATCTGAACGTAGTCAGGCAAGTACACGTACTGGGCTTACTGGTATACAGGAAAAAGAAGCTTTAGAAAGAGCAGCAGACGAGCTAGAAAAAATAGCAAAAGAAGCTGAGAGAAACGCAGCAAAGCGTGGAAGAAGAGCTTCTTTTGGTAGATTACTTGGTAGTATAGCAGGTTTTGCGATAGGTGGACCAGTTGGTAAAGCTGCATTAGGAACAGCATTAGGTGGTCTAGCAGGTACAGCAGCAGCTGGTGGATTTAGAAGCTATGGAGTAGATGTACCTGATAGTTTAGTTCCTGGTGGTATTTTTTACGGAAGAGAAAGAGAAGCTTTCAGAGAGCGTGCAGAAGACCTAGAAAAAGCTTTTGATGACTTAACTGATGCACAAAGAATGGGTATAGCTAAAGATACTTTAGTTGGATATTTGACAGGAAGAGGTTTAGGTAAATTAGGAGAAGCTAAAATAGGAGATTTAGATACCAGCTTAAATGAATTACTTGAAATGGGTAAAGAAGGAAAAATAGACTATACTAAAATGGATTATTTAAAAGACACCTTAAGAGAGGCTGCAGGTGGTATAGGTGAAAAAAGAATGAAAGAATTAGTACCAATGAGTAACGTAAGAAATGTTGTACCAACTGGTACTGCTGGAAACTTAATGGGTGCTTATAAAGGTGCAGCACCAACTATAGAAATACCTTTTGAACTGCTTCCTAAAACAACTTATGAAGAAATGATGAACCCTTTTGAAGATATTAATATTTTTAATTTTGATGACAGGATTAAAAATTTTAATCAACGTGGGGATTTTTTGACTGAAAATTTTTTTGGGAGCAGAGGATTAAACAGAAGAAATAGTTTATTTCAAACTGTTGGACCAATAGGAGGAATATTATAATGCCACATAGACCAGGACATAATAGTGGAATGTTTGACCCTAATCAGTTTGACCAACCAAGTGCGTATGAACAAATGGAAATGCCAGAGTTTGGAACATACGACCAACCAGAGTCACCAGCAGGTGCTGTAGATACAAGCAATATGAGTCAACAATTAAGATTTTTGACAGAAATGTTTCAACCTTTTGGAGTTACACCTGACCAATTAGGTCAATACAGTAATTTTATAGGTGAAATACCAGAAGAGCTATATCAGTTAACAGACCCAAGTGCTGATATTTATCAACAATTTAGACAAGAAAGACAACAAAGGCTATCTGACCAATTAGGAGAAACATACACAGGCTTACAGTCTAGTTTGTTTCAAGGTCAAAGACAAGCAAGAGGTATGCAAGGTAAAAGAGGTTTTGTTACAGGTAGAGATTTTATGGGTGAAATGAGTCAAGAGGCTTCTATGAGAGGTCAAAGAGCTGCTTCTGCTTTTGGTAGAGGGTTATATGATATTGAAGAAAATATTGTAGACAGAATAGGTTCAGAAAGAAGATATATAGCAAATCTTGAAGCACAAAGAAGAAGTGATGCATTAAGACTTGCAGATTTAGCTGGTTTATTTAATGATGAAGGGAGAACAGTTTAATGGCTAGAAAAGTAGTAGATTCAATTTTAGATGCAGCAGCAATGGCATCAAGACAAGATACTCTTGGAGATATGTTAAACCAGATACCAAGTATTCTACAACAACAGCAGCAAGCAAAAGAAGCAAGAGAAGATAGACTTCAACAATATGCAGACCAAAAAGCATTTCAAGATAAACAGTTTGAGCAAACTAAAACTTTATCAGAAACAAATTTAGATTTTAATGTTGTTAACGCTGCAATGGAAATAGATGACCCTGTAGCTAGAGCAGCAGCATTAGGTAAAATTAAACCTAAAACACAAGATGGTTATAGATACTTAAATGCACAACTAGATGGAACAAACTCTATAAATTCAACAATGACAGAGTTTAACACAAACCTTACTGCAGATATAAAAGGTTTTGATGATAAGAGCTACGAAGAACAAAAATTAATTATAGAGAAATATGAAAATCAAATAGCTTTAAATCCTTCTTTAAAAGGTTTCACAAAGCAAACTGATAACTTGAGAACACGTGCAACAACAGCAGAAAACAAAAGAATTGTTCAAGACTTTGCTGCAGGTTTTACACTATCTACATTAAGCGATGAAGAAAACAGGAAAATGCAAGAACAAATGAAAAACGCTACTAGTTTTGAACAATTACAAACAATTATAGATATACAACTTAAAGGTAAAGATGGTGGAATGACTGTATCAGAGTTAAATAATTATATAGGAAAAATTACTGAAGCAGCAGATGTAGGTATTTATACTGAGGAACAAGCTAGAATAATGATAGACACAGCAATGAAAAAATATGCACCTAAAGTTACCCTAGATAATAATAAAAAAGATGAAGTAGACGAAGTAGACACAGCAGGTTATACTACTGTAGCTACAAAAACGCCAATAGGTGGTGATACTATGGTAAATACGTACTCTAAAACAGTTAATGGAATAAAAGAATATTACTATGTTGTAATAGACCCAATAACTTTTAGAAGAGAGGGTGAACTTATAAAAATGACTGAACAAGAGGCAATAGCTGCAGGCTTAAAGGCTGAAAAAAATAACTCATCTTTATCAGGAGCAGGTGGTCTTACAAACACCAGTCCTCAAAAATAAAATTACTAAATAAATTATGTCTAATGGAACACAAAATAAAATTGACTGGACCTTATACAAAAAAAATGTTGTTACTCCTACAACAGTAGAAACTCCTACGTACGATGTACAACAATTAGACTGGTCTTTATATAAAGAACAAACAAAAGAACCAGAAATAAGAAAAGCTGTAGGGTTTGGTGCGTCTTTTCTTGACGGCTTCACAGAAGATATGACTTTTGGTCTTATTGATATGGCAGAAGACGGAGATGTATATGCTACTAAAGCAGGAGCAGCAGGACAATTTGGTGGTATGTTTACATCTATGATGTTGCAAGCAGCAGCTCTAAGTGCTGTAACTATGGGTGTAGGTGGAGTTGCATTGTTTACAGCAAGAAGTGCTAAAATAGTTAGTGCTGCTAAAAAATATAATGCAGCAAAAAAAGCATATCAAGCACAAAAAATTTCTAAAGCTCAATTAATAAAAAAACAAGCAGATGCTTTGAAAAATTCTGGAGTAGGTATACCTAATTCTAAGTTATTAGGTAGAAATACCAGCATACTCACAACACAAAAAATGTATTTAGATAAGTTTATGAAACTTGCAGAGACAGACATAAACAGTGCAAGAAGAATGGTCTTAGGCACAGAAATGATGAGAGAGGGTACAGTAAATGCTGCTATTGGTCAAAAGTTTATTACTGAAGAAAACCTAGGAAGAGAAGTCACAGCTGCAGATAGGCTTAAATATGGTGTTCAAGATTTGTTAGCAGGTGGTTTTTTTGGGGCAGGTAGAGCTCATGGTTTTACAAAAGCATTACCTGAAATGAGCAAACTTCCAGGAGGAAAATATGGATTATACTTTGCATCTGGATTTACTCAAGCATTACCACAAAAACTAGACGCAGACGAAGAAAGCAACATTGGAGATAACCTGCCTGCTAGATTTGGAATGGCATCTGTAAGTGCAGTTTTAGGTAGATTTGCAAGAGGTGGTATGGTCACTGAGGCAGTAGATGATGTTCAAAGAGCAATGAGAAGAATAGGAGCAGATGAATCAACAATAGCAGACGTTACTGATATGTCTTTAAGAATTGCATTAAAAGATGGCGTAGAGCAGATAAGTAAAGATTTTACTGGTATGTTGTATAAAAGTATAGATGAAAATAAAGATGTTATCATTACCAGAGTAAAAGCTGACGGTAAAGGTGGCAAAAAAAAGTTTTATGTTGATTATGATGTTATAGACAAATCTCAAGATAATAAAGTTCTTAGCTCTAAAACTGTAGAAGCAGATAAGTTTTTTCAAAGACATAAAAAACCAGACCAAAAATTAATAGACCAGATTAAAAATAATTTAAACCCAGATGGCACTACATCTTCATTTTTTAAAAATCAAAAAGAAGTAAAACAATTTTTAAGCACCCAAAAATATGGAATATTAACTGCTGAAAATCCTACCAATATAAACTTTCAAGGGTTAGGAGACTATAAACCAAATGCAAAACATAAACCATCAGAGCTTTTATTTTCTGAACAAAATGATTTTCTTATTAGAGAGTTGCTAGAAAGAGGATATAAAAGAGAAGACATTATGTCTGTTAAAGGTGTTTGGAAGACTGGTGGTGAAAACAGTTTTATAGTAAAAAATCTGAAGAAAAAAGATGCTCTAGACCTTATGAAAATATTTGGACAACAAGAAGTTGCAATGAACGATGGTTATTATCGTTTAATGAAAAATAAAACAACAGGTAAACTAGAGTTTTCTTCTACAAAAAATTTAGATAAAACTAAGGTTGGTGTAAGAGCACAATTTCAAAGAAATGGGGAAGCAGCAGATTTTTACAGCACAGCAGATTTAAAAAATGGTAAACAAGCAGCGTTTAGAGTAGAATATGATGTTAAAGGTTTTGACGATGATGGTAATTTAATTTTTAATAACCCAAGTTATGGTATGCAAGGAGTTTCTTCAAAGCTACTAGCATCACAAGTAGATAATGCTTTAAATGAAGCTGTTGATAGATACTATAAAAGATATAGAACTACTGATGCAAGAAAAGATAAAATATATCAAATAAAACAAATGGAATTTGATTTAAAATTAGCTGATGAAACAAACCCTTTTAAAAATTTAGGAGCAAAATCTTTTAAAGAATTATTATTTGGAACAGAAAGTTTAACAGGAATGTCTAGCAAACAATTAGATTTGTACGCAAGCTTGTTATCTGGTAAAGAAGATGCATTTGGAAAAAGGTATAAAAGAGGAGACTTTCAAGCTTTTGGAGAAATTCCTGAAGAAATAAGTAAAGTTAGTAGCTTTTTAAACAATTATACTTTACCTATAGTTACTAAGTTTAGAAACTTTGCTAAGAAAACAAACAGTCCTTCTTTAAACAAATTAGCAAGCGATTTAGAAAATTATGCCGTTAGAAAATATAGCAATGAAGGTAAGTATCAAGCTATGAGAGATAGGCAAAAAGAAATATACGCAGAACATAATCTTAATAAGAAAGAAATAAATGAGCTAGATGAAGTATTAGGTGATTTCATAGAAGAAGGTGACATAGCTAAGTTACGCAAAGATTATTCTAATAAACCACACATGGTAGCTGCTATTAATAAAGCTGTAGCAGAACATAAAGGATATACAAACGAAATAGTAAATCTTTTAAAAAAAAGAGGAGTACAGGAATTTTACTACAATAAAAAAACTAAACAACTTGAATTAAGACCTTTAACAGTAGAAGAAAACTTTGTTAGTAGACAAATTACAGAGGAAGCAGCAGAATATTTTAGTTCTATTTCTGGAGATGCAAGACAGGAAATTATAAATCAAATTATATTAAGAGATAAAAGATTCCTAGGTAATGGAGAATATGCTCGTTTACCTAGAAGTCAACAAGAAGAAATAGCTGACCTTTTATTTGGTGTTGCACAACCTAATAATGCAAAGTATGGTGTATACGGACAACAGTTTGCACGTACTACTGACTTACCTCCATTCCTATACATAGATAAAGAAGGTAGAGTTATTCAAAATGTAGATAATTTTAATTATGTTAAAGGAAGCAAGATAGGAGATGTTGAGGTAGATAAAGTTATAAAAGTTTATGATAGAAACTACGCTGCTAATATGGATAGATATGCTTCCAAAGTAGCTAACCTTGAGTCATTCTCTTATTATTTTGGAAATAAAGGTATATTTGATTTTAAATCTGAAAAGAATGTAAGAGAATTTAACAAGATGTTTAAACAGCGTCTAGATACAATTTTAAGAGAAGTACAAAACCCAAACGACAGAGATAAAATACAAAAAGCTCTTGAGTATGATTTTAAAACTTTATTAGGTGGTAATCATGTTGACGAAGCAGTAAATCAATGGTACTCTGCTATAACATCTTGGACAGCTGCTACTGGATTGAGTAGCCCTAGGTCTGCTTTAAAAAATTTATTACTAGGTAATGTTCAATTATACACAACTTTTGGTGCTAAACCTTTACTAAAAACATGGTTTAATTTTATATTTGATTCATCAGCCAGAAAAGAAATGTTTGATATGGCACAAGGTATTAATGCATTGCAAGTAGGTCAAAGAGGTTTAGAAACAGCTATACAAAAAACAGGAACATCTGGTAAAGTACAAAGAGGACTTACTAAATTAATGGGTGTTGCTGAACAGACAAACAGAACAGTGTCTGTAGCAACTGGTACAACGATGGCTGAAGATGCTTTAAGGGTATTAACAGGAAAAAAAGCTGGTATGTTTAATATGTCAAAAACTGAAGCACAAAGATTATTAAGAGAAACTTTAGAATTAGATGATATTGGAGATGCAATTAAAAAAGGGGCTTTTACAAATGCACAAAAACAAAAAATAAGATTTATGTCTCACTCAACAACACAGGGATTAGCAGACCCAGTATTTGTTCCATCATGGATGAGTAATAGATATGTAAAACCACTAACACTGTTTTATCGTATTGCGTATCGTGTAACAGAAAATGTATACAAAAACGCTTACAAACCAGCAGTACGTGGTGACGTTGGACCAATGATGAGATATGTTGCAGCATCAAGTGCAGCAGGATATTCTTTACAAACATTATACCATACAATATTTAATACAGAGCCAGAAAAATTTGAAAACGCAGGAAGTAGATTTTGGCAATCTTTTATTGATGGAGAGGGTTTAGGAGTATTTTCTACTTTACAACAAGTTAGTAGAGATTCATCTCAGTTCTATACTCCAGCCATAGTACAGTTTGGTCAAAACTTGTATGGCTCAGTAAAAAGACTAGCAATAGACGTTCCTCTCTCAAACACAGAAGCAGAACGAAATGCCAACATAAAAATAGCAACAAGAGATTTGACTTCTTCAGTTCCACTTGTTAATGATATACTAAAAACTATTACTAATAATAGTGAAGAGTTTTATATACCTGGTCTTACACAACCAAAAAAATCTTATCAAGAAATGTTAAACTTTAGAACGCAGGTAAGAAGCTACGATGAAAATGTAAGAAGAATAAACCCACCTAGTGGTTTTTCATTTGATGAAGAAAAAAGTTTTATGTATAGACAGATAGAAGCTAATGTATATGCTAATAGACCTATGGAACAAAAAGTAAAAGATTTTTATGCCTCTGTTTCTTATCTACAACATCAATTAGAATTAACAGGACTGTATACAAAAAACCAAGCTTATAAAATAGCTTATGATAAAACAATGAGATATGTTATGTATCATTCTAAACCAGTTGAGTCAAGACTGTCTTCAGAGTCAAAAGGTAAAATAACTTCTTTCAAAGATGACTTTACTGCAAGGCTAGATAATGAATCAAATCAGTCATTAAAAGAATTAGAAAAGTTACATAGAAAAAACTCAAGAGAATATAGAAGTGCTGTTAGAAACGCAAAAAATAAGTATCGCCCTTAAAAAAAGCTTGCGAGAATGCCCCTAGAAGCTCGTAAAATAAATTCTTTGATATAACTATCGCCTAAATAACGAACGTTCTGTGACGATTGAATTAGATGCCTAAACTGAATTTTAGCCTAAAATTAGTCTAATTTCTTATAGAAATCGTTTAAACGGTCTCTAAACTTCTGTTTTGCCTGTTCTGGTGTGTCTAATATAGATGCACTATCACCGTGATAACCCACATCAAACTTACAAGTTGTTCCATATCTGTTTTTGGCTATAATAATCTGTTGCCCAAACTCTCCATGTTCAGCTTGCTCATATTCATATACGTATGGGTAATAGTTAAAGATTACAATTTCTGCATCTTGCTCAAGATTACCAGACTCAGCAAGGTCGCTGAGCCTTGGAATCTTATCTACACGATGCTCTATGTTACGATTTAGTTGAGAGACTAATATAACAGAACAATCAAGTTCTTTTGCAAGCCATTTATATCTTCTTGTCACTTCGGCGATACGATGTCTAACATCTCTATTATCACGCTGTGAAAACTCAATAAAACCTATATGGTCATCAATGATTACATCAGGTCTTATCTTTTTGGCTTCTTGAATGCCTTCATCTAGACCTCTTAAATTATCAAATAAATGAAGCGATTTGTAATACTTTTTTATAAAATCTAAACCTTTTTCTATTTCTTCTCTATGTTCTGATGCATTATTACGCATTTGCTTGTTTGGTACGGTAGTATGCATAGCTAAAAACTTTTTAACAATCTCTACTCTTGGCATCTCTCTACTAATAAATACTACTTTCTTTCCATCAAGTATCATATTTTTAGTGATGTTAAGAGCTAAAGTACTTTTACCATTTCCAGGTCTACCAGCTATAATAGATATTTCACCTTTTGTCATACCAACAATAGCTTTATCAATAGATGCAATACCAGTCTGTACTAAGTTCTTTTTAGCAAAGATAGATTGTATCAGCTCATCATCAAGTCCTTCCATAGACTGATGCTCCATTTTAATCATATCGTTGAACTTCTCTGATATTTTACTTAAATAATCAATGTCTGATGACACATCTTTATATGATGTATCCTTCTCTATTCTGTCTTTAAATCCTACGATACGCTTCCATAGTTGTCTTCTTACAAATAAATCATAAATTGTTTTACAATGTGTTTTAAATGTAGCTTCTGTTATGATGTCATTTTGTAGACCAGAAACATAGTAAGCAAGCTTATGACCTTTTTCTCCTAAAAAGTTTGATACTGTGGCTACATCTATATCTTTGTTTGATTCGTGTAAATAATACATAGCTCCCCAAATATGCTGGTGGTCATCCATGTAAAACACTTTGCTGGTAGTAATGAAGCTTAACGCCTCTTGCATTTTTTCTGGGTTTCTTAGCACACAACCTAAAACTTGTTTTTCAGATACGCCACTATACATCTTTGACACATCTATATTTTTATCAAAAGCATCCATCTAATCCTCCTTTAAATCTGGTGGTAAGCTATCTAATCTCTTACGCTCTATAATTAATTTATTCTCATACTTCTTATTCTCATTCCTTAATATACCTATAAAATAATATACATCATAGCCTTTTCCAGCTAAGTCTTTGCGTTCCCAAATAGTAATACAATGTTTGATTATTTCGTCGTCAATGTCTTGACAAGCTTTAAGTAAAGTATAGGCTGTTAGGTCATCTAACGCTGATATGAAGAGGTCGTTTAAACGCTCTAATGTATTATCATCTAAATTCTTTTGTAGCCTTGCTATCATCTTTGGATAGTTTTTCAAGGCGTTTGACCAGCCACAAGCTGGACATCTCATTTACGCTCCTTACAAGGAAGCTCTTCTGGGCATTCACGTTTATCTAAAGGAACACGCTTACCTAAGAACTCCCTCATAGGAACTTTCCCTTTTGGCAATGTATAATACCTCCAAGGTCTTTCGCATCGTGGACAACGATAAGGCTGGAACTTTGACTTATTGCTGTAAGATACTTCATTCTTCTTACGCTTCTCTGATTCAATGTATTCATCATCAAACCACTCATCATCAAAGTAATTTCTAAGAGTTTCTTTAGAGTATAAAGATTCATAGAGATATAACCATACCTTCTCTGCGAACTTCTTAATCATCGCAAACTTCACAATTAGGGTTTACTTGTGAAAGTTGCATTTCTTTTTGTTTTTTCTCTTTATCTATTGCTTCAATAATCTTTTGAGCAATTTTTATAAGAGTACTAATATCGTTCTTATCAAGCTCAATTCTCATAGCTATACTCTGCTACTACTTTGCCTTGAGGTGTTGATACGTGTCTAGTTTTTATAGGGTGTCCATCATTACGTAAATCCCAAATCCTAGCACTTAAACGAAAACATCCGAACTGCTCTAAAGCTGACAATGGCGTAATACGTTCACCATTTTTTAGAGCCACTAAAATCATATCATTCTGTGTTCTGTTCATCTTCTGTTTTCTCCTTATCACCATCTAGTTCTTCAAGAACATTATTAATGTAGTTGTTAGCCAAAAACCTTTTTTCATTAAGTTGTTGTTCTAACATTTGTGTTTCTTGAGCTATTTGATTAGCTCTTACGTAAGCCATTTTTCCTTCATTACTTAAATCGCTTAAGTAGAACTTAATTTCTTCTCCATCACGATTAATGACTTGCTCACGCTCTTGTGGTTCTTGTATAGCATCTAATTCTTGTTTTGCCATATCAAGCTCTTTCATTTTTCCCATGTCATTCCTCCATATTTAAATCGGCAAAGTTTGCTCCGTCATAACACTCAGAGCATAAGCCTGTTTTTTCTTCTTCTATGAATGAGTTTCCGAAGGGAGGGGCTGTACAGCAAGAGCTTTGCCAATCCCTGTCATCACACATTTCACACTTGTCAATAGAGATAGTAGGGCTATCTCCTTTCTTGCTATTTCCACAATAAGAACATTGAATTTCAGGAACATACATTCCGTACTTATCACTTTTTTCTTTTTGTACAAATTCTAAATAGCTCATTCTTCTTTATCCTTAAATTGTTTAATCATCGCAATTAAACTTAAGTAATAATCCTGAGACATAATAGCTAAATCTTCACCTCTATCTTCACCTACAAATTGTACGTGTATTTCTTTTGTTGGCTTTAAGTGTTTAGCTAATACTTTTCTTTTCTTGCATTGAACATAGATATTATCTTCAATAACCATATCTACTTCTTGAGCTAAACCTCTTGACCTACCATCACTGCCCCAAGTTCTTTCTGCTTTTAAATCAAATCCTTGTGCTTTTTCAACACATCTTCTTTCGTAATACGTTCCTCTTAATTTATTCTTCGCTGGCATCGTCAAACCTTCCCTTCCAATATTGCATCATCCATAGTTTATCTTTTTTATTATGTCTAATATCCATTCCAGCAAATATCCACCAAGCTCCATACTTTTCTCTAAACTCTTCTGATGTATCTTGTCTCCATTTGGCATCTTGAACTACTAAACTTTTTCTTTCTTGTAAATGCTTTGGCACATTTTTTTCTTTTCGTTGTTGCCAAGCTAATTCTCTTTTATTTAAATCCATTAAACTCCCCAATCGCTTATGTCGTGTTCATCTTCAGATAATCTAATTATCTCATTATGTCTTCTTTCTTCATCATCAATACGTTTACGTAGCCATAAATATCCTTTGTAAAAAAAATATAATGTTGTTGCTACTACGATAAAATCAATCATGTTTACTCCTTAGAGTGATGCGTGGAAGTCTCGTATGAGATGTAGTAGATGAGCTAAGAGGTATAAGACCCCCACGCTAAGTTATTAATTAAAATGGCAAGTCATCTTCTACATTAACAATGTTATCCTCCATTATTGCTTCTTTGCCTCTTGTTTCTGCTTTTAACACCATTTTAACTCTAGGTGTTTTCATGTCGTTTCCTTCTCTTCCTACCCACTCTTCAATTACTACTTCAACATCAAATAGAAAGCGTTTAAACGAAGCCAAGTCTAGCTCTGGCAATACTAGCTTGTCATCCATTTTTTGAACCATACCCATCATATCACAAAGAGCATGATAACCAGCATTACTTCCCATATCGCTTTGTAGCTGTGGGTATTTTGCTGGGTCAGGTTTCTTAAATCTAAAAAACCCTTTGTGTTTTACTTCTTTACCTTCAATATCAAACACTGGTTCATAGATGTCAGCTAAAAACTTACCACTAACCACTATGTCTTTCTTAACATTTAGGTGTTTTACAAGTACACCATTGTACTTTCCAGCTTTGACAGAACTTCCACCACCCTGTGATTTTGGCTCATACCAAGCATCTTGTCCAAGTATATTATCTAAATCAGTATTATCCATTCTTTACCTCCTTCTTAGGTTTCTTCTTTTGTAGCTGTTCTACATAGCCATCAAAATTATTTGTGTTTAGTTTTTTACTTCTTATTGCTACTTCAATGCTTTCAACAAAAGCTTTGTCTCTACCTTCTAATAATGTCATCAAGTAATCATATTGTTCTTTTGATATTTCTTGAGGTTTATCATCTTCTGGTAAATCTTCGCCCCTATAAATATAAAGACCAAGACCAAATAAAGCAAAACATTTTACCAAACATCTTTTAATAGAGTTGTTAATCTGTGTTGCTGTTGGTTCTAATATAGCTTTATTATAGTTATCCATAACAGCGTGAACTTCTGTTCTTGTAATACCTTCAATACATACAGATACTTTAACAAAACATCCACTATCTGTTATCATATATGGACATTTATGCCATCCAAAATCTTCTCCTTTATTCATAGGTACATCAAATTCATGAGTTTCCCAAGTAGCATCTGGGTATACAGATAGAACATATTGCACTGCATCACTCCAAGATAGATAATCATAACTACCTTTCTTTTCTTTAAACTCATTTACATTTATTTTATTAAGTGTTTCAAACACTGATAGTTTCTTTGGCATCGTAATCCTCCTCATATAGTTCTATAAATTTATCTACACTCACCCAGCTATCTGAATTACCTTCGTGTACCATTGGTATTCCAGCTATATCTGGTCTCATCGTAAAGTCTCCGTAATTATTACTATTCGCCCAATCCATTAACATAAGGGCAAAGTCCTCTGACCTCACAATATTTTTCACATTTTTTTCCGTTCCAAGTTTCTTCATCATTACACCTCCTCGGTATTGTGTTAGTATTTAGATGCTCTAAAAGTACATCTCTCTTGTTCGTAAAATACGAAACAATTTCTTTATTGTCAACCATTGGTATATTAACAAAATAAATATTTTTATCTACCCCTCTGGCAATAGCTGAATGTGTACCAGCATCTCTGACATTCATTTGTAGTTTCATTGCTTTAACTTTATGTCCTTTCTTCTCTAATAAATATCTATACATATTTACTTGATATAGCCAATCTCCAAAGTCTGCTTTGCTTTCGTCTCTATGAAATACTTTAACCTGTTTAAACGCTCCCTTCCTACCCCAAGCTCCTGACTTTTTGTATCTTGCTCCTGATGGGTCTGGCATCATAACGTGTGTCATTCCTAGTACTTTAGATGCTTTGAAACTACCTGTGTTTTTATAATCAATAAGTGTTTCCGTATCTTTATCATAAAAGTCTAAGATACCTGTAATATCTAATCCTTCTAATTTTTCTTCCTGTATTGCACTATCATCAAGCTCTTGGCTTTCTAAGTGCAAGTGATGAATAGTTCCCATTACAGCAAATGCCATATCTTGTGGGTCAACATAATATTCTTCAGTTCTTTTTAGATAAGCCTCACAAGTTCCAGACAATAGTTCTGTTGTGCTTGGAGGTCTGTCGTTTGGTCTCTGGTCTGACATCATCTTTAATGTGGCTACACTCATACAACGCTCTGACATACGACATTCTTTTAGACATCGTTTAAACGCTATCTGTTCTCCATCTGGACAAATAAATCCTACTGCACCCATAAAAACTCCTTTTTTAAAATTTTCTGGAGTAGGTCGCCAAACCAATGTATTTGCAAAATTTAATTAACTAGGGTAAACAGGACTTAAACCTGCAACACTCCTTTTAAGTGCTATTAAATTTTAATTTACAAATCTACTCCAGACAAAAAATATAATAATTTAAAATAAAAGAGGCAAGAAATAAATCTCGCCTCTTTCCACACACACTAAGGAGTTCAATGAAAAAACGTCATTGAAGTTGTCTGATTGACAACGCTTTAGTTTAACACCTTTATATTTAGGTGTCAAATGAATTATAAATTATTATTTAGATTAATTAGTCTATGACCTTTACTCTTATCAAACTCTATGTCATAGTCTTGCATCAGTCTCACTATCGCATCTTTTTTGCTTTTAGCTACGTAGTGATAGGTAAATGAAGTTTTATTTTTTGGTATAAAAAATACAAAACATCCAAGTATACCTTTATCAATCTTTTTATATGTCTCAATATCTAGCATCGTTAAATCCTCATATTGTTATAGTTATAGTCTCTCGTTAATAATATACATTAGTTTTATGGTCAAAGTCTACTATTATTTTGACCTCGTTTAAACGTCTTTAGCGTTATATATTTTTTGAATTTCTAACAGCTGTTCAGTAAATGCTTTTATAGTATATGGTATATCAATATATACTTTTTTTAATCCTTTGTCATCTGTTTCCATTACATAGAATAGCTCTTGCTTTACAATAGGTATTGCATTGCTGTCTAGATGGTCTTGTAGTTTTTTTACTTTACCTTCAACAGCATCATTATAGTTTTTGTTTTGTAGTTCTATATTTTTTTCTTTTTTCATTTGTCCTCCTTGTTTGTAAAAAAATCTGCTAAACTAAATATCCCTAATTTATATTTCTGATGTTGTAATTTTTTTCTTTTTACTTCTTTCTTTTTATATAGTTTTTTTAAACTTTTATCACTCCACGACCTATCAATTTTTATTTCAAGTTCTTTAATTTCATCTTTTAGTTCTGATACTCTTTTTCTAAGATGTTTAATTGTTGTTTTAATGTTTTTAGATGTTTTGCTCATTTTCTTTTAACCCTTATTGATGTTCCACCTGGAAAAAGCATAAACTCATACCCAAGTTCATCTAGTTTTATAATTAACTTTTTAATTAATTTGTGTATTTTTAAAGCTCTTTTTGAATTTTCTTCTTTCATTAGTTTAGTCCTTTCATTTCATCCCAAGTTTGTATATACGAACAATAGCTACAAGCTTTCTTATCTCGTTTAAACGCTGTCTTCGTCATAGTGTTAATTCTATCTATTAAGGTTATTGCTAACTCTTTACGACCTCTGATGATGTCTGCTGTACCATCAGTGATTAAATCTATCTCAGTCTCTGATACAAGCTCTTCATCTAAAAAATCTCTAATTGTATTTAAAATTTCTCTATTTGTCATCATCTACCTCCTCTTCTATGGTGTCGTTTAAACTATCCAACATATCTATCAAATTGTTTTTCATATTGATGAAATTATCTGGGTCTTTAAAGTTAGTAGATAAACCTCTTTCTTGAACACTACGCAATCTTGCTGGAATGACTTTGGTATCATTACAAAAATTACAGCATCTTCCATTTGCCTTTGGCTCTGCATTGTGTCCGTCTGTCCATATTGCTACGCCATTTTTGTACAGCACATCAAGAGCATCTCCACAAAGCACGCAGAATTTTTTTGCTTTACCTACAACTTTTTCGTTCCACTCTCCGTATCCAGTACGGCTATAAAATTTTATCTTATCGCTCATTTCCACACTCCTGTATGTTTCTTATTTTTATCTTCAAAGAGCTGTCTTATAGCTCCCATCTTCACATCAAATTGTTCTACCATATCATCATCAGACAATAGATAGTTGCCGTCTTCATCTATGTAATAGTAAACATTTAGTGTTATTTCAAATGGTACGCCTTTAGTGTCTTTTTTCTTTTTCATTTTACCTCCTCCAACGCATCTTCACAAGCGTCTGCAAAAGCAAGTTCTTTTTCATTAACAAATTCTTGCCATTCTTCATCAGACATATTTTCATCTACGTGTTCTTTTTCATACCACTGACAAAGAAATACACCTTTGTTAATCAAATCAGTGAAATGCTTGCTTTCTTCTTCTGTTAACAATCCTATTGTTAGATGATTTTTTAGATGAGGTGGAGTATCAGGTGTCAATATTTTAACAGCCTCTTGTAGCCCTTTGATATAATTAATATCTCCACGATTTTCGTTATACCAAATTTTGTAAGCTACTTTATCTTCAAAGTCTCTTTCTTCCGTGTCTGCATTATATCCAGACCATTCTTTAAGTGCATCTTGTTCTTTATTTATTTTTGTTTGTATTTCTTGTATTTTTTTTTGCATATCAAACTCCTTTGTTAGTCTTAGTGTTCTGCTAGCTTGCTAGCTCTTTGTTAGTTTAGCTAGTATGTTAGCAACTTGTCAAGCATTTTCTCTTAATTTTTTCATTCTTATATCAAACTCTTTTTCTGTCTCGTTTAAACGCTCTATGTGTGTATGGTCATCATATATTTCTCTAGATAGTTTTCTAACTCTACCTTCTCTGTTATCTTCAGTTTTAAAAACAAACCAGCGATATACATCATTAGTTTGCCAAGCCATCGCAATAGCCTCGTTTATATCCCAATCAGATAAAAATCCCCTTATCTCAATCTCATATTCACAAGTCCACAATCTAGTTTCTTTTATTTTGTGTTTTTTACTCATACTTCCTCCTTTGTTATGTTATGTAAAAATGTTGGTGGTACAAATACTTCTTGTTCCTGTTCCCAATAAACCAAAAAGTCAAGAGCGTTTAAACGACCTGTGTAAACTACTGGTTGTTTGTCTTTCTTGACCTTTGCAAACCTAGTTGCAAACCAATAGGCTCTGTTCTTATCCAGTGTCCAGCTAAAGCCGTGTTCATACTCTCCAAGAGTACCTCTGTATAAAAGTATCTCATCGTGTTCCATCAGTATATCTTCGTATATCTCATACTCTCTTGTATCCATAGTATAGCCTATATCATCGTAGTAGTAAGTTAGTATGTTCTGTAAGTCTTTGTTCGTCATCATCGTGTGAACATTATCAATAGCTGTGTAGTCTTGTCTGAAATACTGCCAAAACTTTGATGGCTCTATCTTGTTCTTAGCTAGGTCTTGTACCATCATAGCTATGCCACCCTGTTGATAGTAGTTATTTATTATGTCTTCCATATACCCTCCGTGTGTTAGTGAGTTGCTTGACATTAGCTAATCCTAAAACCAATGTCAAGCTATTTGTTTGACCTCGTTTAAACGATGTCTACAACCATATACAATATTGATTAGTGTGTAATTTAAAGATTTTTCTCCAAACTCTAATCATCAAGTTCCCTACAATCGTTATGACACTTATCCAAGTAAAGAATAACAAGATGTTTTCCAGAAATATATGTCCAGCACTCGTTAGATATGTGTAGTCGTGATGACTTAATAACAGCACTAAAAATACACATACCATTTGAGAGTAGATAAATACACTCATCAATACTCTGTTTATACTTGTTAATGATTTACTTAAATCGTTTCTAAATTTCATTTCTGAGCTTTTGCTCATACCTGTTTTATTATTCATATTGCCTCCTTTGTTAAGCACTAATATATCCACTTCTTGACCAATTCCAATGTTCTCTATCTTGAACAATGTCTAAGTAAGATGTTTGAAACTCTTTTGCTCTTTGATTAATGTAGTAAGATGCGTCGTATCTATGACCTCTGCTTTCCTTACGCTCTTTCTCATAAGCTTGATAGCTTTTGATTAAGTTCCTTAACATACCAGCAAATCTTGACTGCTCATCATAAGGACCATTGTTAATTACAAAGATACAAGTCTTTCTAGCTTTTCTAAATTTATTCTTAATAGACACTGGGTCGTTTAAACGGCTCTTGTACATTGCTGATAATTTTGCCCAGAACTCTTCTTTTATCTGCTTATCGTCTTTCCACTTCAGATTATTTTCTAGGTGTTGTCTTCTCTCACTTGCTTTGTCTTGAGCTGTCATATACGGCATATCTTCTTTCAAAGATAGATGTAAGTATTTAACTACTAATCCGTCTTCATTCACTGCTCTTCTAATACCAGAAATACTCTGCAATCCTTTGATATTACTTCCAAAAGTATATGTGCTGTAAGAGTAAGAACTTCTTCCACATATACTAGCTGTGTATTCTCTTCCTCCGTGTGCTCCTCTGTGTCTAAGCCACTCTTCTCTGTACCACATAGGTTTACCATCTTTAAGAACTAATACCACTTCATCTTTTTTAATATGAATAGTCTCATACCAATTATGGCTACGACCTCGTAGCTGTCTCCATTCTACATCCTCTTGAGCAATGATAAATACGATACCCTCTTTTACTATGGTGTCGTTTAAACGGAGCTCATCGTCTTGCAATTTGTTCCAATCTATTCCTAGTTTTGCTCCAAGATTTTTAAACCTTTTTAACTGGTGTCTAGTGTTCCAGTGGCTCAGTTTTAAGTTGTTAATTGTTTTATTCATAATACCTCCTAGTTTGTGTGTTAGCTAATACTATTAAATTCTAAAACAAGTGTCAAGACTTTTTTTTGACCTCGTTTAAACGCCCTCTTTCATTTCTTTCAGTTGTCTGTTTATTGTATCTAACATAATCTCTGCTTGTGTGTTTTCAGTTTCAAAGATAGTATACTCTACTCTTTCTTCATCATAATATCTGCCATCATAATCTTTGAACTCTCTATCCATTACTTCTTTGTTGCGTTTTAGCGTATTCTCGCAACTTGATTTAATACCCATTACTATTGTTTTATAATCTGGTCTTTCCATATTGTCCTCCTCTCGTTTAAACGCTGTCTACAACAGCTTAGTGCCTACACCAAATTTATCTTCTACTAACTCATTGATTTTTTTGACTAAATCCCTATCGAATAAATAGCTATCATAACTACCATTATCTAGTTTTTTTCTAGAATTATTAATAGTATTGTAGTCTCTGAAAAATAAGTCAGCCTCATCCATTAGTTTTATTGTGCTAGCTATAACATCACTCATACTATCAAACTCTCCATTATTAGCGTAAAATCCAATAACATAATATCCTTCCATATCCTTATTAAATCCTCGCTTTTTGTCGTGAGCCCATTGCCAGCTGTCTGGTTCTTTTACCAAGTGAAATCCAGCTGTTAGCTCTCTGTCATAAAAAGGTATTTGTTTTACTTTGTTTTCTTCACCAGTCATAGCATCGTAGTTTGCTAAGTCTGGGCTATAAGCAAATAAATTTTCATTAGCCCAAGGGTGTCCTGGAGGTAAAGCTACATAACCACAGCCCCATCCATTTCTTGTATCATTTTCTTTAATAGTCCAGTAGTAAATTGTACCATCTGCTTTTGTTTCCTTTATCCATCTCTCTTTCATATTGTCCTCCTTAGAGCTCGTTTAAACGCTCTGTGTTTTATTTTTCTTTGTTCCATTTTCGTTTCTACCAAACATCCAAGCTTTACTAAAATTGTTCAAGCTGTCCAGTGTCTCTGGGTCTGTTGGTAAAAAAGACATAAGAAATCTTTTTTGTTCTGCTGTTTGACCCCAAGCATCAGCATTGTTTATAACTGGTCGCATTGGGTTATTCTCATCTCTGCCAGCATCAGAGAAAAGCATATTTAAAGCCATCTCTCCGTCTTCAGCTGTCATACTCAAAGTTATATCTCTTTTTGTAAGATGACAAAATATAGTTAAAGTTTTCATATCGCCTCCTTTGTGTGTTTTGCAATATGTAGGAAATTTGCAAATCCTAAAACCAATGTCAAGCAAAAAAATAAAAATATTTTTAAAAAGTTTTCATAGTATAAAAAAGCCCAGATGTCAAGAACTTTTTTTTTCTGGGTGATTTTGCTCCTCTATAAACGCCAGAGAATAGCCCTAGAACGCAATAAAATAAAAAAAAGGTCTTATGGTATGCTTGTTTTTATCTGTCCTCGGAAACCTTGTTAAAATATTCCAGAATTTAGAGCCGTAAATAAAACGCTGTTTAAACGCTGTTAAGTTATCCACATTTTATTAACAATTTGTGGAAAACTATTTAAGGTCGTTTAAACGCTGTTAAGAAAATTTAGACAAAAAAAAAGGGCTATTTCTAGCCCTCTTTTTTTAGTTGGTCTTGCTTTAGAATGTAAAGCCAGCAACATCTTCTGGCATTACCCAGCCACAAGCCGTGTAAATAGATTTCATATTTTGAAAATCTTTTACGATGCTCTGGCTGGTGTGTTTGCCTCCGCCTATGACATATTTTTTATCTGGCTCAATTTCTACAAGCTCTGTTGGTGTAGAGATATAAGCTTTGCCTTTAATCTGTCTTACTCTACAGGTCAAGCCGTAAGTCTCGAACAAGCCGTTTAAACGCTCTCTAGTCGTTGGTGTGTTCCAGCCAGCTAAAGAGAACCAAAGCCCCTTGCTGATTTTATTGAATTGAGCTATCCAATTATTATGAAGATACATATCCGATTGTATAGCGTTCTTCTCTATTTTTGAGCCGTTTAATACTGGCATTTCTATTGTTCTTACTTCTACTCTGGTATTATCCATTTTCATTGGCTTTTGATTTAAAAAAGCCTCTGCTGTTTTTAGTGTTATTTTTCTCATTATTTCGCCTCCTGTCTTCTAGCTTTCGCTCTGTTTAAACGCTGTTTAATCTTCTTAGCGTCTCTGTTCTCTCTGGCTTGTCTGCCTTGCTCTGCTTGAGCCTCTAAGCCCTTAATTTGTACTGCTGTTAAGCCTGTATAGTTCATAATACCTCCTTAGGTATGGTTGTTTAATTTAAGCCTAAGACTAGAGACGCCGTTTAAACGACGCCCCCAGTTTCGCCCTTGTGGGCTCGTCAGTTAGGCATCCTCCCATTTTAGCTCTTCTGTGATGTTGCCGATAGTGTCGTCAAGGTTTTGCTTGCCGTTGACTTTCTCGTTATCATTCACCAGACTAAAAAACTTGTCGATGCTAATAATAGCTCCGCCGTATTTTTTGCCTAGTTGAATGTGATAATCGCCCTCACCACAGCATAAACAAGTTCTGCTGGTCATCTGCTCTATTCTCAAACGATTTGTATTAAATCCGTGGTCGCAATCGTTCTCTGTGCCGTGGCAAACAACTTTTAAATTTCTGTTTGTATCACGGCGTAAGCCCTCAAGATTTACCTCTTGAAGTGGGAACTTTCCGATGGTCTTAATGATGCCGTTTAAACGACCTTTAAGTTCCTCTCCAGCGTATGTGCTGGTTAGCTTGCCCTCAAGTCCGATAGTTCTCGCCATCTTGTCGAACGCTCCGCCTTTTTTGTGTCCACTTTTATTGTCGTCAATAGCGTGAATTAATTCGTGGGCTAATGTGTCCAGAACATCGACGCTGTTATTTGTGCCTGTCGTCGCAATATTCATCTGAATAATATTGACAACCTCTTTTTTTGGTTTGTCTTTGCCAGCCGTGTAGTGCGTTGGGTAGCATAGCCCTAGTGTCGTGTGTCCGTGGGTTTTGTTCGCTGTTCTAAGCTGTGAAACATTGATACGAATATTCTTCGGAACTTTAAAGCCGTGCGGTCTAAAAACTTTGTCGCTTAACTCTTGCGTCGCTTTTTCAAACCATTTCGTAATTGCTACATCGTGATTAATTACCTTGAACTGCTTAACTTTTTTCTGTGCGTTTTGGGTCGCCACCACTTTTTTCTTCATTTGTTTCTCCGTTTTATGTGTGTAAATCAAGTTAATATAATGATTATTTTTCAATCTGTCAAGGGGGCGTTTAAACCCCCTCAACATTTCGCCTTGGCTTAGTATAATTCCCAATCTAATGGTCCGTATTCTATGCCATTTTCAATGGTCTTATAATTAATCCAGAGTGAACGGAATTTATCGCCGTCAAACTCTATATTAACAAAGCGAATTTTATATAGCCATTGGTCTTCATTATTTGGTGAAGATATAAACCATTCTAACCATTCCTCTTGTTCATCTAAAAGACCTGGGCAAATATCCTTTTGAAATACTTCTACTCCGTCTTGAAATTTGCCGACTTTTGATAGAACTTTCAAGAATGTATCTATCTGTTTTTGGTCATATTCTCCAGTACAAAATCTGTTTTCGCCTGGCTCATTTGAGTAATAATGACCCTCAATTTCCTTAAATCCTAGCGTCAATAAGGCTTGTTTTATTTCGTTTTTTCTCATCGTTGTTTTTTCTCCTACTTTTTCGTAGCTGTTTATGTGTGTATTTTTCATTAGTTTTTCTCCTTTTTGTGTTAATAATTAATCTAATTTTCAAATACATAAGAACTTACTTTTTCTGACGATAACATACAAGATATTTCTATTCGTTCTCTGGGAGTGAAGGCATCTGGGGGCTGTTTAAACGGAGTTATATATATGTATGAGGGGTCTAGATGGGGTCTAGAAATAACAACTATATATAATTTCAGGCGTATGAAAACGGGCTGTAATATAATAATAATCTAGCATTTGTCAAGTCTCCTCGGTGAGCTATCATCTGGCTCTATGGTTTCAAAATAGTTGTCCACTAGTTATCCACATTAAGTAGAACTTTAACCTAGTCTTCTATCTCTAGCAATATGAAGAGTTAAACCGAATTTCAACCAATTATACATAATCCTAACTAGAAAAAGACTGGGGGTCTGATTTAAAAAAAAGAACCTCACACAAACTTGGGCTATTTTTTTAGTTTGTATTGTGTCTGGAAGTGTTGATATTGCTAGACTTACGAGAACGGCTAACTATATAACTATACTAGCTAGTAGGTTTGTACAGTTATCCTAACTAAAGTTAACAAAAAAAACGGCAGATGTCAAGTACAAAGTAATTAAGGGTGTAAAAAATATTATAATTTTTTTCTTGACTTTTTCCAATCTATAGGTTTAAGCTTTAATATGTTCAAAGGACCGAATGGAGCAGGTAAAGGCGATAAACCAAGACCTACATCTATATCTAGAAAAGAATACGAAGAACGCTGGGATAAAATCTTTAGAAAGGATAAAAAGAATGCCAATAAAAAAACCAAAAAAACCAACTAAAAAAGATATACTGTATCATATAGCTCTCATTAGACAGGATATATTTAAACTACATGAGAAAACGATGTTAATAGAATCAGTCATTAATAAATATATTAAAATGAAAAAAGATACAGATAAATTTAATAAATTTTTACAAGACGAAATAAAGGGAGCTAAAGTTGAAAAAACTAAAGAAGATAAAAAATAAAACAATGAAGCTACCTATAAACGGTCACGAGTATACGATTCGTTTTATATCTGGTGCTAAAGTAGACCTAGGTTCAGATGAATCAGAAATACTAGGTGCTATTTCTATGCGTAACTGTGAAATAGTACTAGAACACGAAATGAAAGATAGTAAACTACTAGAAGTGTTAATACATGAAGTATTACATGGTATTACACACGGAACTAGTTTAGACATGACTGAAACGCAAATACAAGTATTATCTAATAGTTTGTACCAACTGGGTTTTGGTGAATACTTATGGAAAAAAGCAGGAGGAAAATATGATTCCTAATTATGATGCAATAATCAAAAAAGCAAAAGCACTATGTGATGATAAAAATATAGACTATGCACAAGTAAAAGAACCGTTTTCTAACTTTGAAATGGTTGAAGCATTGAAAATATGTGATGCACCAACTGGCATTCTTGTTCGCATCTCTGATAAAATAGCTAGAATCTCCAATCTCTTGAAAAGAAATGGCGAAAGAGCTGTGAATGAAGAAAAGGTAGAAGACACAATGCTTGATTTAATAAATTATAGTGTAATATTGCTGAGTTACACTATGTACAGTAAACAATATGACTCAGAAAACGGAGAACAGAATGATTAATCCAGGTAAAATATTAGAACACAATACAAAAAAGGCTAAAGTAAACCTACATTGTCTTACTGACATACACGTAGGTAGTAAAGTCTTTGATAGAAGTCTGTTTTTAAAAGCAGTACAGATGATAGATGAAGACCCAAATGCACTTTGGTTCGGAAATGGTGATATGTTAGAGTTTATACCACCTAATTACCATATACCAGAGGGCGACCAGTTGTTTGATAACAACGAACAGTACGCTCAATTTGTACAAATGATAAGACCTATCATGAATAAGTGTGTATTTCTACGTGGAGGTAATCATGATACGCTACGTTCTGTTAGATTAGCAGGAATTGATATAATTCGTGTGCTATGTGACGACCTTGAAGTACCATATTACCCATTTCCAGGGTATGCAGTGATTAATTACAAGCATAATCGCTTCACATTTGCAAGTGGACATGGAAAAAGTGGTGCTAAGAACGGAGATATGGAGCTAACTAGACTTAGAAACATATTTCCAGACGCTGATATGTATTATTTGGGGCATAACCACCAATTATACGCAAAACCAGTAGATTCTTTTGAAATTATGCAAGATAGCGAAGAAGTAAGAAGACAATGGTTTGTGCGTGGGGGTTCTTTTATAGGATATGCTGAATATGCACGCTATGCTATGTTTGAACCACAAACAAAAGGATGGGTAGAAGTGCGTTTAAGTGATAAAAACCCAGAATACATCGTACACCGTAAATGAAGAAAAGAACTATAAAAGGTCAGGAGCACATTGTATATGACAATATCAACGAGCTCAGGCAGGCTATGCCATTACAAGACGTACTAGAAGATTGGCGAAACGCTCCAGTTAGTTCATGGACCTTAACAGATGATGGGCAGGTTTGTGAGGTGTTAGAACGTGGGGTTATTAACAATCAACGATATGTACGCACTGCGATTGGAATGTTTAACTGTGCTCCTACCATAAAAATGGAAGGCGAACTACGACAAAGTATATACAAGTTTAGTGGTAAAAACTCTAATACTGTATTTAAAGAACGTGAGAAGCCTACAAAGAAAGAATTTTTGTTTGCAAAGTATGTTGCGAAGGGAGATGGGATAATAGAAGCGTTTAAACAAGCTTATCCTCAATCTAAGTCTGAGCAATATATTAAAGAACAAAGTAGTATGTTATTAAAAACAGAAAGGATAAAAACCTTGATTGACAAAGAAATACAAAAAATATTAGAAAAAACAGAGATAACACCAGAGTATCTACTGCTAAAGACAAAAGAGATTGTAGATAATATTGAAGCAAGAGATAGCGATAAGATTTCGTCGCTAAAGATGTTGATGGAAATATCTGGGTTACTAGGTAAGAAAGAACAAAAAACTGAATCTATCGCATTGTTTAAGGGTTTTAGCCCTGAACAACTAGCAGCATTGGAAGGGAAAGATGTCAAAAAAATTGCAAGCCAAGAACGAGAAATACCTCAACTGCCAGATGTGCGAGAGGAAAGTGAAGATTAAGAAGTCGCCGATAACGTATAGTGACTTTTTGTTAAATACTATCATGAATATCCCTATGGATAAGTATATTACTGTTGATTGTGCGTGTCTTTGTATGTATGATGAAGATATGGACTTAATAGGGTTTAGTAAGGAATTTATAGAGAATAATGGAAAAGCTTAGTTTATCTGATAAGGAGGTGCTGTTACATAAAGCCTCTAAAGATTTAATACTGTTTGGTAAGTTGTTTTTACCAAATGATTTTTTACATAAATCAGCTTCCCCTCCTTTTCACTACGACCTTGGTAAAAAATTAATTAGTACAAAACCTGGAGCACGTATTTGTAATGTGCTTCCAAGAGGTTTTGGAAAATCAGTATTAATGAAGGCAGCAATCATGCATAAGCTGTGCTTTACACCAGAAGACCAATCTATGTTTATGGCTTGGGTAGCTGAAGAACAAGGTCAGTCTATTGACCACGTAAAGTATATACGTTCACATTTAGAAACAAATCAAGCTATTAGATATTACTTTGGCAACCTATGTGGAGGTGATGTAGGTAAGAGATGGACAGAAAAAGACTTAATTACAACAAAAGGACATCGTATTATAGCAAAAGGTACTTCACAACGTCTTAGAGGTCGTGCTGAGGTAGATACACGTTATACAGGTATCATACTAGATGACTTTGAATCAGAGTTAAACACAAAGACTGCTATACGTAGAGATGAGATTAAACAATGGATTGTGTCTACAGTATATCCATCACTAGAAGAAAGTCCTGGTAAAGAAGGATGGATATGGCTATCTGGTACGATTGTACATTATGATGCATTCTTACAAAACATTGTAGATGGATGGAAAGATTCAGAAAAAGCTAAAAAGAAATATCCATGGGATGTAACCTTTATTCGTGCTATAGAAGATGGTAAACCAGCATGGGAAGAACAGTTTCCACTATCTAAGTTAAATCAAAAAAGAAAAGAATACATAGAGGCAGGTAAAGTAGATAAGTTTGCTCAAGAGTATCTAAACGATGCTAGAGATGCTGCTTCAGCCTCTTTCAAGATGGATAACATACATTACCATAATTATGAGTTTCATACAGATGGACAGTTTACTTACTTAAAAGACGATAAAGAAATGATACCTATTTATACTTACATGGGTGTTGACTTAGCACACACAGCATCTAGTACCTCTGACTATCAAGTTATTGTAGTAATGGGTATGGATGCAGATAAAAACAGATATGTTATAGATTATTATCACGATAAGATACCAGCATTTGATATGCCAGAAGAAATATTAAAAATGGCTAAGAAATACTCACCAATACGTAGATGTGCCGTAGAAACAGTAGGTGCACAAGAAATGGTGCGTGATATGGTAGAGCGTATGGCACGTAAAGAAAAAAGATTACTACCTGGTATTAATAAAGGAGTAAGACCACCACATGGTATAAAAAAAGAAGACAGGTTAGAAATGGCTTTAGGTAGTATTATTAACAGCAAGAAGCTGTATATTAAAAAAGAACACTCAGAACTAATTGATGAAATCTTTGAGTTTCCTAAAGGAAAGAATGATGACTTGTTAGATGGATTGTATTATGCAGACTTTTTTGCTAAAGCACCTAGAAGTAGAGTTATCAAGAATGATGAGTACGAAAGACCAGATGATTTTCCAACACAAGCACGTACAAAAATAAATTGGATGACAGGATTAAAAATATGAGAAATCGGCTAAAAGGCTGTTTTAAATTAAACAGGGTTATGGTATCTGATTATACATTAGAAAAATACATTGACTACTTAAAAAGGGTAGAAGGGTACGCAAATAAAGTAGGGGAAAAGTTTTATCCGTATGACTCACCAGAAGGTGGGCTTAAAACTATTGGTTACGGCTACAAGCTAAAAACGCTTGAAGAACAAAATACTTATGAGAAAACAGGTTTGAGCGAAAGAGAGGTAGAAGACCTCTTATTACACGAAGCACAACTATCTGTTGTAAAAGCTAAAAACTTCTGTATAAGCAGAAATAGAAAATGGTCTGATGTGGATGATAGGCTGAAATATGCCTTAGCTGATTACTGTTTTAACTTAGGGGGATTAAAAAAGTTCCCAACTACTGCAAAATTCTTAATGCATAACAATGTAGAGGGTGTATTAGAAGACGACCCAGGAAGACCTGGGTTTAAGCAGTATGAAAGAGTATTTAGAGACCCAGAGGGTAAAAGAAGAAGATTAGGTAGAAACAAAGAGTTCTACAAAGAATTTTTACAACCGTATACGGAGAAAGCATGAAAATAGATACACAAGGTTTAGGAAGAAGACTTTACAACTTTGGTAAAAAGACCAAAGATAAAACAAAAAAGTTTATGGATAGATTCACTGTTGACGCAGAAAATTTAAGAAGAGCAGAATATAATGCTCAAAGAGATGCAGGAAAAGTAGATTATTTACCAACTAGAGGTCTAATGAAAGAGCAAAAAGCTATTAAAGAAGATAGAAAACGCAGACAACAAATGAAGGTAAGATAATGTCACGAATCAAAGAAGACGATAAAGCGAGAGAAAATAGAGAAATTTTTCAACGTTATGCAGAAGCTAGAAGAGACTGGGATGTTGAAGCTAGAGACGCAATAGATTTTACACTAGGAAATCATTATACAAAAGAAGAGTCAGAAGTATTACAATCTGTAGGTCAAGCAGACTTTACTATTGATAGAATATATGCTGCTATAGATAAGTTAAAATCTCTTATGACATCAAGACCTGTAAAGTTTGGTGTAACAGCTAGAGAAGATTCAGATACTAAGTTAGCTAATGTTTGGAGAACATTATTAGAATATATCTATGATATATCAGATGGGCAGCATCACTTCAAACAAGCTGTACACGATTATGCTACTGCTGGTATTGGTTACTTTTATGCATACACAGAACCAGAAGCAGATTATGGTAGAGGAGAAGTTATGTTTACTCACGTAAATCCATTCAGAGTGTACGTAGACCCTGCTTCTAGAGACAGGTATTTTAAAGATGCTGCAAACATTTTAATGTCTACTATCTTAACTAAAGAGCAGTTATTAGACTTATATCCAGATGTAGAAGAGTTTTTACCTAATATTGAAACACACAATATGTCTGACTATTATGACGATTACCCTGACTCACAGCAAAAGAACTCACAAAATATATTTACACCTGCTGAAGTAGAAGATAAAGATTATGAAAGTACAATAGCACAACGTTATCGTATTATTGAACGTTTCAGTAAAGTAAGAGTACCTTACTATAGAGTAGCTGACCAACAACAGAATACTGAAACAATTATGAGTGCAGAAGCATTTCAAATATTTATGGCTGACAATGAAGCTAAGTTTAACAATAATACTTATGCTTTTGTAGAAATACCACAAACAAGAATTAAAGTTACAGCATCATTAGGGCAAGTCCTTCTATATGAAACTATATTGGACACTGATACTTATCCTATCGTTCCTATACCAAATATATGGACTAATACACCATATCCTAAATCAGATGTGAATAAAGTTAAAGATATGCAAAGATTGCTTAATAAGTTATTCTCTCTTGCATTATCTCATGCTCAAACTTCTGCTGGTCTAAAATTATTAGTACCACAAGGAAGTGTGGAAAGTATTTCACAACTTGAGAAAGATTGGGCTAATCCTAATGCTGTAATTGAATATGACCCAAGTTATGGAGAACCACATTTTCCTTCTCCACAACCTTTAACAAGTCAGTTTTATGCTCTTATTAATCAAGTAGAGCGTTATATTGACTTAAACTTCGGAGTTCCTGAACTATTGCAGGGGTTCAAAGAGGGTGCACCTCAAAGTGTTCGTGGCACAATGCTACTAGCACAAATGGGAGAAGGTCGTGGTGCTTCAAAGTTGCGTGACATTGAAATGGCATTGCAACAGCTTGGGAAGGTTTTATATCAAATGTCTAAAGAACACTACACATTTGAAAAGAAATTTAGAATCGTACAACCAAACAATGATATTACACAGTTTGCTATTAATAATAGATTGTATGATGATAAAACAAAAGAATTGGTCAAAATAGAAAACGATATAACTGCAGGACAATTTGATGTTCGTATTATTTCAGGCTCAACAATGCCTAACAATAAACATGCTGAATATCAAATGTATCTAGAAGCATATCAACTAGGATTGATTGATAGAACTGAAGCATTAAAGAAAACAGAAATCTTTGATAAAGAAGGAGTTCTGCAGCGTACTGGAGAAGTACAGCAAATGCAAGGTATTATTAAACAATTACAAGACCAAATAAAACTTCTTTCTGGTGATTTACAAACTGCCCAAAGAGAGTCTATGTCTGACAGAAAACGTGTTGAGGTACAGAAATTTAAATCTGAACTTGATAAAGTGGTTACTGGAACAAAGGCTCAACAGAAAGTAGATACAGAAAGAAGAAAACGTCAACAACAAGAAGAGGTGAAGTCTGAGTTTAATTCATTACTGTCGCAAGATATTCTTGATTAAAACAGAACATCGGAAGGAAAAATAAAATGAGTGACGAATATATAAATGAAAATGAAACTTTAGAAGGTTCTGAAACTTCTGAAAATAATGACTTAAGTGAGTCTGAGATTCAGCAGGATTTGAGTTCTGACGTACCACAAGAAGATGAGGTGCGTAAATTCCAGTCTATGTATGATAAAGCTCAGGCTGAGTTAAACAAAATACAACCAGTAGCACAGCTATTTCAGGACAATCCTGAACTGGTAGACGTTGTTAGAGACCACTTAACAGGGGGTAAAGGACAGGACAGAGAAATACAAATAGAAGATGGGGAATTTAATCCTTGGGATGCGTATACAAATCCAAATAGTAAATCGTATCAATTAAGACAACAAGAGATTGATGATGCTGTTAGCTCAAGAATGAGAGACTATATGGGTCGCTTAGAAGCACAGCGTCAAGTGGACACTCTTAAATTAAGAGCACAAACTGAATACAAGATGTCTGAAGCTGATGCAAACGAATTTGTAGATTTTGTTACAAAACCTAAAGAGCAACTTCCTCTAGAGACACTGTTTAACGTATGGAATACAAACAAAAACGGTTTACCACAAGTAAATGAAAATATTGAAAGCGTAAAGCGAACACAACAAAAACCTAAGTCAGCTGGTTTAGTTCAAGGTGGACAACCTCCTAAAGCATCTGATGAAGATAGTATGTGGTCCAATATTATGAAAGCTGGTAATACTCGTTCTATACGTGGCAGTATTAAAAAATAAAACGTAAAGGGGAAATAAAATGGCAATAACAAGTGGAAAACTTATGACAAATAATTTGACTGCTTCCACTACAGCAACTGGTGCTACTGGCACTGGTGTAGCTCCTGACCAAAGAAGACTGTTTAACTTCAGCGACAGAATCGCTGAATTAGCACCTGAAGAATCACCATTCTTCGTGTACTTATCAAAAACAGCTAAACTTCCTACTGACGACTCTTTGTTCCGTTATCTTGAAGATAGGTCAAAGATTAGTTATACAAGTAGAAACTTCTTTATTGATGGAGCTGTAGGCACTGTAGCTGCAGGTACAAATTACACAGTAACCGTAGATGACAATGCATCATCACCAGCATCTGTAGACTTTCTTGTAAAAGGGATGGTAATAGCAGTTAGAACTCGTGGTGGAGATGACACACAGGGTTATGGAAATGCAATATTAAGAGTAGAAAATGCACCAACAGATAATGGTGCTGACACTACATTCTTAGCAAAATGTATTTCAGTATCAGGTGTTTCTGGTTCAGATTCTATCGCAGATAATGACCCATGTCAAATCATTGGTTCAGCATACGCAGAAGGTTCTGGTTCACCAGACGTATTCTCAGAAGGCATTGATGATGGATTTGGATACACTCAAATCTTCAAAACAGCAGCTGAGGTTACAAACACTGCATACGCAACTCAACTTCGTGGATATTCTAACGAATTTGAAAGAGTGCTAGCTATGAAAATGAGAGAGCACAAAATTGATATTGAAAGAGCTATGCTTTTCAACCAAAAGGCTAGAATTGATGGCATTCAATATTCAGAAGGTCTAGTAGGACATATTATTAAAAACAGCTCATTCGTAGCTGGAGATGCAGCTTTAACTTATGAACAAGGTAAAGCATACGCAAAAACCTATGACGAAGCTGAATTAACTTATGACTCACTATTAGGTGACTTTGAAGTACTATTTGACCCAGCAAGAGGTGGAAGTAACGAAAGATTAGCATTAGCTTCTCTACCAGTTATTTCTTACTTCAATAAAATGGGTGATGGTGCGTTTGTTGATAAATCAACTGAATCAACACAATATCAGATTAATATGGATGAATTAGGTGGAGCGTTTGGTCACCAGTTAATGGAGATTAACACTGTACACGGTTCTGTTTACTTAGTAAAAGAGCCACTATTCAGAGGTCATTCATCTGGTTTAATGTTGATGGCTGATATGAGCAAACTATACTACAGACCATTAGTTGGTAATGGAGTTAACAGAGATACTCAAGTTATGACAAATGTACAAGGTGCAGATGAAGACTTGAGAAAAGACATGATTCTTACTGAAGCAGGTCTAGAGGTATGTTTACCTGAATCTCATTACTTAATCAACTTGGAAGGAGTATAAGATGGCTAAAGGAAGAGTACTAGAACAAAACAGTGCTGCTTTTAATAAACAAGTAGTACAATTAGTGAAAATTGACAACAGTGTTTCACCAAGAGCTTTAACTGCTGACATGAGTGGTGCGTTAGTAGTTATGGGAGCAACTGGTGGTGCAGTTGATGTTAATTTACCAGCAGCAGCTGATAATGAAGGAGTATATTACGAATTTATTAATAACGCTGCTCTTGATGGAAAAATCACTGTTCAAGCTAAAGATGGAACTGATTTCTTTGTTGGAAGTATTTCTGACATTGAAACAGCTACACCATCTAATGTTGCATTTAACGGTTCATCACACGATGAGCTTGAATTTGCATCAGGTGCTGCTATTGGACACGTTTATATGAAATGTGTTTCTGATGGTAATAACTGGATAGTAGAAGGGCGTGCTCACGACGTAAGTGACATTGCTGCTAATACTTCATCAAGCAATACCTAATAACAGTATAGGCTACTGGGGAGGGCGTTTAAACGCTCTCCCAAAAGCTTAAAAGAATTTTAAATAATAGGAGAATAAAATGGCAAATTATAGTGGAGCAGAAGTAAAAGTTATTATTAATAACATTAGCGTAAAAGCTAGCAGTAGTAGTGGTTCATTGTCTAATGAAATTAAAACATTTTTAGCTACATTGACAGATAATACAATTATTTCAATAAACACAGTAAAGTTAGATAGCTCAAGAGTTGCTTACATAGTAGCTTATATGTAGTATGGCTAAGTGTCAACATTGTACTGCACCTAATCCAGAAGGTCATTTTAATTGCAGGTCTTGTGGTAAGCGTGCACATCCACCTAAGTGGAGCACGCAATTCGTTATGAGAGATACTCCTATGGCTACAGCTATTAGAAAAGACCAAATAGATTTTGGTTCTAAAAGTATGGGAGACCATATAGAACAAACTAAAAAGAAAAATGCAAAGTTAAGAGAAAAGAAGATGAACTCACTGATTAAGTGGGATTAAATTATAGGGAGATAAAATGTACGCAAAAAGAATGAAGAAAAAAGTTTATGGCAAGAAAAAGAAAGTCAGTAAAAAGAAAAAAAAGAAGTAGTAAGCCTACACCAAAAAACAAGGCACTATATTCTAGAGTTAAAGCAGCAGCTAAGCGTAAGTTTGATGTTTACCCATCAGCGTATGCTAATGCTTGGCTTGTTAGAGAATATAAAAAACGTGGTGGTAGATATTAATGGCTTACAGAGGTGGACTTAGGAAATGGTTCAGTGAGAACTGGGTAGACATTGGTTCTAAGAAAAAAGGTGGAGGTCACAAAAAATGTGGTCGTAAATCTGCCAAAGGTAGTAAAAGAAAATATCCTAAATGTGTACCAGCCTCAAAAGCAGCAAGTATGACAGCTTCACAGAAAAGAAGTGCTGTAAGAAGAAAGAGAGCAAAGAAGCAAGGAGTAGGGGGAAAGCCTACAAATGTGCGTACATTTGCTAGAAAAAGAAATGGAAAGAAAAGAGCATAATGGCAAGACCAAGTTTTGGACCACAAGCCAGACATACAAATGGCAAGAAGAAGACAAGACAAGGTCAAAGCGTGAATACAAAGTTTGGAAATAAGATGAGTAGTAAACACTATAAGAAAAAGTATAGAGGACAAGGTAAGTAATGGCTGATTTTGAAAACAGAATAGATGCATTGACAGGATTTGGAATTGGTACTGGTGCAGACCAAGCTGATATAACAGATTGGCTTGTTGCAGGAGCTAGGGCAGTTGTAGACGTTTTAAGTCCTACTAAACTACAAAGAGTAGCTTCAACAACTGTTTTTGAGAATACGATTGATGTAGAAGGTAAAAAAGTAATTGCTGTTATGCGTAAAGATGAAAACAACGGTTTTAAACTTATGCCTTGTAGACAAATTTCTCCTTCATTAAAAGGAAGAGTTACTGACTCTAGTTATATGGAAGCAGCCTCTAGTAGTGACCCTGCTTATTGGGTGGATGGAGATACTTTACAGGTATTTCCTACAAGTGCTTCTTCGAATGATATGTCATTAGTTAATATAGACGTTTCATTTTCAGGTTTGACTTATGATGATACTTCTATAACAAATTTTCCTGATGAAGCAGAAAATGCTGTAGTGTTATTTGCAGCTAGAAATGCTTTAGAAAAAAGAATATCAGATGCAAACGTTGCTGAAGATGTAGAGCTAGTGTCAGGACTAACTGCTCAATACCAAGTAATAGATGCACAATATAAAGAACAAATACAAACACTACAAGGAGCATTATAATGGCTGCAATAGAATTTACAGCAAAAGAGATTTATAGTAGAGTGCTACAGGCTGTTCCTGGAGTATCAGAAAACTATGTATTGAACTTAATCAATGAAGCGTTAATTGATATGGGTCAATTTTTGCAAAAAGTAGAATATGCAGACACTGATTTAGTTCATAATCAGTTGTGGTATAATTTAGACGATGACAGAGCAATTACTGTAAACAAAGTATTTAGATGTGCTATTAAAAATGATGCAGGTGAATATATACAAATTCCTAGATTAACAAATCAGGAAATAAAACAGTTTTACAAAGAAGAATTAGCAAAGACAACATGGACAGAGGTATAACATGGCAGCAGTAAGCAGTACGTATAAAAACCCATCAACATCATTTGTATGGTGGATTGAAGGAGATAGAATAGCAATAGCTACTGATATAGGTGACGGTGGTACATCAGAAACTGCTGAAACTAAACTGAAACCAGTACAACTTAGTATACAAAATTCTTTGCAAACAGATGGAAGTACAAAGAATTTAGTAACAGAATCTGTAGATGCAACACAAACTACAATAGATATAGATGATGCGTCTGTATTATCTCAATATGAAATTATTCAAATCAATGATGAGATTATGAGAATAGAAAGTATTTCAACTAATACGTTGACAGTTACAAGAGGTTTCAGAGATACTACTGCAACTACACACGCTACATCAGTTACATCTTTAACTACATTGGGAGCAGCTATATCAGATAATTCTACAACAAGTGTAACTTTATCTAGCGTAGATTCACTATCTGTAGATGATATGATTAAAGTAGGAAGCGAGGTATTAAGAGTAACAGCTATTAATACAAGCACTAATGTTATTACAGTAGTAAGAGGTCGTCATTCTTCTACTGCTGCTTCTCATAGTGACGGTGCTGCTGTTTCTAAATTTGATGATAATGGTCTTATCAAAGAGCATAATAAAATTACTAATGGTATGGTAATATCATATTATGCAGAGCCAGATAAGGTAACTGCTATACAGGGCTCTGGTAGCACTATTGATATTGACAATGTATTACAGCCGTTGTTAATTGATTACGTTAAAGGTAAAGCATTGATGGATGCAGCATCAAGGGAAGATAACCCTGGTATAGCACAAATAAGAATGGCATCTGCACAACAGTGTTTAGCAAACTATAAAGAAGGTTTGAGAAAATTTGGTATGAAGAAGAACGATAAATCAGGTGGTACAAGAGGTATTGTGCCAGCAAATATGAGGTAAAAAAAATGGAAGTAGGAAAAGACACTAAATTTACATTATCTATAGAAACAGGTGTTAGTATCTTAGTTACTGTAGGTATGATTATAGGTATGTGGTATTCTTTGCAGGCAGAAATAGAACTTGCTAAAGAATTGCCAGAGCCAGAGGTTTCACGTATGGAATATGATTTAAAAGACCAAATGATTCGTGATTCAATATTAAATACAGAAGAAAAAGTAGACAAACTTGAAGATAAGGTAGACTCTGTTAAAGATGATACAAGAATGATTCAAGAAACGCTACTTGATATGAATAAAAACTAATGAGGTTTACAGATGAACAACAAATTTATATCATACTTGGTATTAACAGTATTCTCATCGCTATCTTGGTTGCACTCACAGTCAGTCAACTTAGATAACTTTGCATCAATACAAGGACTTAATGTGCAAAAATGTGCAGTAGTACAAGTTAATGCATCTTGGAATCACGCAAACAGAGTTAAGGTAGAAAAACTAGCTAAGCTTTGTTATGTAGGTGAAATAGATTTAAATAATAAAACTGTTGGTGCAGTAATACAAAAAGAATGGAATATTAAGGTTGTACCTACTATTATTATTTTAAAAGAAGGTAAAGAGGTTATGAGATATGAACCTGGCATAAGTATGAGATTTGATGAACAAGAGGTGTTCAATAAAATAAAGAAAGAAATACAATGAATAATAAAGATAAAAACAAAGTAAATAAACTTCTTAATAAACTTAGAAAACTGTTAGGAAGAGAGCAATATCAGTCTTTTGAAGGTTCTGATATACCAACAAGGCAAGGACCTGCACAACCAGGCAGACTAGTTCCAACAGGTTTTGGAGCATTACGTTCAGATGCTTCACGTATATCAGAATACGCTACATTAGAAGGTATGAGACGTTATGGAGATAAAAACGTTCCAGGTATGTTTGATACTATAGATAGTATATATCAAAGATATGGCAGAGGAAGAAGCAATCTTGAACAGCTTTTACTAGACCAAGGACAATCTAGAGATGGGGCAGCATTTACTGGATATAAAAAAGGTTTACCTTTGACTCGTTCTGGTAATATTGATTTTGATGCTATAGAAAAATTTTTAGATGAGCAAGAAAAAATTAATACTATGAACGAAATGATTAAAATAGCTAATCAAACTAGAATACCAGGCGTTGAAGTTATAGCAAAACCAAGATAAAATGGCTACAAGAAAAAAAGCTAAAGCTATAAGAAGAACTACTAAAGGCAAGAATGCGAATTACAGACCTACAAAGAAAGGTGCTGGAATGACAAAGAAGGGTGTAGCTGCTTACAGAAGAGCTAACCCTGGTAGTAAATTAAAGACTGCTGTTACTGGTAAAGTAAAAAAAGGTAGTAAAGCAGCTAAAAGAAGAAAGTCTTATTGTGCAAGGTCATTAGGACAACTGAAAAGAAGTTCTGCGAAAACTAGAAATAATCCAAATTCTAGAATTAGACAGGCACGAAGAAGATGGAAATGTTAAAAAATAGGAGATAACATGAACATAGTAATCAGTAAATTATTAACAGGTTTATTAAGTGAAAAAATCTTAAAAGCTGTTTTAATTAAACTTGGTGACCATTTCATCAAAAGGTCAGATAATAAATTAGATGATGAAATCTGGGCTGAAGTTAAAAAAGCCCTAAAATAAGGAGAGAATATGAACTGTGAATGTGGATGTGGGTGTTAATAGATGCCTAGAAGGTCATTACAATTAAATGATTTTAGCGGAGGACTTAATACTAAGTCCTCTCCTAGGGATATTGCACCCAATCAGGTCCAGAAAGCAGACAATGTTTTCTTATCAAATCAAGGTCTTATAGAGGCAACTTCAGATGCTTCTATAAAAACTACTAATCCTGGTGGAGGCACATCAGAAACAATGACTCATACTCAGCAGGGTAATGGAGCATTTATATTTAACTCACAATTTAATGTAGATTCAAGTGGCACTGCAACACAGCAATCTCAAATAATAGCTTATCCTATAGATAAAGGTTCTACTGACAAAACTACCATACAATTTTTTAGAAGAGATTTTGACAGTGAAGGTAATTTTGTTTTAGCAGATGACTCTGGAGACGCTGAAATAGATATGCAAGTAACTGGAGCTGTACAGCCAGTATATTATTTTGTAGATGGTGTACTTCATGTATCTGATAAACTTGCAGTAGATTCAAGTATTACAGTAGAACCTAGAAGAATGCCTTATGTAAAAGAATCTAGATTTGGTACAGACGTAACAGGATTTTTAGACACTACTATGAAAGTAGAAAGAAGCGCCACTCAGTTTGAAGCTATAACAAAAGGTACAAGCTTTACTGACCCAGGCATTGGTGAGTTTAGCGTTAAGCTACAGACAGACCCTACATTAGATTCTCAGTCATTTACCGAGATTATTAAAAACACTGAAAGCAGTAATTATTTAGTAGTTACATCAAATCCTAACGAAACAAATCCAGACCCTACTGCTGATATATCTATTACAGATAAATTAATACATTTAAAACTAACAACTCCAGAAGATATGTCTTCTGTTAGTTTAAACTACGGTGCTGATAGTGGTATAACAACTGGAGGAATAGCAAATCTTGTAGGAGAAGTTATACATATAAATGGTGAAGCTATGAGAGTAAGAAGCACTAATACTTTAGATTTATCTTCAGGAGGAGATAAGAAAGTTTTACAACTATTAGTAGATAGAAATGTTTTTGGAAATTCACCTACTGGTTTAGAGCATGCAAGTGGAGTAAGAGTTAAAACAGTTTCAACAACAAGTATTAGTGTTACTGGTGGTGGTTGGGAAGCTGGTTCTTATGAGTTTTGTCATACAGTAATTGATTTACAAGATAATGAAACGCTACCACAAGCTCCACAATCAACTTTGTTTCCTATAACATCAGGTGCATATTTTACCAATGTAGGATTTAGAATAAAAGACACTGGATTTGACTTTAGAAAGAATGAAAAAGGCGTAAGAATTTACACAAGAAAAAAAGACGGTAATGGCAGATGGATTTTGTTTTTAGATGTTGATTACCAAAGAGGAGTAAGAACTAATTTATTTGAAGACTATACTGAACTTACGGTAGCTGATACAGACTTTATGCAAGTAGTAGATATAGATGTAGTTAATCCTTCATTAGATACTTACGAAAGTATAAATGGTTACTCTCAAGATGAAAAAAGCATAGACTTTGGTACAAAAGGTGGTTTTAAAGCAGCTACAGTATGTGCTAGAAGAGCATGGGTAGCCAATGTAAGAAAAGATGACAAAGTATATGATGACAGAGTTTACTACAGTCCAGTAAATAGATTTGCTACATTTCCAGACAGTTATTACTTAGATATTGGAATTAGTGATGGTGATTCATTTACAGCATTACATAGTTTAGGAAACAGATTGTTAGCATTTAAACAGAAAAAACTATACATAATTAATGTATCGTCAACATCTGATGCTGGATGGTTTCTAGAAGCTGAGTACGATGGTATGGGATGTAGACAACAAGAATCAGTATGTAAAACACCATTTGGAGTTTGTTGGGTTAATGATGATGGAGTATATGTTTTTTCTGGTTCATCTGCACCAACAGAACTTAGTTTATTTTTAGATGATGCTACTTGGAGAACAAACCAATCTACAAAAAATCCAGCTATTGGATATAATAATAAATACAAACAATTAAATGTAGTACAAGATGCAGCAGCAGATACTGATGTGTTTGTATATGATTTTGCTACTAAAGGATGGACCTTAACAAAGTCAATAGGTAGTTCTGGTATATCAAACTTCTTACCTTCTTTTGATGGTTTGTATTATCTTGAATATGGAAGTAGTAATTCTAAAACTGTAAAACTTTTAACAGGAGATGTTGGTACAAAACAAATTGTATTACAAACAAAAGATATAGACTTTGGTAATCCTGGTTTAGTCAAAAAAGTTAAAAAAGTGTATGTAACAGCTAAAGATGACGGAGGAGCTGGAAGTGGAAATACTTTAACTCTAAAATATGCTTTAGATGGTAGTACTTCTTTTGGTAATGCAGCAACTGCAACGCCTGAAGATGAATTAGGTCAATTTGATACACTAACATATACTATAAATCAAAATTGTCAATCAATCGCTCTAGAATTAACAGACGAAGAAGGCGAAGCTATAGCTATAAACGATATAAATATAGATTTTAGATTAACTAATAAGAGACCTTCATAATGCCAAAATCTGGTGAACATAGAGTTAATAACATTGACTCATTCTTTAGAGTTAGACCATCTTCTCAAAATTTAAGAGAGGGTGAATCAGTATCATTCCTAGAAGATGGTAAGTTAGTAAAACAAGAAAAAAGAAATGGCGTTGTTTATGAACAAGTATTTGCTGAGCAGCAAAAATCAAAACAAGCAGTTGTACAAACTACAGGAGATGTAACAAATCTTATTATAGGAGGCTCTACTGAAGATGCAGACATAACAGGTATTACTGCTGGTACAGGATTGTCTGGAGGTGGAGCTAGTGGTAACATAACCTTAAACATAGACTCTACAGTAACAACTCTTACTGGTTCACAAACATTAACAAATAAAACATTAACAAGCCCTGTTATAAATACAGGTGTAAGTGGTACTGCTATTTTAGATGAAAATGATATGTCTTCTGATAGTGATACTAAACTTGCCACACAACAATCTATTAAAGCTTATGTAGATTCAGAAATATCAGGTATAGCTGCTCCTGCTAATGCAACTATTACTTTAAGTCCTGGTGCAGGTTTAGCT
>Ga0209645_1000086_pt1 | contig 43175 bp, 56 predicted proteins | sample ETNvirenome_6_30_FD_184070 | JGI IMG/M metagenome (GOLD analysis project Ga0209645, IMG submission 184070) | Marine viral communities from the Pacific Ocean - ETNP_6_30 (SPAdes) (version 2) | ecosystem: Environmental > Aquatic > Marine > Oceanic | place: Pacific Ocean | collected 2013-06-19
AATGCAAGTATAAATGGCCCATTTCTAACCAATCTTGGTTATATCCAACTCTACTATCATAGCAATGCTTAATATACCTTGTCAACATACTAAAGTTAAACACATCATATGGCCAACCTAACCATAAATCAGACGACCTCATATTAGCATGACAGTCTAATTTATTATCTCGTATAGTCCACTGTAAGTTTAGTGTACATGGTACATCTTTTGTTATACGTGGTTGTTCTCGCCAGATATTACATACAGCTTGTCTTGTATTTTTATCCCTTATTAATTTATCAACAACATAACACGACTGATCTACAAACTTAGGACCATAAGCCCCAAAGAATGTAAGATTGTCGTCTGAATAATCACTAATTGTTTTTGAATAAGGTGATATTGACTCTACTCTATTATCACCAGTTAAAATCCAATATGCTTCTGCAGCCATGAATTTATAACCTAACTTCCTCTTTTTTATTGTTAAGATCGGGTAATTCATATTTATAACAGTAGTCTTAGTAAGTTCATAAGTTTTATATCCTCTAGGACTTATTGGTCTACCATGTTCTACTACTTCTTTTAATGTCTCGATCCAAACATCATTAACATATTGCATGTTTAAGTGCCTCCACTAAATTAACTTTTTTAAATCGCTTAACATACGACGGATGCGGTAACTCTTTATGAATAGCGATTCCATGTTCAGTTACGGCATCGGCCGCATGTCCCCCGAGAGTAACTACCTTAAGCGCCTCAGCCAGGTAGCCTATGTGTTTATTAAATTTACCGTCATGGTCAAAAGCGTTACACCACATAAGTTTATGTTCATCTATACCAGCCTCATGTAAACACTCAGTTAAGTATAAACTACTATTCTTGTGTTCATAGAAAGGCCAGAACAGCTCACGACTCTTAGGGTTAACTTGCTCTCCAACTATAAGGTATTTTGCGCCATCTAAATGGCCTGCAACATTCCACTCGTTATGTTCTAACGCAGGTGGGTATTGTAATTCTTGTCTAAGTGATGCAAAATCAATAACTTGTTCTGCATATAAATCTAAATAGTGACCGTGTTCTGCTATGCAGTATCGTTTGTGGTCTCTTAGGTCTTTAACTCCGCCTGACCTAATTAAATAATCTATGTAGTTACCTTTATCTTCGTGTGACTGGCAACCATACCATAGTTTGTTATATAATACTGAAACATCTGACATATCATCATACATTTCGTATCTACTTTCTTTTAATCTTACAAATCTTTTATTATGTTTTTTATCAGGTAAGCAGTATACATAAACTGCACCTAACTTGCGAGCTATACGATCTGCTAAGCGACCTTGTAATGGCCAAGCGCTGCCATTACGAAAGACAGAGGAGTAAACCGCCTCAGAAGGCCACCATCTATCTATTACCACCGGTACGGTGCTACGAGATGCAAAACGTATAGCCGCAGTATGGTAGTCGAATATTTTATCCTTCCACCTATAACCTAAGTGTAGGTACTTACCTGAAAGTTGCTTACACAACTCTCTAGCCAATGTGGTTTTCCCTACACCGTCAGGACCATCAAGAATGATGATTTGTCTGCTCATACACAATCCTCTAAGTTAGGTTTTTTCCAACCTACAGGTTTAGAAATACCTGACTTAAAAGTTACGTCTTTGTCACGTACTTTCTTCATGTTAGCCTCATGTACCTTTTGCCATGCTTTAGAAAAATCATAACCATGTAGAATAGATGTACCGATCGCTATATAGACTAGGTCAACTATTGCATCAAGTTTATCTTCATGTGTTTTTGCATGACAGTATTCCCAAAGCTCTTCAATCATATGTGTAAAACGTTGCTCATGATAAGTCTTACTTAAAAACTTACCTTTTTTAGGGCAATCCATTTCAAACTTATTAAGAAAGTCTCTGACGTCTTGTTCTAAGGACATAATTGTCTCCAATCTTCAGACGAGGACCAACGACCCTCAATATCAGGTAAACTATTAAACAATCTACCATATGTTTCGTTAGTTGCTGTTTTAGTCAACTCCCAAATACAGTTACGTGAGTGCTGAGGAAACATAGGGGCAAAGATCGTAGACAAATAGTTAGTATCGTAATACTCCCTAAACTTCTCAAAAACATAACTTAAGTTTGGGTCTGTTTCAACCATATGTTTATAATCTTTGATACTAGCGAAAGTACCCCAATGACCTCTGATTCCAAAGCCTACATCTTCAATCATAGCTCCTAATGCTTGATAAGTCATTTCGTTGATATGATTGTTAGCAGCACCTACATCTGGGTCCCAGCAAGGTGTACTAATAAATGCAGTACCTTCTACTTCTAATAGTTCATATATTTTACCTAGCATGCGTCTAGCATGTTCAGGCGCTACATGTTCTAGCACTTCAAAACATACAATCGTGTTAGGTGGTTCGTTAAAGTCTTTAGTACCTAAAGTACAAATATCTGTACTACCTGCTAGCTTAGGCTTCCAACCAGCCTTAGCAAATTGATCTGGCATCGTTAATTTGTTAACATCGACTGCATAATACTCAGATGGTTTCATGCGTGATGAATGCATTAACTTAGCTAGTGGTATCTCTTTACCACAACCGATATCTAAGACACGTGCTGTAGCATAACGCTTTTGATTCATCAAATGCTTGGTCACGTGAGTCCATCTTAAACAGTGAGCTATATAGTCACGATGTAAGAACCCTCTTGACTCCGCACTATCGATCGATAGCATAGTCTTGTCAATCTTCCTCTTAGGGTTTGGCATTATAATTCTCCTCCACAATGTGGACAATGCTTAATTAATTTGTTGTTGCTTATTAGTATATCAATAGCCTGTTTACGGATAAGATAACCTGTATAATAGGTTAAAATCCTAGCAGCTTCTTGACGTGTCCTAACTGTCTCGCGAATGCTTTCGAGCAACTCCTTTTGCTCGATAACTTTAGCTTTATAGATAATGTCTAATAGGTAACGTGCTTGTTTTGGCAGAGGCACGTTACCTGCACATCTATCGCGAAACATATAATATTTACGCGGCCTTAGCATATTCCGTTGCCAAGTCTAACGCTTTACGTTTCATAGTTGCTTTACTACCAAACCACGCTGAGCGTAGGGCAGCATTTCTGTCACGACCTGAAACATGATCAGCATAGTACGTGACTGCATTAAGTGCAGACCACCATGTACCTTCTGACATCTTAGAGCCAGGTTGTTTATGCAATAATTGATGAACTGTTGTAGCAGATCGATTCCAAAGCTCACGTTGTTGAACTTCGTTAACATTATTTGGCATAAATTGACGTACGATAAACTCGTTGAGTTTAGCTTCCGTGTATCGTTTCTTAGCTAAGAACTGAGCTTGTTGTTTAAACTCACTGAGTTGTGATTTAGCTAATCCAAGCGCTTCTTGCGCTCTAAATTGAACAGCTTCATTAAACTCTTGAACGTGTGGCATACGAAACTTCGTAGCACCGGTCTCATTCAAGGCTGCTGTAATTGTGTTATTGCACACTACACGAATGTTGGTGAACATTATAGTTAATGCTTTACCCCATTGGTGTGGGTGTGAAATAAGTAAATATCCCTCGACATCATCGCCTTTAGTTACGGAAAAACCATCTTTAATAGAGGCTAATCCCCAAACATGACGACCATCGTCAAGAGAACCCGCTGTGTCCATCTTCATGTCACCAGATTTGACAAACTTATTAAAGAAGTCAAAAACGGTGTCATTTTGGATAGGCAAGTAATTTTTACCACAAGGACCGAGAATCTTATTGGTGTCTGATCTGACAAGTACATTCCACTCATCAGACTTAACATAAACTTCTCCATTCAAGTGATAAACAGGCTTCTTCTGAACTTGCCACTCAAGGCCAGCGGCTTTCAACATTTGTTGTGGTGTAAGGTTGTCATCAACTCTTTCACCTAAGCCGTGCCAGGGTGTCTTGCCAGCATAAGCCATAGTATCTACCATGTGTGACATAACTTTCTCCTGTATATCTAGTTTACTATTATATTATAAAATACGGAATAAACAATTTAAACATTATTTATTCCATATATCCTCTTTTGGTATTTCGACATCCTCGTTAGTAGGTGGCCATATCTTTGCAGTTGTATAACCATGTCTTACTAACATGTAGGCAATCTGAGCAGAAACACTTCTCATGTCTCTTTCAGCTGCTACCTTACATGCCTTATACACATTCTTTGGCAAACTAACTAAGGTGCGCCGACTTTTGATCGGCGCTCTGTTTAGTTTTGGTCTGCCTGCTTTCTTTTTAGGCGTGTCCATTCTTTTTTGCTTCCTCCTCGACTATACGAGATACATACGAGACCATCTGGCCATCGACACCCATCTCATCAGCCAACAGATTATTAATCTCCTTTGAGATATACGTTTGAATGACTCTTTCATATCTGTCTTGACCTAAGCCGACTTCCATACGTTCTACGTAGTCGTCGTCAACTTTAAACTCGATGTGTATATCTATTAACATTAGTCTTCTCCTGATGTTATGATAGACATATCATAGATTCCAGCATCTTGCATACAGCTCATAAGTTCACGAACTATGGCTGACTGCAATTGTCTACGTGTAGGTGTGTCATCTAGGTCGTGGGCCGTCATAAACGACCCACTCCAGTCAACATCCTTTTCGTTAAATATTATTTGTAGTTCCATACTAGTCATCCTCGCCATTGTAAGGTTCATCGATACAGTTAAGTACATGACCAAAGTGTTTACGGAATACTTTCTTAGCATGTCCGTGATCACCACTAGTCATGTCTGTCCTAATCGAAGCAATATGTTCAGGCGTCATTTCCATTTGCCTGCCGTACTGCTTGACTAAAGCTATTAGACCGAAGACATTTTGGTTCAGGTCTACTGATACTCTACGTGTCATGACACTAACCTCCTTCTATCGGCTAATACCTTACATACTCGGTGCATTTCATGTAGCCTGTAAGCTACACCATCAACTGCATCAAGCATGCTCTTTTTTGTTAAGCCAGATCCTAAAGCCTCTAGTGTCTTTAGTTCCTCGGCTGAACACTCATCGAAATAGTCAGACAACAAGGTCTTAGTAGTCCTGATGAACATATCCATGTGTTGTTTTTGTATATCTAGGTTAGTGTCCATTTTCCAGTCTCCCATTTCCAGACGACTTGAGCACAATCTTTAGACAATCTGCGATGGAAGACCATCTTACCAGTGTCTGCGTCGAAGTGCACTAAGTATCGTTTGAAGCCATTATATATCTTAATCAGATGCATAATATTCTCCTTTCTTTGTTAGTGATATATACCCTTTTATATACCATAATTATATTATATATTGAGTTAAGCCCAAAATAAACAGATTTGTTATTGAGCCAAAAAAGCCAATACGAGGATCGTGACCCTATATATATGATTTTTATAGACATTATTGGCATATTGTATTTATTGAGCCGCACAGCATATTTTGAAAAAAAAATCTAGAAAAATCCCTATATAGCGATAACGTATTAGGAGATACTGCACTATATAGGGACCCACCGACGGAGGTGTTATTGTTGTTCTTTCATTAATTCATCCTTGAAAGCTTTCTCATAAAATCCTTGTATAACGATATTCAGCATCTCATGCTGTTTAACCCCATAAAACGCTGCCATAATATTTAGCAGACGTTTAGTTTCCGCCGTCATGAGATAACGGTATTGGTATTGTTTAGGCATTTTTCCACTGTACTCCTATTTTGTTAAATTTCTTTATTTCTTCCAGTTGTTTCTTGGTAATACCATAGTATTCACAAGGATTATCAACTCTAAACCTAGAGCATTCAGACATTGTGGGATCGACGATCCACGTACCTTCATACTCAAAACCCAGCTTTTCTTCAGCTAGTTCTATCTTGGGCTGTATTTTCTGACAACCCTTTGATATTTTTGCCATATTTGTCCTCCTAATTGTTAATTATTTCATCGGCACCATGATGTGGTTCATCTTCCAAATTAAATGCACGGAGGTCTTCCAATTGCATTGGTTTTCTGAGGCGAAACTCCACGAATGGATTTCCACCAGCAGGACCAATAGCTGAAATAACCTTCATGCTACCTTCATATTTTTGGATAAAACCACATAAATCACCGAAATTGGCGTCTTCCGCGACGTCAACTCTATAGATATATATAGTCATACTTTCTCCTGTCTTATTATTATATTATATAATCAGTTTATCCGAAAATAAACAGATTTTATTCTCCTTTCATTATAGTTCCGTCTGGTAGTTCTAGGTCATATTGGTCTGAAGCATTCCACCACCACCAATTTTTAACCATCTCCTCATTCCTTATTGTCCACTTTGTAGACATATGGGGATCTGAGTCGCCAGTGGTGACATCAGGGAATTTTCTACATACTTCTTCCCAAAATGCCACCTCCGCATTATCTACCAGATCGGTAAGTTTAATTACCGGTCTAGCCATTATTATCCTCCTTATATTAAATTTACAATATCACAGCATTGATTCATGCGAAGCTCTTGGGCTTTCTCATCATCATTATCTTTTTCGGTCATTTCCATGAAACTTTCCATGAATTCAAAACCTTCAAGATCTAAAAACTTCTCAAACCCATTGCTGCTAAACAATTTTTTGCGAAGTTCTGCTGCGATACTAACTTTTTCTTTCAAAGTTAATACCTTCATTTTTTATTCTCCAATTATTTCTTTTTCATTACCGACTTTGTTGATTACCGCATTATAAACGGCCGTCCATAACTCAAGTTTATCATCTCCAACAAACTCAGTACCTTTTAGGAATCTGATTGTTGGGATAATATTACCCATTATATGGTCGGTCATTTTATGACAGTCCTCATCATTTAAGCCGGCAGATCTGAAATGGTCTTTTAAAGACTCATCCATATTTGCCTCCGTTTTTTATATTAATTAAGGGGACTCCAGAATATCTGGAATCCCCCATTTATTACCTATCCATTTTTAGGGGATAGACAACCCAAACAACCTCTTCCAAGAGGGTCTGAACCTAGAAACCAATTACGATAGAATCCAAGGATTCTTTCAGCTGGTTGTCTAATAAGACCTTCTGGGTTATCTTTCGATTTCTTACCCAAAAGTTTCTTATCAGCCGCTAATTTCTTAGCGATATTTTCTAGGTCTGCCCAAGAGTATGTTTTACCATTCTCTAAAGCACCCATTATAACCAAGGCTTGTTTAGGATAACCGCTAAGATTATCCAACTTTTTAAAAGTATAGGTAGTACCTTTCGATACTTTTTCTACTTTCTTTTCAACCGCTTTGGTTATATTTTTGGAAATAGGTTGGTTTTTTATAGAATTAGTCTGTAAGTCCATAATTAACCTCCAATTTCTTCTTTCTAATTAGGGGGATTATTCCCCCCAATTATTTATATTATAAATAGAGTTTGTCCGAAAATAAACTACTATTTTAGCCTATTTTTAAATTAATTTTATATTTACGGATCGGAAATGATTAAATATCAGTTTTAATCGGGACCGCGCGCGATTTCTAATAGAGTCTTGACGGACTATTTCCGACAGGAGAGGCATAAACCAGTCGCATTTGACACTTCGCGGACGTCCCTGAATCGGGTATCTTAATCCGAGAACTCCCGACCCCTAAAAATGCGCCCTTCTCTGCCTGCCTATAGCAGAAACCACGATATGGGGTTGTTAGTTCAAGTTCAAATTGTCACTTATACAATCATAGGCATCACCTCATAATATTGTATTAGTCTTGTAAATACTCGTAGATTTGGTATAAACCTAAATCTTTAGAGTTCTCTTCGCTCAATGCCAAGACGCGTCCATATGTAACACCCTGGTAAAAACCACAGTGTTCACACCAATGTACAATTGAGTCTGTAGGTTCGCTACAATACTCAGTTATCATTTTTTGGCCACAATCTGGACAATTGAGTCTCTTTTCTATAAGATTACTCACGTTGTCTCCTATTGTTGGTGGGACATCCATGTCCCGGTTTATCATCCTACTTGCTAGTGTCAGCTAGATCAAGTTTGTAGTGTATACCACTAAACAAACGTTGTCTTTTAGGACCATCTGACTTTTTAAGGTCAAAGTAGTACTTCAGACATGCTTTAGGTGCTAAACGGTACTTATCAGAGTAACCGTCTATGCCTTCTGCAGCGTGACGTTTGTTAAGCTCATCAAGGTAAGTATAGAATGAAGTGATAGACAAAGTCTTATCAGCCATTCCATCTTCCTCGATAGTCTCCCAAAGCTTAATAAGTTGATAAGGAACAAGTTCCAAAGTCATCTTACCAGCAGCTTTAAGAGAGCTAGCGCTTACAATCTCGATCGAACCAATACCAGACTTAGCATAAATTGCCAGTTTCATAGTATTATCTCCGTCGATAGTTATACTAGAGGACCTATTCCTCTAGCTTGTTTATTAACTCTTGAATTGACACTTCTTCCGGATCAACCGAAGTAAGAGCCTCCTCTAGAGCTGCGAGCTCACGAATGAGCTCGTCGATGTCATTTATCATGACACACCTCCTGCTTTCGCTGTTATAGTTAACTCACGAATTCTTTATAGCTTGTACTTAAATATGTACTTACTCCAAATAAAACTTCTAACAATACTCACACACATCATTATTAGTGATATTTCGATGCATTCCCAAACATTAATAAATACTCCATATACAGGAAATACATGTACTTGTATGAGCACTGCTATTAACAGTCCACTTCCTATATCCATTAGTCGGTGGATCCAGTGCTTCCAATTGTCCATAATCTTATTCTCCCGGCTCTTAACCTTTGGGCCCATTCTCCATCGGGACTTGTTGTTGTGCTACTAAACAGAGTAGAAGCAACACATTCTTTTACTGTCTTTATCTTCGTGATAAATAACATAGATCTTATAGTTATTCAATAAGCGTTGCAGCTTATAGAGTGGTAACTTACGATCTACATTCTTATAACGAAGTATACCTTCTAGATATACTTCCCACATGGTACTATCCTCCCGGCTCTTAACCTAGTTATTAATTAAACCTACTACTGTGTAGTGGTTATTAGTTATTAGTGATTAACTATTAATTAATCGTCTAAAGCGTCTTTGTGATATATGCTTTATATTCATTGTTTCTTTTATTTTCATTAACATCTTACTAGATTCATAAGACATTCTTTTGTTATTGTATTTCATAGTTTTCTCCTATAAAGGGCCCCGGGGGGCATAATAAGAATAATGATTTATTCTCTTACCAACCGCGAATTTGGGGAGGGGATCTTTTTGACTTCTGACAAAATTCGTAAAATAATTGTACAAATTCCGAAATAAGTGTTATAAATATTCATATGGCAAATGGTGGCAAAAGACCTGGAGCTGGGAGACCAGTTGGGTCAAAGAACAAAAGGACTCAGGAAATCCAAGATCGGTTAGATGACCTTGGTGTAGACCCTATTGAAGGTTTAGCAATGATTGTTAAAGACCCGAACAATAGTTCTGAGTTAAAATTTCAATGTTTAAAGGAGCTAGCACAATATGTAGCGCCGAAGCGTAAAGCTGTCGACGTTAACCAAGTGTCAACAGGAGAGATGACAATCGAAGTTGTCAAATTCTCAGACGATGAAGATCAGAATACCACATAACTGGAAACCAAGAGACTATCAACTTCCACTCTGGAAGTTCTTAGAGAAAGGTGGCAAACGGGCTGTAGCAGTATGGCACCGTCGTGCTGGCAAAGATTTGTGTTCAATAAACTGGTGTGCAGTATGCGCGTTAAAGCGTCCAGGACTATACTGGCATCTCTTCCCAACCTATAACCAAGGACGGAAAATAGCGTGGGACGGTATGACCAGGGACGGTCGTAAGTTTATTGACCACTTTCCAGAAGAATTAGTAGCAGCTAAAAATAATACTGAAATGAGATTAACCTTGAAGAACGGTTCAATCTACCAGGTTGTCGGTACAGATAACGTAGACAGACTGATCGGAGCCAATCCAGTAGGTGTAATCTTTTCAGAGTACTCGGTCCAAGACCCACGGGCCTGGGATTATATCAGACCTATCCTTGCAGAAAATGAAGGTTGGGCAGTATTTATCTATACAGCTAGGGGCCGTAATCACGGGTATGAACTGTATAGTATGGGACGTAAAAATGAGAAATGGTTTAGTCAGAGTCTGTCGATCGACGATACACGGGCTGTGACCCAAGAGGCAATTGACGATGAACGCGACGCTGGAATGCCTGAGGAGATGATCCAGCAAGAGTTCTATTGCTCATTCGACGCTCCTTTAGTCGGGTCGTACTATGGTAACCCAATGGCAAAAGCTCTGGCCGATAAGCGAATTGTTAAGGTACCGTACGATCCGCTATTGGACGTGCATACCGCCTGGGACTTAGGTATGGGAGATAGTACTAGTATAATATTTTATCAGACCGTTGGTTCTGAGGTCAGGCTTATTGATTACTATGAAAACCAAGGAGAAGGCTTAGCCCATTATATAAAGATACTAAGAGAAAAGGATTACGTTTACGGAGAACACATCGCTCCACATGATATTAAGGTGAGAGAGATGTCAACGGGTCGATCTCGTCTTGAGTCGGCACGGGATTTAGGAATTAAGTTCCGTGTCATCCCTAACCTAAGAATAGAAGACGGGATTGAAGCGGTCAGGACTATATTACCTAGGTGTTACTTTGACGAGGATAAATGTTCACACCTGATCGAAGCTTTAAGACAGTACAGGAAAGATTTTGACGAGAAGAATAAATGCTTTAAAGATAGACCATTACACGATTGGTCTTCCCACCCAGCAGATGCTATGAGGTATATGGCCCTAGCTATTAGAGATAGACAGAATACTAAAATGAAAAAACTACCTAGACAAGCAGACCAGGAGTATCAGATATTAGGATAAGACCGTTTACAGTGGCTGATATTGAGCCAATGATTACTCTAGGGGAGAAGATGCATGAAGAATCAAACTTTAAACATCTGAACCTAGATCGTCAAAAATTAACACAATTAGGCTATTTTGCCATAGCTAATCCTGATGTTTATTATGCTATTGTAGCAGAAGATGAAAATAAATGTATAAAAGGTATGTTCGTTGGGTTAATAACAGAGTATTATTTTGGTAAAGACCTTATGGCAACTGATTTATTGGTATATGTTGATAAGTCAAAAAGGGGAGCCATGGCGTCAGTATTAATGTTTAAGGAGTTCGAAAAATGGGCTACAAGAAAAAACGCAAAAGAGGTAAGACCGGCGACTAGTACCGGTATTGAGATTGAGAGGACCAGAAAATTGTATAGACATTTAGGATATGAAGTTTCAGGAAATACCTTCAGGAAGGTGCTTTAATGTGCGGCGGCGGAGGATATAGTCCCCCACCACCACCTCCACCACCTCCACCTCCTAAAAAGGCGGAAGTGCAAAAACCAGTTGCAGATTATGCAGCTATTGAGCGTAAAGCAAAAGGTAGACAATCTACTTTAATGACTGCTGGTAAAGCTCAAGGTTTAGTAGGTATGGAAAATATCCAGAAAAAAAGATTAATGGGAAGTTATACTGAGACCTAATGGAAAAGAAAGTAGACCATATTATTAAGCGTATGGGTCAATTAGAATCGATGCGTTCAACCTGGGAGCCACTCTGGCAGGATTGTACTAACTTTGTCAATCCAAGACGTGGTGACTTTTCTATTGAACGAGGTAAAGGAGATCGTACACGTTATGACTTAGTGTTTGACTCTACAGCACCTTTAGCAAATGAACAGTTAGCTTCTGGTTTACACGGCTTTCTTACATCAAGTTCTGAGAATTGGTTTAGTCTACAAATTCCTGCTATGGATGATGTCTTACCACACTCAGTAAGAAACTGGTTACAAGGTACAACTGAAACATTATTTGATGATGTATTCAATGCAGCTGGTGGTAACTTTACTACAGCAGTTCATGAATTATACTTAGACCTTGGATCGTACGGTACAGCAGTTATGTATGTTGAAGATAAAGCCGGTGGTCCTATAAACTTTAGAACATATCACTTAGCAGAATGTTTTATTGCTGAAGATTCAGAACATAAGGTAGATACACTATATCGTAAGTACAAACATACAGCAAGACAACTAGTACAATTATATGCAGATCGACTACCACAAAAATTTATAGAGAATTCATACAAACAACCACACCAAGAATTTACATGTATACATGCAGTCGAACCTAGAGACTCTTATGGTCCTGGTTTAAAGAGTGCAACTGAACTACCATTTAGTAGTTGTTATGTACTAGTTGAAGAAAAAATCTTATTAGCTGAATCAGGATTTAATGAATTTCCATATATGGTCCCTCGCTGGTCCAAAACTGCTGGAGAGATATACGGTCGTTCTCCAGCTATGACATGTTTACCAGATATACGGATGGTAAACGAAATGACTAAGACCGTCATTAGGGCTGCTCAAAAAGCAACTGATCCCCCTTTATTGGTTCCTGATGACGGTTTTATGTTACCACTTAGAACAGTTCCAGGCGGTTTAAACTATTACCGTTCAGGTACACAAGATAAGATCGAGCCTATTGCTAATGCAGTAAGGCCAGATATTGGTTTAGACTTTATAGAAACTAGACGTGAACATATACTTAAGACTTTCCATGTTGATTGGTTACAAATGAGGCAAGAAGGTCCACAAATGACCGCAACAGAAGTATTACAACGTCAAGAAGAGAAAATGAGGTTGTTAGGACCAATGGTTGGTCGTCTACAAACAGAATTCTTAGGACCTTTAATTGATAGAGTATTTGCTATCATGGCTAGAAGAAATGCTATTCCAGCAGCACCACCTGAAATACAAGGTCAGGCGCTAAAAGTAGAATATGTATCTCCTGTAGCTCGTGCTCAGAAAGCTCAGCAGATCTTTAACTTTAGCAGGTTCTTAGAACAAATGATTCCGTTGGCACAAGTAAAACCTGAAATATTTGATAACTTAGATGCTGATGGTGCATTCAAATGGGCGCATGGTACACTCGACGCACCTATCGAAACTTTGTTAGATGATGAAAGTGTTGCTATGATGAGAGAACAAAGACAGCAACAACAAGAAGCTATGGCACAAGCAGAACAAGCACAGCAACTTGCTGGGGCTGCTAAAGATGCCAATGCGGCAGGACTACTAGGTGGCGAGGAAACCTAAACTAAACGAATTACACGATTCTTATCGCGCCGTGTTCAACACCAAAGACGGTGAGCGCGTGCTAGAACACCTAAGTAAGGTATGTTTCTTAGATGTAACATCCTTTACTCCAGGTGACCCACACAGTACATCTTTTAAAGAAGGACAAAGAAGTATTGTACTACAAATCCTGAAGTTCATTGAACGAGATCCGAAGGAAATATTGCGATTAGTCGCAGGAGAAAATTATGAGTGAAGAGGCAACAGGGTCCGCTGAAGCTGCTACAGAAACAGCTGTAGAGTCATCAGTCGATACGGGGAGCTCGGTTGATTGGAAAAATGCATTACCAGATGATGTTAAAACCGATCCGAGTCTCGCTGATATTAAAGATGTAGGAGGACTAGCAAAGTCTTATATACATGCCCAAAAAATGGTAGGTACTGATAAAATAGCTTTACCAACTGAAAATGCAACACCTGAAGAAATGAATACTTTTTATGATCGTTTAGGACGACCTAAAGAATATGAGTTTACTAAGGCTGAACTTCCAGAAGGCATGGACTATAATGAAGACATGGAAAAACAAATGAAAACTCTTATGCATTCAGCTGGTTTAACAAATAAACAAGCTAATGACTTAAATAACGGTTATTTGAAATATATGTCTGAACAATTTACTAACCAAAAAACTGCTGATGAAAATCAAAAAGCAGAATGGTATAAAACACTAAAAACTGATCTAGGTAAAGCATTTGATGAGCAAGTAGACCTTTCTCAACGTGCTGCTAGAGAACTTGGAGGTGACGATTTTTTAACATGGCTAGATAATACTGGTCAAGGGAATAATCCTATGTTTGTTAAAATGTTTGCAAAAGTAGGCCAGATGATGGCTGAAGCTGGAGCAGAACCTGGCAAACCTCAATCTTTTGAGATGACACCAGACTCCGCTAGACAGGAAATTGCACGTTTACAAAGGGATCCTAATTTCATGGAGCAGTATACAAATAAAGAGACTGACGGGCATAAAGAAGCCGTTAAGAAGTTTGGTCGTTTATTTGAGTATGCTTATCCTGATACAGAGGTGTCAACTTAGATAAATACAGGATATAATCCGGATTAACGGGTAGCTCATAGAGTCCGTAACCGAGACCCAGGTATAGGGTAGTAGTGGTCCGAAAGGGCAACCATTGCGATAAGTTTAACTTTTGAAGGAGGACAATTATGTCAGTTCAAATTACTACCGCTTTTGTCAATCAGTACAAAGCGAATGTTGAACACCTCTTGCAACAAAAAGGTTCGCGCCTACGTCCATTCGTAAGAGTCGAGTCTCAGAACGCTGAGTACGAGTTTTACGACAGAATAGGTGCTACTAATGCGCAAGAAGTGACTGGTCGTCATCAAGATACTCCACTTATCACAGTACCACACGATAGAAGACGTGTCTCACTACGTGACTTTGATTGGGCGGAATTGATTGATAGAACCGACCGAATCAGATTGTTAATCGATCCAACTTCTCCATATGCTCAAAACGCAGGTTTTGCATTAGGTAGAAAAATGGATGAGATTATAATCGCAGGTGCTTTTGGAACAGTTTACACTGGTAAAACTGGAGCTACATCTGTTACTTTCCCAGCTTCACAACAAATTGCTGTGAACTATGTTGAAAGTGGCGGTGCTACAAACTCTGGTTTAACTATTGGTAAACTTAGAAGAGCAAAACAAATATTAGACCAAAACGAAACAGATCCATCAGATCCTCGTTACATCATTTGTACAGCAAAACAAATTAATGACTTGCTACAAACAACTGAAGTAACTAGTGCTGATTTTAACTCTATTAAAGCTTTGGTACAAGGTGACGTTAATTCGTTCATGGGCTTTGAGTTCATTAGAACTGAGCTTGTTGAAACCGATTCTAACTCTTACAGACGAGTTATTTGCTACTCAAAATCTGGACTATTGCTTGCAGTAGGTGCAGATATAAATGTAGACATCGGTCCTAGACGCGATAAACGTAATTCAACTCAAGTTTACTGTTCAGCTTCATTCGGTACAGTCCGTATGGAAGAAGAAAAAGTACTTGAAATTAAATGTGCAGAATAGGAGGTAGACAATGGCTGTAACAACTCAGAAATCAACAGAGTATACTAATAGCACTGCAGATCCTATTACTACTCAAGCAAGACCGGATGAAATGCATGGGAGATTAAGAATTATGTTCTTTACTCATGACCAAGACGGTGCAGGAGATGCAACTTCTAGTGTAGCTTTAGGTAAGCTACCAGCTGGACGTGTGCGTGTCTTGACTTCTCTATCAAGAGCTTATGTTAACTGGACTACTAGTTCAGCTGCATTAGATCTTGGATGGGATGCTTATACTAATGCTGACGGCACAGCAGTTGCTGCTGACTCAGACGGTCTCGTTGACGGTCTAGACGTAGATACTGTTGGTTATCAAACATTAGAGGGTGCACTAGCTGGCATTAAAGCTACTGGTGGTACTCATACGTTTGACAGTAAAGATGGTGTTGTAATAAGAGCAACATCTCAAGGTACTGCAATCGCATCAGGTGATGACCTTGTAGGTTATCTAATCTATGTTATAGATTAATATAAATAGGGGAGCCTTCGGGCTCCCCGCTTGGAGGTAAAATGGCAACAGCATCAGCAGACATTAATATCGTAAACAGAGCTTTAACTTTGTTAGGTGTTAATACAATTACTGCTTTAACTGATTCAGATAAGGCAGCTTCTACAGCTTCTGTATTATGGGATGATACAAGAGCCGCAGTTTTTAGGGCACATCCTTGGAACTGCTTAACAAAAAGAGTAGCATTATCAAAAGACTCATCATCACCAGCTTATGGTTATGATAACAGATTTCAATTACCAGCAGACTTTTTAAGACTTATACAATTAGAAAATGCTACGGATAACTATCAGATCGAAAACGATTTTATTCTATATGACGGAGATACACTTAATGTACAATATTTAGCTCTAGTTACTGATGTAACTAAGTATGATACATTATTGATTGATGCACTTGCTGCTAGATTAGCGGCTGAATTAGCACAACCACTACTACAAAGTTCTACAGCAATGGAACAAATGTGGCAAATGTATACATTAAAACTTAAAGAAGCTAGATACGTCGATGCTCAAGAAAATTGTCAAGACGTAGTCGATGCAGATTACTGGATCGATTCAAGAGGTGGTTTAAAACGTCCTAATATAGAAACACCACCAAGGAGTTAAAGTGGCAAAAGTTACGCCAGTACAAACTAACTTCACAGGAGGAGAAATTACTCCTAAAATGCATGGTCGTGTAGACCTGCAAAAGTATGGTGCTAGCTGTAAAACTCTTAAAAACTTTATTTGTTTTCCTCACGGTGGAATTGTTAAAAGATCAGGTACACGGTATATAGCCGAGTGTAAAGATAGTGCAAACACTAAAAGACTTATTCCATTTGTATTTAGTACTACACAAGCTTATATATTAGAGTTTGGTAATGATTATATAAGGTTCTATCGTAATGAAGGACAGATTTTAGACTCTGGTTCAGCATACGAAATATCAAGCCCTTGGGGCGAAGAGTATTTAGATGGACTATCATTTACACAATCAGCAGATATTTTGTATGTAACTCACCCTGAATTTAAACCTAGAAAAGTAACAAGAACCGGCCATACTACTTGGACTGTAGCTGAGTTTGATCAAACAGATGGACCGTACCTTGATCAAAATACATCTGCTACAACTATGACTCCTAGTCATGCATCAGGTTCAAGTAGAACAATTACAGCAAGTGTCAGTACTTTTGCTAGTACAGATGTAGGAAGATTAATAAGGTTAAAACACAGTAGTACTTGGGGTTATGCTAAGGTTACTGGATTTACTTCAGCGACCGTGGTTACAGTCACTATTTTAAGTGATTTTGGTGGTACAGGTAGTACAACTGATTGGAGACTAGGTGCTTGGTCAGATACTACAGGTTGGCCAACATGTGTTACATTCTATCAAGATCGATTATTCTTTGCTAATACTACAAATCAACCAAACACAGTATATAGTAGTAAGTCAGGAGACTTTGAAAACTTTGCGCCTACAGCTACTGACGGTGCAGTTACCGATGACTCAGCCTTAGTATTTACACTAGCAACAAGTCAAGTAAATGCAATACGCTGGATGCAGGGTGCAAGACAATTACAATTAGGTACATCAGACGGACCATTTCTTATGTCATCAGGATCTGATAACTTAGCACTAACGCCTACAAACGTAACAGTAAATAGAGAAACATCAGATGGTGTAGCAGCTCAAATACCAATAACTGCTGGACGTGCTACACTTTTTACAGATAGAAATAAATTAAGAATTAGAGAGCTAGCTTATAAATATGACATTGACGGTTTTGTAACACCAGACCTATCATTAATAGGTGAGCATATTGTATCAGGCTCTACAATAAAGAGTATTGCTTATGCAAGGTCTCCTAATAATTTAGTGTGGGTTTTGTTAGAAGATGGTGGTTTAAGGTGTTTGACTTATGAGAGAGAACAGGATGTTGTAGCTTGGCATAGACATATACCAGGAGGTACTCTTGGTAATTGTACAGTTACTGTAACAGATTACGCTAATATAGCAAATAATTCAAAACTAGTTTTAACAAAATCAGATGGTACAACTACAACTTTTTATTCTGCTACATCTTCTACGTCTGGAAAGTTTCATAGTACAACTAGTAATAACCAAACAGCTACAAACTTAAAAACATTAGTAGATGCTGACTCTGATTTCACAGCAACTGTTGCTAGTAATGTAGTAACTATAAAAGAAACATCAAGAGCAGGTGCTAGTCCTTTAACAATTACAACAGGTGATTCTACAAGACTAGCTATAACAAGTCAAGCAGAAGCTAAGGTGTTAAGTATTGCAGTTATACCTACAGCAACTGAAACTGAAGATCAGCTTTATATGATAGTTGAAAGAACAATTAATGGATCTACAAAACATTATGTAGAATTTTTAGAAGAAATATTTGATACAAACGAAGGTAAGTCAGTTAGTAACGCTTTCTTTGTTGATTCAGGTTTAACTTATACTGGTGCCTCTGCTAATAGTGTATCAGGTTTAACTCATTTAGAAGGTGAAACAGTTCAAGTATTAGTTGATGGTGCAGTACACCCAAATAGAACTGTCTCGTCAGGTGCTGTTAGTTTAGCTAGTTCTGGTACTGAGATTAGTGTCGGTTTAGCGTATCAAGGTAAGCTAGTAACCTTAGACCCTGAAGTACAGACAGAAACAGGAGCATCACAAGGTAAGGTAAGACGTATTGAACGAGCTACGGTTAGAGTTGTAGATACCTATAACCTTAAAATTGCAGCTGAAACATTACCACTTGAAGAATTAGATTTTAGAGATACTGGAGGCTTAGAAGCAGTACCATTTAGAGAAGGCGCTCAGTCTATGGACACAGTAACACTATTTACCGGGGATAAGAGAGTATTGATTTCTCATACTCCAGATCGTAAATTTAACCTAGTTGTACAGCATGACCAACCTCAGCCTTGTACAGTTTTAGCAATAATGTATGCATTGGTGGTGTCCGATCGATGATAAATAGTCTATTATTACGAATTATGGAGGTTTACTTATGTGCGTAACAGCTATGATAGCTATGACAGTAGCTAGTACAGCAATGACCATTCAAGGTCAAAGACAGGCTGCTAAGTCTCAAAAAGCTATGCATGAATATAATGCTAAGGTACAAGAAAACAACGCGATTATAGCCGAACAAAATGCCCAGTTTGAAAATGAAAAACACAAGGATAATCTTAGAAGAATATTAGGTGACCAAAAAACTTCTTATGGCGCTTCTGGTGTAACTAGAACAGGTAGTAGTTTAGATGTACAACTTGATACAATAACTCAAGGTGAATTAGATTCATTAACTATTTTATATGGTGGTGACATAAAAGCTGAGGGAGCAAGAATGTCTGCAGTTTCTCAAAGGATGGCTGGTGATGCCGTAATTCAAGAATCTAAAACTAAGATTGGTCAGACTATATTGGCTGGTGGTAACCAAGCATTAATGATTAAGGAGTCTTACGGGTAATGATACAAGTACCAGGAACAACACAAACTATAAATAAAAACCCGCAAACAGAAGTAGATGCTGCTAAAGCTTGGGTATTTAATAAGTCAGCTGAACTTAGCATAAAAAATGAAGAGCATAGCAACGCAATTTTAAGTCAAGTTAATAGTGATGCTTATATGAATGACCTAAGCTATATGGATGGTTCAAACCCTAATACTTATACAAACCAAAAGAAAAACTATATAGACGAGTTATTAGCTGATCCAAGCTACACAGCACCTAACCCATTAGCACAAGAACTTTGGGGGCAGTATACACAAGTATTTAAACAAGACCAAATTAATAAAGCTATTGCCGTAGAGTTACAACCTAGAATGGAAGCAAAAACTAACCTAATAAAAAGAGGTATTGATGATAATGTAAAATCAATTCAACAAGATCCTCTTTCTTATAATACTAAGGTTGCAGAATTTAATATGGTTATGGGTGAGCAAAATGAATTTATACCACCTGCTCAAGCTAGAGATTTAAAAGATAGTGGCTTAAAATCATACAAAAATGCTTATATAGATGGTATGATAAAATTAGATCCAGGTGCTCTTGTACAAGAGATTATACAAGGAAAACACGACGAACTTTCAGAGCAACAATTATTTAATCACTATAGTGCAGGTATTAGTGCTTATAAAGCCAAGTCTAAAAAAGATGTTGAGACTATTATTAATTTAATAAAAGAAGAAGAAGTAAATATTTTAGAAGATGGCGGAGAGATACTTAACTCACAGTTACAAAATATTAATTTTAATGAGCTAGCATCAGATGAAATACTTCTTAAAGTAGCGGCCACAGCACCATGGTTTAATGATAAATTAAAAGTAGAAAGTGATAAAGATGGTACTTATATTTTTAGTGGTTCACTAAGTGAATCATTAAAAAATGGAAATGCTTTACCTGTAAGAAATATAAACCAAGGTAACAGACTTATTAAACATATTTCGAGGTTAATACCGTAATGGCTAAGATAAGTACATATACAAGAAAACAAGGTGTAAGCTTACCTACAGGAACAGGTTTTACGGCAGCAACTCGAAAAACGGCTTCTAGTTCAACCGATCTAGGAAAAAGTCTTTTAGAAATAGGTAATACTTTGTTACAAGCTGGACAGGCAAGAAAAAATAATGTAAGCGCTGGTGCAAACGTAAAAATGCTTCTTTCTAAAATAGGAGATGAATCATTTAGAGTAGGTCTTGATCGTGACCTATTAGATATACCACAAAAAGCAATGGACGCTGGCGGTGACTGGTTTGTGGCAACTAAAGAACTTTCAGAAAAATATGGTCTTGACTTTAATAATAAAGCCTCAGCCAAAGCAATATTTACAGCGATGGATGCCCAATATAGAAGAAAAATGAATCAATTTAACAATGATAAAACTGGTTATATTTTATCAAGTATACCAGGAGCAAAAGAATTAGTAGATGGTTTAAGCCCAAATGATCAAGCATACCATGAAAATCTTCAACTTATAGCTGCTGAAAATAATATAAAACTAGACAATGGTTTTGATACTAATTTTCTTAAGTCAGAAGCTACTCAATATGCAGCTTTAAGCGCAACAGGAAAATATGCATACTTAGAAGGTAAAAAACAAACTATGGGTAAAGATGTATTTCACCAATTTTTAAAAGGTATGTCACAAACAAAAGGTGGAATACCTCAAACAGATTATTATGCTACAAACTTAGATCAAACAGGAGCTACTAAATGGTTTAATGCTAATGCTACAGAAGAGGATATTGCACAGCACGAACTTAGTACAGACATAAACACCGGAGCTCAAGAAATAGCAGGGGAGTTGCTACCACTTTTATACGGCGGTAACCAAGGTCCTAGAAAAGAGTTTGTCACAAAGTTTAAACAGTTGATTTATCAATATATGGGAAATGGACATGACGTAACAACTGCTACAAGACTCGTTAAAGATGAAATAATATTTAAAGATATGAAACATGTTAAAGAAGATATGGATATGGTAGCAATAATAAATAAGAGAGAGTTAGGTGAAAAGTTTGGTGCTAACCTTGAAAATATAGAGAGTTTTATGGGTTATACACACTTGAAAGATGTAAAAAGATTTGTGATAGACTATGTTTATGACGATCTAATAAAAGACATGCCTGAATTAGAACAAGAAGTTAAAAGCATGTTTCCAGGTGCATCTGATGAAGTACTACAAAAAGAAGTTGAAAACCTTAAAAGAAAAAAAATTACAAGTACTATGATGGAAAATATGAGGCTTGTTAATACTCAAGACCACTCTTTAGGTTTTGCAGTCCAAATAAATGAGGTTTTTGATTTTTATAATGAGTACTCTAAAACTGGCGACGAAATATATATACCTTTTGAAGAAATTGCTAAACAAGATGTTCTTAGAGCAGCTAGTCGTAAGTATGGCACTAACGATCCTGATGCTTTTAATTTTGTTCCAAGGATGATTGGTATTGAAATGCCGGAGAAAGAATGAGTTTTTTTGCAATTAAAGAAAGGTATACTGAGACACAAGGTTATACTAGTTTATATGATAGACTAAACATTGGGTCTACAGCAGTTTCAGATGCTGCTTGGGAAAGAGGTTGGAATTTTACAGGTTCTAAGTCTTTAGGAAGAATGTACGACACCTCTTTATTAAAAGGCTTTGAGCAAAGAGTATTATCAGGTAATTCATTAAGTCCAGAAGAAGTTAATCATTTACTTGAACTAGACACAAGTGACGAACTTACTTCTTTTGAAATTTTAGGACAAGACCAAGCTTCTGAAATACTTCAAAAAGAAGGAATGAAAGAACATTTAGAGCTTGACGGACCTATTTCAAATGTACGTTTACGTCGATTAATCGATCGAAAAAAAGAAAGTATGCGGAATGATTACATATTAAGTCAAGCTGAAGGTAAAACTTTTTGGTATGGTATGGGTATTGAAATGTTTGCAGCAGTCGCAGACCCTTTAAATATACCACTTATATTTTCTGCCGCATTTACACAACCTCTCTTTTTAATTAAAAGATTACGAGATGCTAGTAGATTAAGTGCAAACACACAACTCGGAGCTTATACAGGTGCTGCGGCAAGTGTTGTTTTAGAAGCTCCTATTTTATATCAAGCTTCTCAAGAACAATTAGATTATGGAGCAGTGAATTCTGTAGTTAACATAGCTTTTGGTACAGTTTTTTCAGGTGGCCTTGGTGCATTAAGTACTTTAGGTGGTATGGACGCTAGAGCTTTAGGTACCATTGTAGCTCCTAGAGATAAAGCTGGAAATATAAGACTTACTCCATTTAGAGGTGCTGTTAAGTATACAACTCTTGATGCCCAGGCCGCAAGATCTGCTGCTAATCAGATGTTGCACAATGCTAAAATAAAAAAAGCCGCCATAGACATTGAAAATGGAGAACCTGTTGATGTATCAGGAATTGATAATATAGATAAAGATATAAGTGCATCTGATATTGATCAAGCTTTCATTATATCTGAAGATATACAAAAATTTGGAACTCAGCTTCAACAACAAAAAGCTAGACTTAGAAAAGGTACAGGCCCAGAACCAGAAGAACTTCTCTCAGATTCTCAAATCAAAATTTTACAAAGGGATATTAAAGGACTTGAAAATAAGATAGATAAATTACAAAAAGAATTAGGTACTAAATTTCCAGGAGTTAATAGACTTATTCAGAAATTGTATGAACATCAAAATATAGTTGTACAAAACCAACCTGGTATTAAAAGAACAGTTGATGGTGTAGAACAAACAATAGATCCAAGAAAAGAAAAAGACCCAGAGTTAAAAACAAGATTCATTCAAAAAGAGGCTGAAAAAAGAGCTAGAATAGCACAATCTTCAGACGAACTTGCAGATATGATGGAACAGGTTATGAAAGAAGGACATAACCTCGATCATCTCCTGGCAATGTTTGACCCAGAAAATAAACTCTTTACACCGTCAATGAGGGCTCGTAGAACGTTTCCAGGCGACAATCGAGCATCTGTTGTTGAAGAAGTAAAAAGATTACTAACACCAATGAGAAGTAAAAAATTAAGACGAATAGCTCAAGCTAAAAAAGCCTCAGAAGATTTTAACAAAGATATAGACAATCCTGAAACAGGATATGGCGAAAAAATAGAATCTAAAAAAGAACTGGCTAAAGCAATGAATGTTAAAACAGCGGAATTATTAGAAGAACAATTAAAAGAAATAGAAGCGCTATATGGTAAAACACTAGAAAATAAAGACGTAAAGGCCGCTATTAATAGATTTATGAATTGTGAGGATGTTACATGAGCGGATGCAAAATAGAAGCTTTTAGACTAGAACTTGAAAAGTTTTTTAACAGAGAAATGAAAGACCTTAAATTAGGTGATAATACTTTGCGTGGCAGTGAATTCCAAGCTATGATCGATGCTATTGTCGAAATAGCTAGCCATAAACAAAGTCAAAAAAGACTATTTGATAGGTCAAATGAAGAGCTAACTCAACAAGTATTATATGAAGTTCAACGTGCACATAAGGCGCAAGTAAACGCTCTATTACACGACCATATTGTTATAGAACAAGCAGTTGATTATATTTCAAGGTCTGAAGATCCGATGGGCGCTTTAGAAGCTTTTCTTGTTGGAAAAATAAAAACATTTAGTAAGACAGGTGGTTTAGCAAAACAAGAAGGTTCAAGGCTTTCTATTGATACAATGCAACAAACAGAAAGAGGAATGGCTGAAGGTCAATTACTTGACGATCTAACAGAAGCAAATGTTTTAGACATATTCAGAGATGGTAAAATGGAAGATATTATTCTTGATGTAGGTTACCGAATTTTAAATGACCCTGATTTTAAACCAACTAATCCAAAAGAACAAGCAGCAGAAAAAATAGCAAACATTATTATTAAAAATTGGGAAGCAAGGTCTAAAATATCAAATGATAACGGTGCAGTAAAATCAAAAGCTGCAGACTCTTTTGAAGAAATATTTGGGCTCATGGGCCACGATCAAGCAACTCTTTACAAGACTGATAAAGATGAGTGGATAGCTTTTATGAAAGACAATATGGACACCGAAAATACTATTTATGTTAATGAAAAAGGTGAACTTTTGCCTCAAACACCAGACTCAATAGATGATTATTTAGATGGTCTTTGGCAAACAATTGTCTCAGGTGAAAATATGATTTATAGGGGTGAGTCCTATCAATTTGGTAATACTGGAATGAATGTCTTTGTTCAAAGATTTCAAAATATTATTAGGAAAGCTTTTTCAGGTAAACGTAATGTAGGTGCGAAAGAATCTACACCTTCTCAAATTAAATTTAAGTCAGGTAAAGCAGCATATGAGTACTCACAAAAATATATTAAAAAATCTCTAGTAGAAAATGTAATAAACCAAACTATAGGTCAAACTAATAATAATGTCTTGTTAAGAGAATTAGGGACTAACCCAGAAAATAACCTAATAAATATCTATAGACGAGCTCGTGAGATTACTAAAAATAGATTAGCTAGTGCTAATGATAAACTAAATAAACTTAAAGGACAAAAGGACACTGCAAAAATTGAAGTTGACGGGAAAAAAATTACGGTTAAAAAACACAAAGAAAACCTGAAAAAAGAAATAGAATTTGCTAATAAAAGATTACGAAAAACTGATCCTGCTTCTGGAGAATCTTTACCTACAAATATAGGACGGTGGATGGCTGAACTAGATGGTAGTGCTAATGTTCAAGAAGCTGGAGTTGTTGCAAACCACTTAGCTTTTTATTCAAGAAGCTTAAGGATTATTCAAGTTATGTCTAAACTAGGCCAAGCTACTCTTTCAGCTTTTGGTGATATAGCCTTTCAAGTAGGAGCATTAACTAACTCAGGTATGAGTGGTATTGAAGCTACCTTTAGAACTATAGGTAATATCTTTGATGGTATAGGTGGTCAAAGTAAAACTAGACGAAAGTATGCTAACTCTCTTGGTGTTGGTGTTCAAATGTTTAAAGGATCTTTATTTGCTAAAGTTGGTATAGGTCAAGGTAACTATCCAGGAATGCTAACTCGTGCGCAAAACCACTTTTTTAAGTTTAACTTAATGTCTTGGTGGAATGATAGCCATGCTATCGGTATGTCATTTACTTTTATGAACCATCTTGCTAGTCATAAAAAATTATCTTTTGACGATCTAGCAAAGACTGAACCTGGTAAAGCAGTAATAAAAACACTAGAAGATTATAGAATTGGTGCTAAAGAATGGGATATACTTAGAAAGTATGGTATTAATAAAATGGAAGCTGAAGAAATTATCAGTGTTAAAGATCTGAGATTTGATGGAGACTTAAAAAAAGATATCAAAAGTATTATTAAAGAAGGAAGTGACAGTCGTTTTAATGACAGAGAAACTGTTATTAAAGGTGAATCAAAACGTTATGAGTTTAACCCAGCTGATTATTTAGAGACCATTCGCCGTAGATATATAACCATGGTTAACGACACATCTAGAAACGGTATCATGATTCCTGGTGCTTGGGAACAAGCATTTATGAAAGGAGGAACTAGAGCAGGTACAGGTTGGGGTGAAGCTATAAGACAATTTACGTTGTTTAAAACATTCCCAGTAACAGTAGTACGTAAAGCTTTATTAAATAAAGCATATTCTAAAGTACACAATGGAGAAGCTAATGTTGCTGGGGCTATACAGCTTGTTGTTGGATCTGCAATTCTTGGTGCATTAGCTATACAGACAAAAGAAATGGCTAAAGGACGATCACCTAGAAAAATGCTTGGTGATAATAATTTACCAGACCTAAGATTTGTGCTTGATTCATTACTACAAGGCGGAAGTCTTGGTATTTATGGAGATATGTTAATTGGTAATTATCAAGGTCGTAGTCCACTGGAGCAATTAGCTGGTCCTGGATTTAATACTTTACAAGATGTACTTCAGATTATCCATACGACGGTATCAGATACTGATAAAACTCCAAGAGAAGTAATGAAGTTTATCAAGAATAATATGCCTTATCAGAACTTATTTTATGGTAAAATGATACAAGATTACTTAATATATAATCATTTAATGGAGTTGTCAAATCCAGGGTATCTTCGAAGGGAGGAACGTCGTATAATGAGGGACAGGGATCAAAGATACTTTGTTCCTAGGAGCATACAAGAATGACAGTAGGTGCAGCACTAGCAAGATCGGTAAGTACAGGGAACGGTTCAACGACCGAGTTCCCTTTTAATGCTCCTGTCGCTGCAGCAACAGAGATTAAGGTCTATACTGTCGTTATAGCCACTGGTGTTCAAACATTACAAACAAAAGATGGTTCAGGGACATATGATTATTCTGTAGCTATTAACGCTTCGACAAACTATGCTACTATTACGGTAAATACCGCGTTACCTGATACACATAAGATTGTAATCATGCGTAACGTACCACTTACTCAAGAAACAGATTACGTAGAGGGCGACGCTTTTGGAGCTGAGACTCATGAAGCAGCTCTCGACAAATTAACAATGATTGCAGCTCAAATATCTGAGGTTGCAGATCGTTCTATTAAGGTCCAAGAGACCTCTGCTACGACGAATATTACATGCGCAGAGCTCGTAGCAGACAAGGTTTTAACAGTAAATTCAGACGGTGATGGTATTTCAATGGGACCAACAACCGCGAATCTTGATACACTAGCAGGTATTACATCAGACATTACAACTGTCGCTGGAATCTCGTCTAACGTTACATCAGTTGCAGGTAATGCAACTAACATTAATGCTGTCGCTGCCGACGCAACGGACATTGGAGCTGTTGCAGGTAAAGCTACAGAGATCGGAAGACTAGGTACTGCAGACGCAGTTGCCGATCTAGCAATATTAGGAACTACTGATATAGTCTCAGATATGAATACATTAGGAACTTCTGATAATGTAACTAACATGGACACCTTAGCAGGTATTGCATCGAATATTACAACTGTTGCGGGTATTTCTAGCAACGTCACAACCGTAGCAGGTATTTCCTCTAATGTGACAACTGTTGCCGGCGTCGCGTCCAATGTGACTACCGTCGCCGGTGTTTCTTCTAACGTAACTACAGTTGCTGGTATAGCTTCTAATGTAACGACCGTCGCTAATAACGTATCAGGTATCAATGATTTTGCAGCGAGGTACAGAGTCGGATCTTCAGATCCTGGTTCTGATAATGATGCTGGTGACTTAAACTTTAACACCTCATCTAATCAATTAAAGTATTGGACTGGTAGTGCTTGGGCTGTAGTAGCAAATACAGATACTAACGTAGCAATATCAGCAAACGATACGACACCAGATTTATTAATCAATAAACTAACAGCTGGTAGCAATATAACATTAACTGAAACAAACGATGGTGGCGATGAGACTATTACGATTGCAGCGTCAGGTGAAACTAAACCTACGATTACTGGTATTAGTCCAACTACAATTGATAATACGGCATCGAATATAGTTATAACAGGAACGAATTATGTAGTTACACCTAACGTAGAATTTATTGCTTCAACAGGTGTTATCACTCTACCAAACAGTATCGTTAGAGATTCAGCAACACAACTTACAGTTAATGTGACACTACCTACAGATGGTACATATTTTATACGTGTTGAAAACCCTGATGGTTTAGCGGTCAGATCTGGTTCAGCAATACTCACAGTATCAGATGCACCTACATGGACAACAGCAGCTGGAAGTCTTGGAAGTTTAGCAGCAGGATCTAGTGTTAGTTTGTCAGTTGCAGCATCAGGTGATAGCACGATTGCATATTCAGAAACCACAAGTGTTTTAACTAGCAACTCTGACACACCAGCGAGTACTATGAATTTATCGCTTAACTCATCAACAGGAGCGATCACTGGTACAGCTCCTAGTCCGACAAGTCAGACTACATATAACTTTACATTAAGAGCAACTGATGCAGAGAGTCAAACAGCCGATAGGGCATTTAGTATTACAGTAACAGTAGGAATGAATAATTCAGGACAATTCAATGGCTAATATTTTAACAAGAGATTTTACAGGAACACCAACAAACGCTAAAAAGTTTACAGTATCTTTTTGGGTTAAGTTTTCAAAATTTTCTGCTAACCAACAAATCATGGGTAATTATGGTAATAGTGGTAATGATGATTTTCAAATACAATTTAGAAACGATAATACAGTAGGCATACTAGATTACAAAGGTGCTAGTGTAAATAGCAATCACGAAAGCACAAGAAAATTTGTAGACTCTACATCATGGTATCACTTTGTAATATCTGCCGATTCAACACAAAGCACAGGTGCAGATAGATTAAAGTTTTATGTCAATGGAGTACGAGAAACTTCATGGGCTAGTGCAACAGATATAGGACAGAACAATGATTATAATTGGAATAAAGAAACAGCAGGTACTTCAGTTGGTCATATTATAGGACAAGCAGGTAGTGGTAGTAATATATTTGAAGGTCATCTAGCACATATACACAATGTAGATGGTTCGGCTTTAGCTCCAACAGTGTTTGGAGAAACAGATTCTACGACTGGAGAATGGAAACCGATCTTGAACCCATCATATACAGTAGGAACAAATGGTTGGTTTTTAAAGTTTGAAAATGCTGGTGCATTAGGCACAGACAGTAGTGGAAACAGTGCTACTTTTTCAGTTAGTGGAAATGTAAAACAATCTGCATCAACAACTAGTAATTTATTTTGCACATTAGATGCTAATCAAGCATATGTACCCGGAAGTGTAGATTATGCTGGTACAGCATATTTAGGAACAAGTGCAAGTGCCGATGGGTGTGCATCTACTCAAATGGTCAAAAATGGAAAATGGTATTTTGAGGTTAAACTAGGAACTGATAGAACTACTACAGATTCAGCAACTATATCTATTTCAAAGAATGGTTCTCATGCACAAAGAAGATGGAGATATAGTGGTGGAGCTAATGCAATCGTAGGTAAAGAAACAGGCTCGAATGGTTGTGAAGGAATTACTTATCAACCATTAACAAGTACACCAAACATTATAGATGATGGTGGTGGTGGCACAGTAAACTATGGCTCACAAGCATCAGAAAACGATATTATTATGGTAGCAGTAGATTTATCTGCAGCTACTTCTAAAATATGGTTTGGTAAAAATGGCACATGGTTCAATGCCCCTAGTACATCTAGTGCTGGAGACCCAGCTAATGGAAATTATCCCGGATTATCGTTTGCTAAAGGCGATGAATTTTGGGGAATAAATATTACATCGGCAAGTAATCAAGCAAATAATGAAAACAGATATATGTATTGTAATTTTGGTGAGGGTAGATTTGGAACAACAGCAGTAGCATCAGCTAATGCAGATGGTGCTGGCATAGGAGCATTTGAATACGCAGTACCAAGTGGATTCTATGCAATCTGCACAAAGAATATTAAGGATTATGGATAGGAGATAATTATGGCATTTACAACAATAGCAAAATCATCAGACCACTTTGACTGCCCTACATGGGCTGGTAGTGGTAGCACAACAACAATTACTGGCATGGGTTTTAAACCTGATTCTCTTTTGATTAAAAATTATAGTGGTACTGGACACCCAGTATGGAATAACTCAACACAAGGCATAGCTAAAAATTGGTTGCCAAGTGGACAAAACGCATATGACACTAATGATTATATACAAACTTATACCTCAGATGGATTTACTTTAAAAGGTGGAGAAAATAGCACAAATGTGGGTGGTTCAAATTTTGTAGCTGCTTGTTGGAAAGCAAATGGTGGTACTACTTCCTCAAATTCTGATGGATCAATAACATCAACAGTACAAGCTAACACTACTGCTGGATTTTCGGTTGTAACTTATACAGGAACAGGAAGTAATGCAACAATAGGACATGGATTAGGTGTTGCACCTAAAATTATTTTTACTAAACCTAATGTAGCTGACTATGGAGCTACAGGTAATGGTAGCACAGTTTATGTATCAGACCCATGGACTGATTACATGGAAGTAGCAAATGCTGGTGGTAACCTTAATGATAATGCTGTGTTTTGGAATGATACAGCACCTACTACAAGTGTTTTTAGTGTTGGTACTTTTGACCATACAAATAAAGCTAGTACAGAAATAGTAGCTTATTGTTTTGCAGAAGTGCAAGGGTTTTCTAAATTTGGATATTACTCAGGTACAGGCAATGCTCAAGGAACTAAAGTTTATTGTGGTTTTAGACCAAAATGGGTATTGATTCATTCGACAACAACAGGAGATGATTGGTTTGCAATGGTATCAGGTTTGACAGGTTATGGTGTTGGTGGACAAAGAACGAGAATGGTAAGATATAATACTAATACTGGTCAAACAAGTGCAACAATGCAATTTGAAAGTAATGGATTTAGAATGGCATCAACATCTACTGGTAACAATCAAGAAAATACAAAATATTATTATATGGCTTTTGCTGAGATGCCAATGGTCGGAACTAACGGAACAATAGCACTAGCAATATGAAAGTAACTAACGAACAATTAGCCGAGAAGATTGATGCTCTAACTAAGATCGTAGAGGGCAATAGCAGGGACATTGTCGAACTATACAAGATCATAAATATAGGTAAAGGCGGTGTACGAGTGCTAATATGGGTTGGTACAATAGTCATAGCAATACTAGGATGGAGGTTATCAGAATGATACCAATGGAATTATTGTCAATGCTAGCTAGTACAGTACTAGGTGGCGTCATGTCTATCATGGCACAGAAAGGACAGGCAGAAGCTGAGAGAGAAAAGATGTTAATGGCTCGTAAAGGTTTTGCTGCTGAACAAACAGATAAAGCAAGAGCTGTAGCAGATCCTCATACTAAACATACAAGGAGATGGATTGCCTTAATGTGTGTTTTCTCTATTATTGTAGTACCAATAATTGCTCCTATATTTACGGATGTCAAGGTAATCTATCAAGTAACTACTGAAATGAGTAGCGGCTGGTGGATCTTTGGTACATCATTTGAAACTACCGTATGGCGTGAGGGCTCAGGAATATTTATTACTAGTTTACAATCTCATACGATCTTCTCAATTATAGGACTATACTTTGGCGGTTCATTAACGAGGAAGTAATGACAAAGAAAGCTATATTAGTACTTACGGTTATTATAATATTATTAAGTATTGAAGCTTCCGTAGCAGATGTAACTAGTTCAGGGGCTACTACTAATACACAGACAAATAACGCTGGTTCTAATACTGCCATAACCGGTGGATACGAGTCGTCAACAACGTATCAGTCTGGTAGTAGCTCTAACACTACTACTAATAACGAAACTAACAATAGTACAAATACTAAGACTGCTGTAAACCCGGCTACAGCTCCAGCTATGTCTGTCTATGGCCAAGATTCGTGTGTCATACCTTTAACTGCTGGTGTAACTTTGATCGGTTTCTCAGGTTCTTATGGTAGTTATATGATTGATGAACAATGTGAACGCAGAAAAAAATCTAAAGTATTAAATGCACTAGGTATGAAAGTAGCAGCGATCAGTGTTATGTGTCAGGACCAAGATGTATGGCAAGCGATGATGGACGCAGGGACCCCGTGCCCTATTGATGGTTTGATCGGAAACGAGGCTAAAGCTAAGTGGATGAAGAAACGTAAGAAAGAAATGACTAAGAGGTCTATGACATGGAACGACTAATATTCTTACTCTTGTTTCCACTAACTTTATTTGCAGAAGAATTAACAACAAACAACTTAATTACAAACGGTACTTTCGAGGGAGGTAACTCGACTAGCTGGACTACGACGGGAGATGTAACCGTACTCAACGATTGTTGTGGGTCCAGCTACGACCTAGAGTTCGGGGACTCCGGTTCTATTGAACAAAGCTTTGCTCTCACCACAAACGTTATCACTCAGCAAATGCTTAATAATGGAATTACTCTGAACTCTAGTGTCCAAGTACAAAATGGAGAATGTGGTGTGTCAGGTTGCTGGGGAGGATCTGGACCAGCAGATACATTTACAATTAGGTTACAAATTAGAGATTCAGATAATAACATATTGGCTGTAACAAGCCAGGAGAGAACAAATGTTACAGGAATTAATGGCAAAGATTTCAGCGATTCTGTATCGTATACAGGGGCTAATTCTAACATTGGAAATATTTTTATTAGTGGGTCTGATGGCAATAGTCCTGCTAATCTTGGCGGCCCTAACCTAGACAATATATCTGTTACTATGACTTATGATGATACTGTCTTATCGGCTACAGAAACTGCTATCATAGCAGAAGCTTTTGAGGAGATTGAAGAAGTATTATCTACCGTAGAGATCGAAGAATTTACAGAGATACCTACTATTGTACTAGCAACTGAAGTTGAGTTTACAGAGGTAGAGGAGTTTATTCCAGAAGTTAAAACGGTTGAAGAAGAATTTGTTGAAGAAACAGTTGTACTTGTAACAGAAGAAATAATAGAAGAGGAGGTTGCTTATGAAGAAAATATCGAAGCTCCAGTGGAAACTAAGAGTGAAGAAACTACAACAGAAACAGAAGGAAGAAGAGAAGAAGAAACCGTCAGCGAAACTGAAACTGAAACCAGAGTTTCTAACGACGACGGAGTTGATGTTAATGTTTCTGTAGAAGAAATAGCTATTCAAGTAGCAGATAAGATCAAAACAATAGATGGTCAGTTAAAAGCTACACAGTTAATTGTAGCTAAAGCTATGCAAAAAACAAATAAGATAGACAAGTATGCACAGGTTAACTTAGAAATATTTGTACAACCAGAATTAGTTGATGCTAATATAGATTCATATATCGCTAGCACATATACGGATATAAGAAATATATACCCAAATAAACTTTATGAGGACAGACTATGGACATTAAGACGATAACAGGAGCAGTCGGTGCAGTCATTGCAATTGCTTCTTTATTTGTATTTCAAGGACAACTGATACAAAGAGTAGAAGTACTCGAAGCTAAAATGGTAGATCCAAAAGAAATTACAGCAATTAAAAAAGATATAGAACAATTACAACAAAAGAGTAGTAATCCACTAGCACAATGAAGCATACGGATAAGGGCCATCTCGGCGAAGCTGTCGCTGAGGCTTGGCTTATTAGTAAGGGGTACTGGGTATTCAAGAATAGAGCGCCGCAGGGGCCAATAGATATGATCGCTGTCCATCAAAAGAAAGGCGAAACATTACTTCTAGATGTTAAAGTAGCGTCGTGGCAAAAGGATAGGTTTAATAAGGATGGTTCTAACGCCATCAGATCTAGAATCATTAGTAAAAAAGCACGTGAATTAGGTGTACAATTACTATATGTAGACCTCACTAATTGTACTTGTAGAATAGTTAAGAGGCGTGTAGACTGGGTTAAAAAACATGGAAAGAAACGACAATATGGCAAAGAAGAATTTACCAAAATTAGTAATGATTAACTGGGAGGATGCTATTTCACCTACCCACGGTTGGACTGATCTAAAAGACCTACCGTCTAAACTTGCTGACTGTATTTCGATTGGTATTATTGTAGCTGAAGATGATAAGACCATTACCATTGTATCACACTTGTCAGGAGATAATAGTCAAACTGATATAGATGGTAGTTTAGTACTAGATAAATCATGGATAAAAGATATGGTTCGAATTCCTATACCTAGATCGATGTATAGTAAATTGCAATCATGGATTAAGTCTTAACCAGTCTTGCCATTCTTCTGCCATTACTTGTGTAGCTATTTGTTTCTTATCACGTAGTGACTTAACAATACGTTCGTCAACAGTACCAGGACATATAATATCTACGTAAGTTACATTATTCTTTTGACCAATACGGTGTGCACGATCTTCTGATTGTATTCTATGCTCTAGGTTATAACTGTTAGAGTAATATACAACTGAACTGGCGGCTGTTAGTGTCAGGCCAAAGCCGCCAGTCTGAGGATTGCCTATGAAAAATCGACATTCAGGATCGTTTTGAAATCTATCAACAGCCTCTAATCTATCATCTTGGCTCACTGCTCCATAGTATTGTACAACAGATTTTGCGCCATACTTATGTCGTATCTCATCAGAGATAGTATGTATATCTTGTACGTATGTAGCCCAGATAATAACTTTATTAGGTGCTTCATTAAGTACTGACATAAGTTCTTTGACTCTGTTATTCTCTACGTTAATAACATCTCCTGTATCTGACTTAAAGTGACCACAAGTAATTTGATGTAGCCTCATCATTTCAGTAAGTACATTTTGTACAGTCATATCTTTACCTTCAAGCTCTGTCATAGCTTGCTCAGATATTTCTTTGTATAATCTTTTTTGCTCTGGTGTAATATCTATAAATCTGTATTGATATATTTTATCTGGTAAATCTAAACAATCTTGCTTCTTACAACGATAACTAAAATGCTTAACACTATCTGATAGCTCATCTAATCGTTGAAACCCTACTATATGTTTAAATGATCGATTGCCTTTAGACATGTTAATCATAATAGCATAACGATTCCTGAAACTATAATAGCTACTAAAACCTAACAGAGCAGGATTAAGAAACTGACATTGAGTATATAAATCTAATGGAGAACGTGTTACTGGCTCACCTGTTAAGATACGTTTATACTTAGCATTAATTGCAGTCTTTAAAATGTTTTTAGTACGTATAGCTCCTGGGTTCTTAATAGTGGTTGATTCATCTATGATTACCATACACCTACTATAGTCAACGAAGCGCTTAGCAAATTTAAAACCTTTAGATGTACTAAACGCTTCAACGTTCATGACCAATATACGTAAGTCATCAGACGGAAGTGAAACCTTGTCTAAAGCTATCTTTTCTTTTTTCTTAGCAGCTGCATTCCAATTAGCCATAACAGATTTGATACGATCTGGCATGTGGGTAGGTATCTCATTATTAAACCAGTTCATATAATTACCTTTAGGCGCTACGATAAGTACGCAATCGATCTTATCGCGGTCATAAAGCCATGAAAATGTATCAATTATAACCTTAGATTTGCCTGTGCCCATTTCCATAAAGAGAGCATACTCAGATAAATCTTTAGATATCTCCCACGCTTCCTCTTGATGGCCATAAGGTTTCGTTTTATATCTATATATATTACTATGTGGCATACTAAAAAGGACTCATTTTGATATGTATATGGAGCTCAAATTTCATAATAAATCCGCCCCTTAGGTTGAATGATATGAATTGACTGTTTTGCGCGCGTTAGAGCCACGTAGAACACTCGATGCTCATCGTCTGGACATCTTTCCATATACTTATACGAGCGAGACGCCATATCAGTCATGATAGCTACATGGTCTGCCTCACCTCCCTTAACTCCGTGTATTGTGCTGATCAATATTCTAGGAATATGTTCTAAATCTTTAGCAATTCTTTGGTAGTCCCAACCATTAACTTCACAAACTCTCTCATACTCTTTAAGTAGAAAGGCATTACGCGCTAAACATAACCATGAACCTTTACTCATATCTATATCATCAACTGAAAAGTGGTAGTGAACCTCGCCTCTTAGGCTTGCAGGCTTAAACATCTTAACTACTCTATTCTTAATGTTCTTTAATATACCAGTAGCAAGTTTATGTGCTTCTTCAGGTACACGATATGATTGATCAAGGATAGTCTTATTACCTTCTAACTTTATAAAATCTTCTACAGAAGCTCCAGCCCAACGGTATATAGCTTGGTCATCATCACCTGCTGCATATACATATTCTGCATTACTAGCTATACGGTGTACTACTTGCCATTGTAAGTTAGACAGGTCTTGTGCTTCATCAACAATTAAAGTATGTAACTTAGGTATAGTACCTCTCTCTACAAACATTTCTAAAAGATCAGTAAAATCATAGAGTTTAAATTTATTTTTATATTTATATAAAGACTCTGACATGAGTATTAATTCATCTAGTGATATATCATCATCTACAGATGAGTCATAGATATCTTTTAAACTAGTGTCACTAATCCTAGCTAGGTTATCTAAGAATAGTAGTCTGTCACCTACGGGTGCTGACATATTATAGACATCCTCATTTAATCTATTACCAGCGATATCAATACCTAAGATATCACCTAAATCTCTGTAATGAGTACGTTGCATCATCTGTTGTGGAAGTATACCTAGCTGCATAAAGCATAAGCTATGTATTGTTCTGAAGTAAGGCATATCATCCTTTTTAAAACCAAACTTATTAGCAGCTCTAACTCTTGCTTCAGTTGCTGCCTTCTTAGTAAATGCTATGTAGCCTATATCCTGAGGATTAATACCATCTTGTATTAGGTTATTAATCTGATTCATACAAGCAGTAGTCTTACCTGTACCAGGTGGGCCGAATATAACATTCCAATCAGAACGGTGTTCCATCATCATCTAACTCCTTAGGTACATCAAAATCTCCTGTGTGTTGTTCAAACTCAGGTACTGACCAGCAGTTAACACCCTTACCTTTGCAATTAAAGAAGTGATGTTCTGCACTATTGCTTTTAAGTATAGCAGTAACTTGGTTAACTTTATACTCTCTAAAATGCATACGATCTAGGTATGCCATAAAGTCTGACATCCTAAAATAACTTCTGCCATTCTCTTTCCAAGGCTTACCTAATAGTAATTCATCTTTGTTTCGTGCTTGTACACGGCCTGTACAAAATCGTTCTAAGTGTTCAAATAACTGTCCAACAGGACTAGCGTCTACAGGCGCAGGAATCACGGTTAGGTTTTCCATTAAGTGGTTTACTAACTTAGTCCATGCTTGTTCATTCATCTTAGTAGGCATAGTATTTAACTTTTCCATACACTTACGTTGAAATCTTCTTTGGTTCTGTAAGTCATCTGTCTCTAGTTCTAGTCTACCACCACCCTCTATATCTAAAAACCAGATCGGTGGTGAGCTATCAAACTTCGTTAAGCTATGTACCGTAGGCATATCTGAGTTATCATCAATACCATACTTACGTAGTCTACACACAGGTGAATTACAGTGTGGTGCTATTGGAGCACGACTACATGTATAATGATAGTCTTTACGACTAGCTGATTTTATAACTGCTTGTACTTCTGATGAAGGTAACGGTGGATCCATACATTCTACATTGTACTTATCTACATCTGTCTTCCAATTATCAGGATTACTCTTACGACAGTATACGGCTACATTAAATAAACCGTTGTTTCGTGTACCTTCTGGAAATCCTTGTTGTGCTAAGTGTTGTAAACATGGTGGGCCGTCTTCAAATTGTGTGCTCACTGTTATACTTAATTCTTCTAGTTGTTTAACAGTTATAGGCTTAACTGTTCTTAAAAATTCTTGAGGTGGTATTTCACCACACCAACGTTCTGTACCAAAGTATGGCATGTTGATCCACTGACCTATGTCACCACGATCTGCTAGTATTTCAGTTTGTTTAGGGAATATTTCAGACCCACCAAAACCTAAAGCTGCAGCAAACTCCTTTAATTTATCTTGTACTAATTTAGCGGGTGTCCACTCTCCCATGAATAAATACAAGTGGACACCGCCGGACTTAGATCTACAGGCGTACAATGGTAAGTCGAGTGCGCGAACTCGCTCCAATGTTTGGTTGTAGTCTAAGTCCTTATAATTATCTACATCAATGGCGCCAAAGCGGCACATAGAATCATCATTAATAGGAATAATTCCAAGTCCTCTATTTCCATTTAAGTGCTCCTTCCATTTTTCTAATGTTACGTCTTGACGTACTGTTGTGGCACGTCCTTCTTTTTTACCATCAGCTCTGTTTTTACCTGACAAAGTATATTCGCCATGAGCTCTGGTTAATCCTAAAAATAATTCATTAAATTCTTTTTCCATAATACCTCTCTAAGCGGCTTAGGACCGGATACTATAAAGACCCTAAGCCGCCCTCACTTAAATAGAGCTAAAAGTGAGATTTTGTTTCTTCTTCTTGTACCGGTGCTGATACTTTTACATCACCTGCACTTATAGAACTGGCAAAGTCTTTACCTGCTGCATACATTTGTGCATCAGATACTTTTCCTTCTAACTCAATAACCCAGCCATACCAAGATCCCTTATCATTAGATTCTTGAACTGATGTTAATTTATAGAAGTGACTATACCTCGCTGGTGTGAAACTCTTACCAGAGTTATCTTGCAACTTAATACCAGACATTAGTGAATTCCAACGTCTGTTCTTTTTAAGCTGTGTAGATGTCATGGTGATAAGACCACGCTCACAACCGTTTTTGGTCATAGCCAAGACAAAATGATAAGCTGTCTCGACTAACCAATTACCCGCTTCAGATATAAGTCTTCCATCTTCTGAACGTTTGGCTTTAGTAACTACATCACTATCTATACTGTGTTGTGCGACCAAACCACCGCCTTGCTCACGTGGTGTCCATTCCACAAACTCACGTTTATAAGCACACGGTAGCACTAGAAGTTCGTCACAAACCTCTTCTGTCACAGTATTAAATATTTGACCAGCCTTAGCACCCTCAACAGTATCTAATTGAGGACTCATTTTCTGTAATAATACAAAAAATGGGATAGCCATGTCCTGCGAAGTTAGATCGGTCAGACCTGCGTTCGCATCTTCAGCAAAGTCAATCTCTGCAGGTAAGTTACTCTTTTTGTTTGCTACATCACGAGCCATGATGTTAACCTCCTTTGATTATTTTAGTTTTCTGCCCTATATATACACCGAGTAAGTCCAGGGGCAGTTTCTGGCCTGACTCTACTTGCTCACGCACAAACGCTTTAAGTGTCTGTGGGTGAACTCCCACTTTGTCCGTGTAAGATATACCGGATCCATCTAAAGATTCTTTCAGTACTTTAGCGTTTCCATCTTCACCACGTCCAAAATCACAAGAGATAGTATTCTTAATAAGGTCGCCGTGCTCATTATCTCTAAGCCATTTGAAAGCCTCATCAGCTCTATCTTTTGGTATGCTTGCATTATAAAACTGTTGGACAGTAATTTTCGTACCATCTACAAGTTTTACTTCTGACAAACCTGTTTCAGCAAGTGCTTCAGGTAAATCTACTTGAGAGCATTGCTTCAACTCTTCTTTTAAAGTTGCAAGATCTTCTTCTTTTTCCTTAATTTTATTTTCAAGGATAGTTTGTAATTTAGCTAAATCACCAACAACTTTTAACTGTTTATCTGTGATATCCATTTAACCTCCTATATTAACTATTAAAGGATAATATTTCTTTTCTTGTCTATCCCACTTTAATAACTTAAACTTACCAGCTGTAATTTTACTTGCAACTGCGGCAGTCATAGCTATAGCAGCAGGATCCCCAACCATTAAAAGATAGTCTTCGAACGTATACTTACGTAGGTTAACTTGTAACCGTTTAATCGTTCTTTCAGTTGAAAAAACAACTTGTCCTTCAGGTAATAAAATATCTAACTCACCAAACTCAGTAGCTGGTAGAAGGTTCATACCTTTTATTTCCTGAACCACATATACTTTACTCATTAATCTTTCTCCATTCTAATTTCTAATGATTATAATTTATTATATAATAAGATTTATCCTAATTAAACATTTTTTTAATAATCGTTATAAGTTGGTATGTCAGCAAATAAGGTCTGCTGTATATCCTCCCAATCATATGGTTTATCCCACACATGCATAGAGTGTTCCAGGTCTTTAAGACTTACTCGTGCATTTTCTACTGCACGTTTAATACGATCTTCTGGTTCAAATAAACTATACGTCCTAAATGCATAGATGGTTGCACCTTTTCTAGCAATAACCCAAATGTTTGTAGAGTGTTCTTCGTGTCTCTTTTTAAACCAGGCTATTTGAGACCATTGAAATAACATGTTATTACCTTTAACTGTTTTTAATTCGATCCAAATATCTGTGTTATCCCAACAACCACACACATCAGGTGTACCAGTACCAACCGCATTCTCTATACGTTGATAATGTCCTCTTAAATTTTTTCTTAGGAGTCCCCATAAAGTTACTTCAGTCATCTTCTGTCCTCACTAACGCATCAAAAAATGCTCTTTCTATAGCATCTATCTTATCATAATCTTTTCCTAATTCTTTAGCTTTTTCTTTAGCTTTTTGTAAGTAATAATAGCTATGGTCGTTAGGTGTTTTAGTTATACTCATTCTATATTCCCCCAGTTAGGTCCAATCTCTACATCTACCTTTAAAGGTAATTCAAGTTGAACACAATTTTCCATAATTTCTCTTGCTAATATCAGATCCTGATTGTTATCAAAAGAAAAATCTATCTCGTCATGCACAGTAAGTTGTGGTGTAATACCGTTCTCATGTAATTCTATCAATGCTTGCTTCATCATATCAGCTGATGAACCTTGTATTAAAGCATTCAATGCTTTATGTGTGTAAGCTCTACGTAATGGTCTACCTTTCCATACTTTTTGTGCAGCTTCATGGTTTAATGGTATCTCTTTGTTCGGCCATTTATTTTTAAAGTCAGCTGGTTCCCACATACAAAAATGTCTGTGTCTACCGAGTAATGTTCTTACAAGACCGCGTGTACCTGCTGCTATAGAACATTCTTGTGCTAATGCTCTAACAAATGGTACTTGTTGATGATACTGTTCGAACAACGGTTTAGCTTCTTCCATAGTCATGTTAAGTTGTTGCGAAAGCTTAAAAATTCCCATACCATAAAACATACCTAAATTGATCGTTTTCGCTTCCTTTCGGGGGATACCTGCCATTTCGGACACAATTCGATGGAAATCTGCGTTTGGATCGTTTCTAAATTTCTCAACTGCCTCTTCAGCACCTCGTAATTTTCTTAAATAAGCATAGTGTAATAGTACTCTAGGTTCTTGTTGTGAATAATCTAGACAAGCCCAATGTTTACCTTCATCAGGTATAAATAAACTTCTAACTAATTCATCATCTGGTATTTGTTGTAAATTAGGATTACTAGAACTAAAACGACCTGTACGTGTACCTTCTGAATCTTTTCTTAACTGGTGAAACTGTGTATAAATACGTCCGTTATGCGAGTGGTTTAAGCAAATACCTTCTACAAAATCTCGTCGCATTTTACAAGCTCTTCGCCATTGTGCTATCTTACGAGGAAATTCATGCTCATGGTTTTGTAACCAATCAGATACGAATGATGGGTTTCCTATTGCTGTCTTAGGGTACCATATACCCATCGAATCAAACGCTTTTGCCATTGAGTCATTAGACCATAAGTCTATAATCATTCCACAATCTTTTCTGATCTGTCGTAGCTTATGTACTTCTTCGTTAAGCATTCTGTCATTTAATTGTTCAGCAGCATACATATCTATAGCAACACCCCTAAACCTCATGTCTAAAACAACGTGTAATAATTTTGACTCTAGTTCAAATATCTCCCACAAATCTTGTGCTTTTAGTTTAATCTTTTGTAAGTCCCAAATACGTAATGGTAGTTCTGCATCAGCTTCAGCATATGGACCTACATATTGAGCAGGTAGTTTCCATAAACCTGACTTAGGGTCTACTTTGTAAATAGTAGCAACTTGTTTAAGCATTTCCTCATCTTTACCTTTATCTAAGTAACGTTTAGCAAGTGCTTCTAAACTATAACCACCATCTAATTCTTCATTCATTAAAGGTTCAGCAATTTGGATATCACGTAGTGTACCTGTAACCTCTACACCATTAACACGTAACCATTCAAGATCGTATAAGACATTTGCACCAACATACTCTATATTTCTGTTAAAGATATCCTTAGCCCAACGTAATACTCTTTGTTTATCCATATTACCTTCAGGATGACCTATTGGGAAATAACCCTTAAAACCTGTATCTGTACATATAGATATACCAATTAACTTACCATCATTGCGCACGCCACCTGGCCCTAACGTCATTAAGTTAGGATCGTGTGTCTCTACATCAAAAGATATTATCTTAGCATCTTTAAGTTCAGGCAGTTCTCTCGGTGGCTTCCAAGAGGACTTTGGCAAGAACATGTTCAATTGGTCCATGTTTAATCCAACTCCTATTCCATATTTTTCGTCCTGAATTAGGATAGCTTTGTAAGAAAACTATCGTCTGACAAGACGTGTTTAATAATAACTTAGTACAACTAACGCATGGTGCTGTTGTAACATAAGCTGTCCTAATTTCATCTACATTCTTACATTGTAAGATAGCATTTTGTTCTGCGTGTATAGCAATACAATCATCTAGACCTTCTCCAGATCTATGATCAGCTCCCGAGCACGGTGTCTCACTACAATGTGTCTCACCAGAAGCAACACCATTATAACCAGTTGCTAATACTCTAGCTCTTTTGTCAACTAATACGCAACCTACTTTACGTCGTACACAAGTACTACGTTGTGCAGCAAGTACAGCTAGTGCTAAAAAGTATTCAGACTTACTTAGTCTTTGGCCACTCAAAACCTGTCTCCCTTAAGTTAAATAATATACTCTTTAAACTGTTAACATCTTTTGAATTTATCACTGGTTCTATATGTCTAACAGGTTCTTTAATACATGCTTCAGCTTGTTCTATATCAGTTTTGTATAAGTGCATACAGCTTGAATGTAAGTATAAGTGGCCCATTTTTAAACCATTGTTATCTTCCCAAAATCCAATTCTACGATCGTAGCAATGTTTAATATACCTTGTCAACATACTAAAGTTAAATGTATCATAAGGCCAACCTAACCATAAATCAGACGACCTCATATTAGCATGGCAATCTATCGTATTATCTCGTATAGTCCACTGTAAGTTTAGTGTACATGGTACGTCTTTTGTTCTACGTGGTTGTTCTCGCCAAATATTACATACAGCTTGTCTTGTATATTTATCCTCT
>Ga0209645_1000087_pt1 | contig 42973 bp, 45 predicted proteins | sample ETNvirenome_6_30_FD_184070 | JGI IMG/M metagenome (GOLD analysis project Ga0209645, IMG submission 184070) | Marine viral communities from the Pacific Ocean - ETNP_6_30 (SPAdes) (version 2) | ecosystem: Environmental > Aquatic > Marine > Oceanic | place: Pacific Ocean | collected 2013-06-19
GTCCTTGCTGGCGGTGGCGGTGGCACCGGTAGTTCTGTTACCGCTCTGCATCCTGTCTTTGAGCGTTACATGCGCTCTGTGCAGTCAAGCGGCAAGGTCGTTTATGTAGTCTCTTGGCCAACAGCACAAGAAAACCTTAATCCTACAATCGCTCGTAATGCGTTGACGCTGGCAAATGATGTTGCCAAGCATCCGCATATTATTCTTGACAACGAGCGCTCTACAAGATTACTGCGCGGCAGAATCGGCATGCTCGGCATGTATCCTGTCGCCAATACACAATTTGCTAAGTCATTAGCCCAAGTGTTAAAACTCTCCACTGAGGATTCACCGATCCAATCTTTTGATAGTAAAGATTTGGAAACATGTTTGGGTAATGACGGTCGTGCTTTTATGGGCTCGACTATGATAAAAGACCCAAATACTGCTAAGCTTGGATCGGTGATCCTTCACAACTGCATGAATCGTTCTGCATGTCCTCCACCGAAAGGCAAGGCTGCTGCAGGCTCTCTTGTGCTCGTTGTGTCAGAAGAGATGGTGGCAGATCCCAAGGTCAGCAAAAATATTGAGTCGGCAATCGCTTATGTCGGCGGTCGATGCGAGACACTTTTCTCTGGCGTGTATGTCAGAAAGAATGTGCCCGGTCTGATTGCGATACTAAGTATGAATGGATTAGCGACATGAAACAACTATTTGAAAATTGGAGCAGGTTTTTGATTTTGAGTGAGAACAATATAGATCTACGACCAGCGGAACAAACTTGGAAAAATTATGAAGGTGCCTTACGAGATATGGACGATCTTTATATGTGGTTAAATGAAATTGGCTATGCTTTTAAAGATTATGATAGATATGGTGACAAATTAGAAAGCGATGGAATAGAAGAACTTTTAGACAGCAACAATATTCAGCTTCCAATTACTGATCTGGGAACAGCAGTTCAATTATATCAACTGGCAAAAGCGACATAACAACAATGATACTAAGTATGAATGGATTAGCAACATAGGAGATTATAATGGCTAGAAGAAAAAACACAAAAAGAATTGACCCTCGTTACTTTTTAAACGAGACAACACATAGAGATTTAAACGAGCAGGAAATGAAGATTTCTGATTTAGCTACTCGTTATGGTGAAATAGCAAGAGACAAGCATCCAGTAATAATGATTGGTCCCAATGCCTTTGTAAGACTTAGACAACTTGGTCCTGCTGGACAGAAGGGTGTAGCACTTGATTTTTCCGCCCGGCCAGATATGAGTAGTTCGTCTCTTGAGGGTAGTACCGCTGGTGACCCTACGGAACTTTTAATCAAAGGCATAACTAGTTTGATACGAAAAGGTTCTAATTATGGTATAGAGATACCACAAACCGATACAGTAAAAGTTGTTGGGTAATGGATTAGCAACATGAAGATTGCAAAACAAAAATTAAAGCAGATCATTGTGGAAGAAGTTTCTAACGCTCTTATTGAATCTGACTTTGATTTGGGTTCCGAGATAGCATCTATTGAAGCAGGCGCAGATTTAGCAGATAAGAAAAGAACACATCGACAAACCAGAGACCAGTTGCTGCAAACCTCGATAGCGCTCCAGTTTATGTTAGAATTAGCGACTGAGGTGCGCAACAAGAAGTCAAAATTTTTTAAGGAAGACATGCCACATGGCCCAAAGCTAGCCCATTTTGATCAAATTAAAAAAGTTGCAAATATCCTAACAACTGTAGCAAAACAAGTAAAAGATTCTGAATCCATAGAGGAAAATTATCAACCTAAATTGGAATTCGAAAATAAGCAGATGAGAGAACTAATAGATTTTATCAACAAAGATCTTGGCACAGAATATAAACAAGTGGGCTATGGTGGCATGACTCGCGACGAGAGAGAAGTTGATAATTTAATATTAGGAAAACTTAATTTAGACTTTAATGAAATAGTAAAAAATCATGCTGATTTTATATTTGATCAATTTACATTGTTATCCAGCGAAGAATTGGTTCCAGAAAAACTTAGAGACTATTTAAAGGATGGCGGTGGCTATATTTTTAGACCCATGAAGACCAAAATAAGAAGAGGATATTGATATGAATTTATTAAAAAGATTATGGAGTTGGATTATTAAAAAAACTTCCACTGCGCATAGGTTGGCCGTTGTTGAAGAAGAGCCAGCAAATGAAGCTCAAACTGAGACCGCCGCGGAAATATTTGTAAGAATTTTACTTGACCGCGGCATCAATATAAGAGAAATTTCCGTTACTAAAGTGGATGAATTATTTGAAAAATGGTATGATGGTCCCGCTAGCGAGGAGTCGGTCCTTGCGTCCATACCAGACTTTAAAAAACAACACAGTATCTCATTTTCTGACGAAGGATAAATAAGACGATGCCATATAAAAGAGTCGGCAAGTGTGTTTACAAAAAAAAATCTGATGGCTCTAAAGGCAAAAAAAAGGGTTGCTCAAAAAGCGTTGAAAAGGCAAAGAAATATTTAAAAAAACTTTACTCTATTGAAGAAATGGTCCGCCAAGAATTAACAAATATTTTACAAGAGAGGAACAAATGATGTCATACACCAAAGCCAAACTTGACAGATTGGTAGAAAAAATGATTTCTCGTAAGTTTCTTGTTTGGTTAACAGCCACAGGGTTGATGGCGTTTTCTGACTTAGCGTCTAGCGATTGGGTAATGATATCAGCAATTTATATTGGTGGCCAAACAGTTATCGATGGAATTGCCAAACTTAAAGGTGTTGCGTGAGTTGGCCAACAATACTAAAGTTCGTACTTAAAAACTGGAAAGAAATATTAGTAGTACTTTCTTTGTTGGCTGTTTCTATAAAAACCAGATTAGATTACAGGGCACTGCATAAAGCTTATGAAATCTCTCAAGAAGAAACAAAAGAAAGAATTGAAGCACTTCGGTATATTCACAGCGAAGAACTTGCACGCCGTGATTATGCTATTGAAGAATACAAAGATACGCTCGAAAAACTTACAGACACTTACGAAAAATCACAAGAAGAATTAGAGCGCGAGCGTCAAAAAAAAACTAAACAATTTGAAGAACAATTTTCGCAAGATAAGGAGGCGTTAGCAAATGAGATTATTAGCACTTTTAGCTTTGAGTATGTGGAGTAATGTTGCTATTGCAACAAGTCCTGGTGTTTTTACATTTTTAGGAAAAAATCAATGTGCACCGTTTGAGGGCACATTATTTAATCCAATAGCGACAGCTAACATTTTATCACAAATGCAAACAGCAGGAACTGCATGCCAAACAACTGTCAAGTATGAATTAGGTAAACAAAAGGCAGAATTTGATTTAGAATTAACCAATCTACAAATAAGGCACGATGCTCTGTTGACCGAATATGATGTAAGAGTGCAGTCGTTGCAACGCGAAAACGATGCTCTATCAACTGCTCTCAAAAAACAATCCAAGAAAAACCCATGGATGTGGTTTGCAATTGGTGCTCTAGGCGGCGCAGCTATGTCTTATACAGTTTATGAGGTTGTAAATGAGTAAGGATTATGATAAGATAGCAGCCGTAGAAAAAGCTATAAAAGAGCGTTATGGCGAAGAAGCTGTTGTTAATCCAAAATCAAATTGGGACGAAAACAAAGAAAAAGAGTATCTCAAACAAATGAAAGAACTCTATAGCCGCAATAACAAAAAACAAGCTTACTCAGAAAAAGTAGATGTAAATGGTATAAAGATATCAAAAAAACTACTTAATAGAGAATCTCTAAAAAATTGTCCTGTTTGTGACTCTTTTGCCAAAAGCGTCAAAGACAATGTTTCTTTAATAAAATTTGAATGTTGCAATAAATGTTACATTCAATATGTTGAAGGTAGGGAAGAAAGATGGCTAAAAGGATGGAGACCAAACAATGGCAACAGTATATGAAATAGTTCAAGGACTTTCCCAAGCGGCAGCAAATGCATATGACGGCGCATTGGACGAAAATGGAGAACCTTTAAACGCAGGATTACAAAGAGAGGAAGGAGATCCCATCCTTGACAGGCGCGTGATGGATGGATTTAAAGTTAAGTTTTACGGCAACATGATGTGTCTTTTGTATATGTCTGAGGTTCAACTTAAGGAAGTTTATGCTTCTGGTTTTGAATCAGATGTGGAACAACGAATTGCTGATATTGCCTCATTTCTTAAGAAAGAGTATAAAAAGATTACTGGCAGATCAGTGTCTTTAACTGAGGAAGGGGAGATTGATGTTCATGTAGAAAACTCTTCTCGGATCCGCTCGTGGGTAACTGCCAAAATGCACTATAAAGTTGGCGGACTTGATCAAGAAATGAACAATGACAACTCTGGAAACCCAGCCGCTGCAGAATCAAACTGGAAAAGTTTTCTTGAGCAAGGTGGTTGGAACGGCAGCGGCGGAGATCGTCCCGACAATGATTCTAGACCAAAACCAACAAATGATTAATGTCCTTTCAATTAGACAAAAAACAACAAGTCAAAGAAATATTAAAGTGCGGTAAGGACCCCGCTTACTTTTTAAAGAATTACGCCAGAATATCACACCCAATGCATGGGCTTATTCTATTTGACACATATGATTTCCAAGATACCTTACTGCAAGATTTTAATGATTATCGTTTTAATATTATTTTAAAAGCGAGACAGTTAGGAATATCTACCATTACAGCCGGTTATATTTCTTGGCTAATGCTTTTTCGCAGAGATAAATCAATACTTGTTATGGCTACAAAGTTTGCCACAGCAGGAAACTTAGTTAAAAAAGTTAAAAGCATTATGAAGAATCTGCCAGAGTGGATTCGTATTGCTACGATTTCAGTTGACAACCGAACATCGTTTGAGTTGTCAAATGGTTCGTCAATTAAAGCGGCATCCACATCAGGTGATGCTGGTCGTTCAGAAGCATTGTCTCTCTTGGTTCTTGATGAGGCCGCCCACATTGAGGGCTTGGAAGAATTGTGGACCGGTCTATATCCAACACTATCAACTGGTGGGCGCTGTATTGCGCTTTCGACACCCAACGGAGTTGGTAACTGGTTTCATAAGACATGTGTGGACGCAGAAACAAATATAAACAATTTTAATTTGACAACCCTCCCATGGGATGTACACCCTGATAGAGATGAAGAGTGGTATAAGAAAGAAACCAAAAACATGTCGAAGCGACAAATCGCGCAGGAGTTAGAATGTAATTTCAATACTTCAGGCGAAACTGTCATAGATCCAGATTGCATGAAATGGTTGTTAGAAAATGTTAGAGAACCAAAACATAGAACTGGGTTTGATAGAAATTTTTGGATATGGGAAGAGTTCGATCCATCCTGCAATTATCTTGCAGTTGCAGATGTTTCGCGTGGTGATGGAGCTGATTATTCCACATTACATATGGTAAAATTAGAGACTCTCGAAATAGTAGGCGAGTATCAAGGTAAGCCAACGCCAGACATGTATGCAAACTTCTTGAACCAAGTAGGGCGAGAATTTGGAAATGCGATGCTTGTGGTAGAGAATAACAACATCGGTTACACAGTCCTCGACAAACTTGTTGAATACGGATACCCAAATTTGTACTACTCTGTTAAGTCTACACACGAGTACATAGAGCAACACCAAGCTGAAATAAGAAACTCTGCAGTCGCTGGTTTCACAACATCAATGAAGACGCGACCGCTTATCATAGCGAAATTGGAGGAGTTTATCAGAAACAAACTAATTACGGTATACTCTTCTCGCACAATTAACGAGATGAAAACTTTTATTTGGAGGAATGGTAAGCCACAAGCAATGAAAGGATATCATGATGATCTAATCATGGCTCTTGCGATTGCTTGCTGGGTTAGAGACACGGCTTTGCAGACAAGTGCTAGAGATTTAAATTATCAAAAAGCGTTTATCGGCGGAATTAGGACCTCGCAAACTACCATGAATACACAAATTAAAGGTCAAGAAGGCTACAAAAAAGACAATATATTTGATAAAATGAGCGAAGCTAAAAACTTATATGACCAATATAAGTGGATTATAAAGTGAGAAATTGATAAATGGCAGACAACAGAAGATTTAGACCCAAAGGACGAAACCCCGCAAACCAAGAGTCAGAATTATTTAAAAGACTAACAAGATTATTTTCGGGTCCAATTGTAAATTATCGTTCTCAATCTGGGCGCCGTATTCGCAGACAACATCTTGACAAATATTCGTCTAGGTTCAAGTCCGCTTCAGGGCAACAATTTAAAAAGACTTTATATAATCCACTTGACAACATTGCCACAAATGCAATTGCAAACCAACGCCGTTCCGAGCGATATGTTGATTTTGATCAAATGGAGTACATGCCCGAGATTGCTTCAACGATGGACATATATGCGGACGAGATGACCACATACTCTGACCTGAAACCAATGCTTAACATCAAGTGTGCAAACGAAGAAATTAGAGCAGTGCTAGCAGTTTTGTATGACAATATTTTAAACCTTCAATACAACTTATTTGGTTGGTCTCGCACAATGTGCAAATATGGGGACTTTTTCTTGTACCTCGATATCGATGACAAGTTTGGAGTGAAATCAGCTATCTCGCTTCCGGTTCAAGAAATTGAAAGAATGGAAGGTCAGGATTCAACAAACCCAAATTATATCCAATATCAGTGGAACTCCGCCGGCATGACTTTTGAAAACTGGCAGATTGCTCACTTTCGTGTTTTAGGAAACGACAAATATGCACCATACGGAACTTCTATTCTTGAGCCTGCCCGCCGTATCTGGCGCCAGCTTACACTTATGGAAGATGCCATGATGGCCTACAGAGTTGTTCGCTCATCTGAGCGCCGCGTATTTAAGATTGATGTGGGCGCAGTTCCACCGCAAGATGTGGAACAATACATGGAAAAAATTGTCACACAACTTAAGAGACACTCTGTTGTTGACCAAAACAGTGGTCGCGTTGATTTGAGATATAATCCGATGTCGATTGAAGAAGATTACTTTATTCCAGTTCGAGCCGGCTCTGCTACTGAAATAACAAACCTAGCAGGTGGCACAAATACGACGCAGATCGACGATATTAAATATTTGCGCGACAAACTTTTTTCCGCTTTGAAGATTCCACAGTCTTACTTATCAATGGGCGAAGGCGCTGCGGAAGATAAGACCACATTAGCGCAGAAAGATATTCGGTTTGCACGCACGATTCAAAGATTGCAGAGAGTAATCATTGCTGAGTTAGAAAAGATTGGTATTATTCATCTTTATACTCTTGGTTTCCGTGGGGATGATCTGCTTTCATTTAGTTTGGCCCTTAATAATCCTTCTAAGATTGCCGAGCTTCAAGAAATTGAGCACTGGAAGGCTAAGTTTGACATAGCTGCATCCGCTACCGAAGGTTTCTTCAGTCGTCGTTGGGTTTCGGAGCACATTTTTGGCATGTCTCACGAAGACTTTGTGCGTAACCAAAGAGAGCTGTTCTATGATAGAAAACAGGATGCCTCACTACAAGCTGTTGCAGAGGGCGGCGCCGCTAGCGCAGGTGGAGATTTGGGTGGAGGCCTAGGCGGAGGCTTAGGCGGAGATCTAGGTGGAGACTTGGGTGGCGGGCTAGGCGGCGATCTTGGTGGTGACACCCCTGGTGGCCCAGAAGAGATGCCTGCAGGAGATGCTGGTGCACCAGCCCCAGGCGCAGGTGGAGGGGCAGAGCCAGCCGCCGGCGGAGGAGACGAATCGCCACTATTAGCAGTCCCTCCTGGATCTCGTGATGCTCCGCGCACAAAGAAAACAAGACAGTATGAAAAAAGTAGTTACAACCCAGTTAAGTTTGATAGAAGAAAAGACGCCGGCCCAAGAACTCGCAATTATGCAGGCAAAAGAGACGCCGAACAAAGCAGCTTAAATACAAGAAGAGTTTTCCCTGGTTCTGAAATCAACACCATACCAAGCATTGCAAAAGGTATTTATGAGGACGAACAATCTACTTATAATTTGAAAGAGCAAACTGAAGAAGAAAAATTGTTTCATGTTAACAATTCTGTTAGAAACATTTTAGAAAGCCTTGAGAAAAAGAATTCATCTACGGAGCAAAAAAAATGAAGAGAAGACATAACAAAAAAAGGAACACTGCCCTGGTTTATGAGGCTCTAATAAAAGAGGCTACCGCTGCTATTTTGCGTGGAGATCAAGAGACAAAGAACAAGATTGTGTCAATAGTGCAAGACCATTTCGGCTCCTCAACAATTTTAAGAAGAGATTTGCAGTGTTATCAGTCAATTGCGGAAAATCAAGGCTTAAGTGTAGAGGACTCAAGAAGAATATTGAGAGAAACCAAGATGCAAAAAGCATACATCAACCCTGCTCACTTGTTTAAGGCTCAATCAGAAATGATTAAAGATATTAATACTGATATTAGTTCTGATATTTTTAACAATTTTGTTCCCAACTATAAAGTATTAGCCACCATTGATCAAATGTTTTCTCCAAAAACTTCTCCCAAAGATCGTGTTTTGTTAGAGAATCAGATTATAGATCTCATGACAAAGGCGAAGCCTGTTGAGGAGAGCCGCGAGGTTGACGGATTAGTAGTTTCAAATTTTGTCGAGAAGTTTAACAATAAATACTCTGATGAGCTTTTAGAAGAACAAAGAGAGCTTTTAACTCACTACATTCTTTCTTTTTCGGACAATGCTTTATCCTTGAAGATGTTTCTTAATGGCGAGATTGCTAGATTAAAAGAGGCGCTTGGGGAAGCATTAGAGATTGATGAAATCAAGACAGACAAAGAAATGACTGAAAAGACAAACAGAGTAGTTAAAAAACTTGAAAATTATGCTGCAGAATCTGTAACAGATGATGTCTTGTTGACAATATTAAAAACACAAAAATTAGTTAAGGAAATTCACACTGATGGCTCTGACAATTAAAATTGGTCGAGGTAATCAAAGCGCTATTGTTCGCCTTGAGATGGATTTGCGTAAAAGCATGAATGGAGATCTTATGATCTTTGATCATGGTGATATAGATATAGTCCTGTCCCCAGGCACCAACAAGGTGATAGCATTTCCAAAAGAAAACATGGGCGATCTTGTATATGGTGCCCAAAACAGGTTATTTGCTCATCTAAGAAAAAAAGGTCTTATTACAGCAGAATCAATTCAGGCCTCGTCTTTTTGTGGGGCCATCGAGGCAACAATGCAACAATCTTTCAAAGAAGATCTTAGCACTGCAAAAATGACGCTTATCAATATATCTAAATTTATTGATGAAGAAAGACCATATTTTGAATCAACGGAGGCAATAATCTCTATGTCAGATGATGAATTAATGCATCCCAGCAAGACAGATTCTACAGAGCTTGGTGAAGTCCCGCAATCTACTGAAAAGGGCTCGATTCGTCATGGGTATGTTAGAGACCCATATTCACTTAATTACTTGTATACAATTTAGGAAGAAAAATGGAATTAGCAATTTTTGTGCTATGTGCCTACGGACTCACTCAAATATTGGTATATAGCGATATACCCTTACTAAGTAAAATTAGACCAGCCAAAGAATCTTTTTGGGGATATGGGAAGGTGTTTCATTGCCCAATGTGCATGGGATTTCATGTAGGCTGGTTTTTGATGTTGCTTTCTCCGTTCACAGAACTATTTAGTTTTGAAGTTTCTATATTTAACTTTTTCCTACTTGGATGGTTATCTTCAGGAACATCCTATATATTAAACATGGTCTTCGGTGATCATGGAATACAGATTTCAAAAACGGAGACTAAAAATGAAAATTAATAAATCTATTTTAAAAAAGATCATTAAAGAAGAATTAGAGGCCATGCAAGAGCTTGACCAACCGCCTGCTCCAGAGCAAGCTCCCGAAAACGAAGGTCCGCTTCAATCAAGAGTGCAAGATGCACTGAACAAATGGAAGGCCGGCGAATCAATTCTTAAAACTATCGACGATCCAAAAGAAGTTATATTGCTTGTTGTTGGAATTTTTCAGCACCTTAGAGGCCTCAATCCAGACTTGAGCCCATCTGAAGTAGCTAGAACAATCGATATTATGAGAAACTCTACACTACCAGATATGAAGAGGGGTTTAAAGTGAACAATTTATGGATTAACAAATGGATGCTTCAACCAGTTAGGCGCTGCTGTAAAGGATCTTAGCTATGAGTCAGAAGTTACTTAGAGAATATTATGAGCTTTGCGATGGCGGCGTTTGTCAAGACTTATTAACAGAAGACGAAAAAGCCTTTGTGGCCGCCGGAGGCATGTACCTTACAGGCATTATACAAAAAGCTGATACCGTAAACGGTAACGGTCGCGTTTACCCATATAATGTTCTCATGCGCGAAATGAAAAACTACGAGAAACTTGTGAGTGAACGGCGGGCCCTTGGAGAATTAGATCACCCAGAAGATTCGGTAATTAACCTTAAAAATGCATCTCACATGATGACAAAAGTTTGGTGGGATGGCAAAAATGTCATGGGCAAAGCAAAGGTTCTTGACACTCCTTCAGGACAAGTTTTGAAAACGCTTGTTCAGTCCGGTGTTAGCATTGGAATTTCTTCTCGTGGCATGGGATCAGTCTCGGAATCACAAGGAAACACAGTAGTAGAGGACGATTTTCAACTAATATGTTTTGACTTTGTTTCCGAGCCATCAACTCCTGGTGCTTTTATGATGAAAGAAGCAAAAGAGTTCCAAAATAAAGTGTTTACCAAGGCCGACAGAATCAATAGATTGCTGAACGAGGTCTTGGATGATGAGTAACACTGAAAACTTTCATGATTTGTGGAAAAGCTTTTTGGCGGAATCAGAGTCAAAAAGCAACCCCGAAAGTTTATCAGAGATTGATATAGCGGGCGCCATTGGTGCTGCTACTAAAAAATTGGCAGGCATGGGCGCGCGCCCCAAAGACCGCAGCATGGGCGGCAGAACTTCAATGAAGGGCACATTAGCGACTCCAGAAGAAATGCCTCCACAACAAACAGCACTCGTAGTTCGCACTGTTGGGGAGATAGAGAAAGCATCTTCACCAAATGAAGTGGCTAATATACTTAAGAGTGACTTGTTTACAGCTCTACATAATAGTAACCCGGATACATATGATTTGGTTCTGAACTCAATTTCAAAAGAGCAATCTGATCTTATTTCGCAAGCTTTACTTGGTGCTATGCTTACTGAAAATCAGGCCGCCTTCAGAGACATGCTCGATGCCTTAAAAATAAAATTTTCCAGGGTTGAACCACTTATTAATAGAATCACAGGCTACCTCCGTGGCGATTCTCGCAAACAACTGCTTAGTTTAGATGTGATGGCATTAAGAGAAGAAGAAGATTCTTTTGCTGCGAACCTTACAAGAAGGTTGTCACAAATGTTTCAGATGCTTCGCCTACAATATCAAAAGTATATACTTGGACAAACACTAATTAAATTTTGGGAAATAGTCATAAAAAACAATACTTATGAGGTAAGTGGGGACGCCATGACCGGTCTACAAACTATAGCAAAGATCCAAACAGATTGGATTAAAAACAACATTGACCTCGAAGAAGTTGATGCTTCAAGAAACAAAAACCGCTCTAATATTAAAAAAGCAGCCAACAAGCCTGAAGTCAGAGCTTTGCTGAGCACACAGTCTTAAAATAAAAAATAGGTAAACTAATGAAAAAGAATGATTTAAAAAAATTAATTAAACCCATAGTCAAAGAGTGTATCAACGAAGTGCTTATAGAAGAAGGGTTGTTATCAAATATTGTGTCGGAAGTGGCAATTGGAATGCAAGGAAACCAAATTGTTGAGAACAAGCCTATCGCAGCCAAAGAAGAGATCCGACACCAAAAGATTAAAAACAAAGAAACGAAGCTAAAGCTCGAACAACACAGAAAAAAGATGATGGAAGCTGTCGGAACCGACGCATACAACGGAGTTAACTTATTTGAAGGGACAACGCCAGCACCGGCCCAAAAAGAAGCCGCCGGTGGCTCTGTTGACCTTGGAAGCCCAACAGACGCCGGCGTAGACATAAGTTCACTAATGGGTGGCGCATCACAAATCTGGAAGGCAATGAAATGAAAAAACAATGCAACTTTAAGGTAACTTCAAAAGAGTGCCGCGGCAATGTAGAAAGAATGATACGCAGGTTTATTAAGAAAACAAAAAAAGAAAGAATTTTAGATGAAATTCGTGATCGTCGTTTTCATGAAAAGCCTTCGGTTAAGAAAAGAAAAAAGAGTGAAAAAGCCAGAAGATTGCGAGCCCGCCAAGAGCAAAAACGCCTTAGAGCCAAAGAAAGGCGCAATAGAAGAAACAACTGACTATTTATATTGTAAATTAAGAATTAAGGAGTCTTACAATGCCAACTTATAAGAATTTAAATCCTGGCCTAAATCACACCCCTGCATACCAAGCTAGTGGTCGCCCATATGCAACTGGCAGCTTAGTGGTGGACACACCAAAAGAAGTGGAGTTTCCATATGTAACTCGCTGGGTATATGTTATCAACCATGGAACAGGATCTGTTAAGGTAGGTTTTTCGCAGAACGGTGTACTAGGCACCGGCGGTAGCGCTAATTATTTCCAACTTAATGGAACACAAAGCGGAGCCAATGACGCACAATCTATTAGACTAGAATTGAAGGTGTCAGAAATACACTTACACGGGAACAGCAATAATGTTGATGTGGTAGCAGGCCTGACATCAATCCCAGCAGTTAGAACATCAGGAAGCGCTGGAACCAGTTGGAGTGGTTCAGCAGGAGTTGGTTAAAGATGGCATTTGGATGGGCCTATGTAGACTGTAGCGACAGTGCTGGTAGTGGAGGTTCTACCGGCCCTAGTGGATCGCTGCAGTTCATGACTGGATCTGGACTCGGCATTTCGACGGGTTCAGTAAACTTAACATTTCAGAATAACCAGATTCTACAATTAACAGGCACATTACAAGTTAATGGTGTAATCAGTGCTAGTCAGTATCATATTGATGATGTTTCTGTTATTCATGCTAGTGGCTCAACATATTTTGGAAACACAAATGATGATGTGCATGCCCGCACTGGTAGCCTGACTGTGGCAAATGCTGCCAATGAAGTAAGTCTAAATGTTAACACTTCAGGCCGCACAGATTTAAGACAACTAACAGTTGAATATACCGCTGTAACAAGCTCTCCATATACCGCTAGTCATCCAGCGTACATTCTTGGTGTACAGGCCACAGGACAAGTAAACATTCAGCTTCCTAGTCCGGTCGGAGTAGCTCTGTCTGGCAACATTATAATGATAAAAGATGAACTAGTTGCTAGTCGTGGCGGAGACAACATCACACTGAATACCGCCGCAGGCCTTATAGATGGTGGTTCGACTTATGTTCTGACAGGCTCCATGCCAGCAATTAGTTTATATTCAAATGGTGCCAACTGGTTTGTCTTCTAATTAATAAAGGAGGCACATAGATGGCTTATAATGCTATATCAGGTACATTAATTGCAGCGCAAAACTATTTGCCTGCTAGTGGCTCATTGGTGGCCAATGTCTTGTCAGGTAATTTGAGCACCTCTGATGGTGCTAGTGTCGTTAATGTGCCAAGAGTTGCAAACCCTGTTGCTAATGGTTTGGTCATTGACACCGGAGGAGATGCCAACACGCTTCGTTGCGATGCTGATATCACCTTTGATGGTGGGACACTAAATGTTGTTGGCGATATTACCGCTAGTGTTGGTATCTCTGCATCAATTTTTGTTGGAGATGGAAGTCAACTTACAAACATTAATTTTGATAATATCACGGCCGCAGGACCAGCCTTTTCTGTTCAGCTTCATGACGGCGCAGATGGAGATATTACAGGTTCATCGAACCTTACATTCCAAAACAACATATTGGCCATCGACGGAGGACTAAGATTATCGAGAAGATTTTCAAACACCTCCATAACTGCATCTATAAGTGATTACTATATTGGTCTTAATAGTGCGAATGGCCCTCTTTCAGTTACACTACCACCGGCTGGCCTAATGAGTGACGGTCAAGCCTATGTCTTAAAAGACGAAGGTGGCGTTGCTAATACAAATAATATCACAATTCAAGCCTCCGGATCGCAAACAATCGACGGCAAAAATTCGATAGTTTTGGAGTCACCTTATGCATCTGTCCAACTTTATTGCAACGGCGCAGACAAATACTATATTTACTGAAATTTTTACTGGTTTAATGATCTAATTATAAGCGACCCCTTAGTCATTCTAAGGGTAAAATTTGGATAGGTTTATCTTATTCAAATAAACCATATATTAAAACTATAAATGGAGGGTTTTTAAAAATGGCTTACAAATTTCAAAACGAACTCGCAATTATGTCGGGTGCATTGGATCAAGAAGGTAACATAACCGTCTTCGATCAAGCCGGTGCTGCAGCAGTTGCACTTGGTGATGATGGCGAGATTTCTGGTTCTTCTGACCTTAAAATTGGCGGTACAGTTCAGTTTGACGGTGTTGCTACCGCAGCCGTAACTGCAACTGACGGTATCTTTTTCAAAGATTCTGACGGCCTCATGAAAGTCGACGCTGCAGGCGATCTTCGCGACTTATACTTCAGTGCTGTTTCTGGTGATGCTACTATCGCTGCTGGTGGTGCTCTCACCATCGCTGCTGACGCTGTTGAAAGCGGAATGCTTAACGACAATGTTATCTCGGGTCAAACTGAGTTAGCTCAAGGTTCTCTTGACGCTGCTGACGAGTTCTTAATCTCTGATGGTGGAACTATCAAGCGCTACGGTGTTGATAGCTTGGCTAAGGATTCTCTTGCTTTAACTACTGAAGCAGCCGCTGATGTGTCTGCTGATTACATCGTCTTCCTTGACGGTGGCGCAACTGGCGAAACTAAGAAAGAGTCATATGCTGACTTAGTCGCTAGCTCCGCTGGGCTTGGTCTTGCTTCAGCAGCTGGTCAATATTCTCTTGACTTCAGCGAATTAACTGACGAAGTAATTGCTTCTGGTGACAGAATTGCTTTCCGTGATGCTGGTGATGATGGTATGCATGCTGACACTGTTGATGATCTTGCTGCTCTTTTCGCTGGTGCTGGTCTCGCTGCTTCCTCGGCTGTCATCGGCGTTGCTAACGCAACTAACGGTGGTTTAGCAATTAACGCTAACGACATGCAAGTTGACCTCAACGATCTTTCCGCTGCATCTGTCAGTGTTGCTAACGATAGCATTGCTATCATCGACTCTGATGATTCCAACGCTTCTCGTAAGGAAAGCATTGCTGACCTTGTTGCTGCCATGGCAGGAACAGGCCTTACGGCTCTCAACGGCCAACTTAGTGTGACTGATGGTGGCGCTGTTAACGCAATTGGCGATGCCGATGCTACTCTCACTGAGTCGTTCAACTACGCTAGTGCTACAATTACTGATAACCGCACCTGGACGCTTCCAGCTTCCTCAAACTTTGCGGTTGGTGACACGCTTCATGTCAAGTTGGCAAATGTCGATCCTGGCAAAAAAGTCACAATTGCAAGAGCTGGTTCTCAAACTATCGATGGTCTTACCGCGATTGTTCTTGAGTCGCCAAACGCTGCTGTTTCACTTAAGTATGTTGCTGCTAACCTCTTCAAGATTTTCTAATCAAAACTTTGTTTCGAGAAGAAAGATTCTTATTTCCTGGATGCCTCCCTTGTGGGGGCATCCTTTTTTATGTGCTTAATAAACAAAAATAATCTATTTATGTTTGAGAGGAACAAAATGGCTTATAATGTTTTAAAAGGAAATGTAGAAGGCTCCGTAGATCAGTATGCTGATCAAGAAATAAGCGGCGTGAAAGTATTTAAAAACACAATTAGTGCAAGTGTTTTTTATGACACAGATGCTCAAAGCCCGTGTGCCACTGAAAATAATGTGGCGATTAAGAAAATAACTGGAACTACTAAAAAAGGAATTGTCACTTATGAGGGTGACAAACTTGCTAGAGCACACTATAACCTTACTTTTGATGGAAAAACGCTTGTCACGGATAATGCTATTTTCAAACACATTTCTGGTAATGGTAACGGGCTAAAAAATGTTCCAGCAGAGAGTTTAATTGGAAAGATAAATGCTGACAGAGTTGATTGCGCCAACGAACTAGAATCTTATAACGGAACATTAAGAATAAGAAAGTCCAATGGGGTTACTGCAACCGAACATGGCCTTACACTAGATTTGTCTCCTAATGGCGCTTTATCCTTTAGAAATGGAAAAGTAACAATAGATCCCCAAAGTACACTAGGTGTCACCACCGGTGGGCAAAATATAAGCGACAATGACACCATTTTAATGTTCGACAGTTCTCGTGGAGACTTAAGACACACAACATTCAAAAACCTGTACGATGGTTATATTAATATAAAAACACCACAAGCCGCAGGTTCAATAAATGCCGTGCAACTCAAGGGTAATAAAAGTTTTACAGCGAGCGATAGTCTTTCTTTTGATGTTGGTAACAATATATTAAATGTTAAAGGTAAATCTAAAGCTCTAAATGTTGAAGCCAGCAATTCATTGGTATCTAATGGCACGACCGAGATTAACGGTGCGCTTTATAAAACAATTAAGACAATTACTGACTCTGAATATCATATACAAGATACCGATAATACTGTTTTGTTGGATGTTAGCAACAATAATATTCTCGCCATATTGCCTCTCGCTAAAGAAAATTATGGAAGAGTCATAAATGTTAAAGTTATAGTCAACGAAAATCAAAAATACAACATTCGTAGTGCTAGGGCCGCGAAAATTAAAACAAACGGCGAACTTATTGATTTTACTAAAGAAATCATGCTAAAATCAAACTACTCATCAAGAACATTCCACTCAGATGGTGTTAAATGGTGGGTTATAAATGCAAACGGCTCGTAAATTATTCCTTTTGCACCACAAAACACTATTTATTTTGAACAATTCCCATTTTAGGAGATGAATTTATGTCAAGCTTACTCAAGGAAGCGATTATCGATGCGAAAGCGCTTCGTGAATCAGCATTAAAAAGTGCTGAAACCACTATCATTGAAAAATATTCCGATGAAGTAAAACAAACCCTCGACCAATTATTAGAACAAGATGAACTTGGTCTGGAAGGCGAAGCACCTACAAGCAGTGAAGAAGTTGCCAAGAATATTCCTTTAGCTGCCACTGATAATCTTTCTGAAGAAGAAGGCGAGATGCCTGAGAACATGAACGAAGAGGGTGAAGAAGTTCCCGTAACTATTGATCTTGAAGCCTTGCAGGAAGCGGTTGCTGCCTTAGAGAACGAGCTTGAAGAAAACGAAGAAATAGAAATTACGGAAGAAGATTTAGCTGCTCTTACTGAAGATGATGACGAGGACCCGCAGGGCTCAGGAGAAATGGCCGGCGATTCTGGCAGCGCAGGTGAAGGAGAGGCTGCAGCAGCCCAAACCGCCGCGGCTGGAGAGCAAGATGAAAAAGCCATGAAGGGAATGGAAGAAGAAATTAACTTTGATGCTCTTGTCGATGCAATTATGGAAAAGATTTCTTTAGACGAAGATCGCGACGGCGATGGTGTTCCTGATGATAAAGACGACGATGATGGAGACCACACAAACGATAATAACAGAAAAGAAAAATGCGATTATGTAGATTGCGAAGGTGAGACTACGAGCGAAGACATCGACACAGATTCCCTCGTAGACGCCATCATGGAAAAACTTACTGTAGATATGGGTGCTGACCTTGCCGGCTGGGCCGGAAGATCGTCTGAAGATCAAACTCATCAAATTGAAAAAGAATTAGCACATCGTCGAAGCACAGATGTGGAAGAAGAATTAGAAACTTTAAAGAAGGCTCAAGAAGAGTTAGTTTTTGAAAATAAACAACTAAACGAGCATCTTTCCCAACACAAGCAAGTACTCGAAGAGCTTAAAGAAAGTTTACATGATGTAAATCTTTCCAACGCTCGCTTGCTTTATACGAACCGTGTACTGAGAAATACCTCCCTGAATGAGCGGCAAAAACAAAAGATTGCCGAAGCGATTTCTAACGCTGGTTCTGTAACAGAAGCGAAGGTTATTTATGAGACCCTTCAAAGCACAGTGGAGACAAAGCCAAAGCGCAGTCCACAATCACTGAGCGAAGCTATCGGTAATAAGCGCTCTTCTGTTATTCGTGCTACCCGTCAGGAAAGCACACCCTCTGATCCTCTCCAAGAGAGGCTGAAGAGACTAGCTGGCATCAAATGATGCAAATACAATTAACAGGAGGTATTAAAAATGGCTGGTATTATTGATAGGTTGACCGAAGGTGTTGTCAACCGTGATATGCGCGCCGAAGGTCACGCTTTGTTATCAAAGTGGGAGCGCACAGGTCTTCTTGAAGGACTTGGTGATGACCGACAAAAAAATTCTATGGCTCGACTGCTTGAAAACCAAGCAAAAGAGCTTCTTCGTGAGAGCAGCAGCATGGCTGGTGGTGATGTTGAGGGCTTTGCAGCCGTCGCGTTCCCCATCGTCCGTCGCGTTTTCGCAGGTTTGATCGCAAACGATCTCGTTTCCGTTCAGCCAATGAGTCTGCCAAGCGGTCTCATTTTCTTCCTTGATTTCACCTTCTCGGCAGAGCCTGGTGATATGCCTCGTTTAGGTAACTCGGAAGACAAGTCAATCTACGGTACCGACCGAGTCGCTTCACAGGTGACTGGTGGTGTGAACCTTGTGGGTGAGACCTACAAGGGTGACCAATCTGGTCCTCGCACCGTTATGGGTTACGCTTACGCTTCCCCAAGTGGTTCCAACGACGGCGCTATCACTCAAGCACACACAACTGTTAACGCAGTATTCTTGCTTGATGGTTCTGTGACTGACGCAAACAAGAAGCACATTGACTTTGATGTTGATCTTCTTGCTGTAACCGATTCTTCTATCGGTGCTGTTGTCTTTGAGGTTGACCAAGCTGAGCTTGCTGGTGCTGCCGGCGTTGATGGATTAGATCTCAACAACATGGGTGCTTTCCAACTTAGCTCGACCGCTCTTGGGACCTTGGATGATGTTATCGACGGTCTTACTGGCGATGCTGACGCACAAATTCGTCGTCTGACTAAGCCTGTTGCAGCTTCTGCTTCCGGAACTGGTAAAGCAGCAATTCGTTTTGTTGTAACTGCCCGCGCCGCACGCATTGATGCAGGTAACACAAGCAAGTCAAGTACTACACTCATCGGTGCTGGTGAGGCCTCTTGGCCACAGCGTGATAACTTCGATGCTAGCGCCGCTCTCGGTTCTATCGTTGGTGCTACACCATGGGGACTTGAAGGTGAGGCTCGCATCCCAGAGATCGACATCAAGGTTGACAGCATTGCTGTTACCGCTCAAACCAAGAAGCTCAAGGCTAAGTGGACCCCGGAGTTAGGTCAAGACCTTAACGCCTACCACAACCTTGATGCTGAAGTTGAGTTGACCTCGATTCTTTCAGAGCAGATTGCTCTTGAAATTGATCGTGAGATTCTTGCTGACCTCGTTCGCGGCTCCACAGCTTCGACTCGTTACTGGTCTCGCGCTCCAGGTCTTTTCGTGGACGCTAACGGTAATGAGCTTGGTGCTGCTTCTGCTGCTCCTGAGTTCACAGGAACCGTCTCTGAGTGGTACGAGACTCTCGTTGAGACTATCAACGATGTTTCGGCTGCAATCCACCGCAAGACTCTGCGTGGTGGTGCTAACTTCATCGTCTGCGGACCTGAAGTTGCCAACATCCTTGAGTTCACCGCTGGCTTCCGTGCTTCCGTCACTCATGACGATGAGACCGGTTCTGTCGGTGCTGTCAATGTCGGCTCGCTGAGCAAGAAGTTCGATGTTATCGTCGATCCTTACTTCCTCCGCAATGTAGTCCTCGTTGGTCGTCGCGGTTCGTCTTTCCTTGAAAGCGGATATGTGTACGCGCCATATGTGCCACTGCAAACTACACCAACCATCTTTGGACCAGAAGACTTCGTGCCCCGTAAGGGCGTGATGACTCGCTACGCCAAGAAGATGGTTCGTCCAGATATGTATGGACTGGTTGTCGTTCGCGGCCTGCTTGGCGAGGAAGGAAGCTCCTAGGAGTTAACTTAACCTAAATCTAAAGCCCCCCTGTTTTCAGGGGGGTTTTTGTTTTTTTATAGACTATATATTGTAGCTTAATGCGATTCATTAATAACACACGCTTATAAAGGAGATTTATCGTGAACAGAAGATTAGGAAGAAAAAGGCTTTACTCCACCGAGAAGAGAGGTCAGAAGTTAGCAAAAACTACAGGAACAGCTCTTACTGGTGCAGTCGGCAGCCAAACCCAACACCGCGATGGTCAACTGATAACAACAGAAATTATAATTGATTTAGGATCTTCTAAGGGCGCCCCATATTCTTATCCAACAACAGGCACTGGTGGCTCAGGCCCCAGAGCAATTGGTATGGAAAGTGAATCTAACGCACAAGTAATCACCTTGTCTAACTCTTCTAATGGCTATGTAACCGATGGCGAATTAGTTTGTTTGGAGACTCCAACTGGCGGCGGTGTTCATGTTGGCCTTTACCGCGGTAGCGCATTGACTGCATCTGGTGCCCACTTAAGCTTGGGAACTGAGCTTATAGCGCCTGCTGCTCAAGAAATTGGAGCAAATCAAACTTTTGATATTGACTCTGATGTTGGTGGTCAGCACCTTTACTTGGTTCACACCGGAAGTGGTAATGCTCAATATACTGGTGGTAAGTTTGTTTTAAGATTAAATGGTTACGAAGCATTTAGCGATCTATAATGTAGCTAAAGGAATATTAATTTAAGCCCTCAAACGAGGGCTTTATTTTTAAAATGTTGATCTCTTAAAATTTTTCGCCGGCAAATTTTTGAGATTTTCGTTTTTGTAAATGAACGCACTATTTATTATGACTTGAAATATTCTCCTTTGGGCGAGGCCACTGCCCACAGAAAGATCCTGCTTCGAGGTGGCTGAAGCAGAATCATTGAATAGGACAGGTTATTGCAATAACATAATAATAAGGAGAAATATATTATGGGAAAAAGATTAGGAAGAAAGAGGCTTTATTCTCTTGAGAAGAAAGGTCAATCTAATACTAACACACCGTCCAACTCCATGACAGGAGCCATTGGACACACAAAGGTTAGCCGTGATGGCAACCTCATTACAACAGAGATTACCATCGATCTTGGTTCATCCAAGTATCCAGGTGGCGGACTTATTCAATGTGCTACCGCTAATGCTATTATCGGCACAGGCGCACTTGGTTCTAGCTTGGGACAAATTACAACTGCTGTAAATGGTATTGTTACCGAAGCTGAGCTTATTTGTGTTGAATCACCGGTTGGCGGAGTTACAGGTTCTGATATTGATGTTTCTTATGGAACCGGCTCCCAAGGTCTGTATTCGGCATCTGCTGGCATGACATCACTTATTGCTGCCGGCGGAGAAAATGTTGTTATTGGCAAGAACTTTGTTGCAGATATTGATGATAATGCATTGGCTAACAAGTATCTTTACTTGACCAACGGCTTTGCAACTTCAACGCACCCACACTTGCCTGCTACCGACCAAGGTAATGCAACCGCATTTAGCGCTGGTAAGTTAGTCCTTCGCTTATACGGTTATGCCGTGCCGGATGACCTCTAGGAGATACGATACATGTCTAAAAGAACTGTAATAATCAAAAAGAGAGCTTTGCGCGAAAGAGCCGCCCAACCAGCGGCCGCTCCTGCGAAGAAAGCAGCGCCAGCCAAAAAGGTAGCTAAAAAAGCTGTCAAAAAGGTCGCTAAAAAGGCTTCTTCTAAGGAAAAGTAGTATATAAACATTTGTTTATTAAGCCCCCTGTGAAAGCAGGGGGCTTTTGTTTGTCAAATTACTATTTAATTTGAGGAGCCTTATTAAATGCCAACTAATCTTAATCCTAGATCAGAAACAAGTGCTATTGTATTAACTTCGACCGGCAGCACATCAAAAGTAACCGCATCGTTACCCTTCGGAGTTTACAATGATTCGACAGAATTCTTAAGTGGCGCATCTGCACAAGTAGCTTACACATATAAAAAGCTGGGTGGGGATGTCGTAGATATTGAGTTAACACCAGCTAATGTTTATGCTGCATATGAAGAGGCAGTTTTAGAATACTCTTATATTATAAATTTGCATCAAGGCAAAAATGTTTTATCAACTGTGCTTGGTTCGCAGACAGGAACATTCGATCATAAAGGTGGCATAACAGCGGGACCAACAAGTGCAAGCTTGAAATATCCTAGGTTTACTATTGGATATTCGCGAAGAGTTGGTGATGGCGGTGCTTCTGCCGCTGGGTTCGGCGGAACAGTTCCATGCTATTCGGCGTCATTTAGGCCAGCAGAAAATGTTCAAGATTATGACATACAACAAATCATCCAAAGCGCCTCAGACTCAGGTGTAGATGTGGCCGGTAACGCAGTTGATTATGCAGGAAAAGTAGGAGATAAAAGAGTTATAGTGACTAAAGTCTATTATGTTTCTCCTCGTGCTATGTGGCGCTTTTACGGCTACTATGGCGGCATCGGAGTGGTCGGCAACTACTCTACATACGGCCAATTTGCAGATGATTCTACATTTGAGATTATCCCAACATGGCAAAACAAATTACAAGCCATGATGTATGAGGATTCAATTTACACAAGAACATCACATTATTCATATGAATTAATCAACAATAAGTTAAGATTATACCCTACACCTCAAGATTGGGGTATGGATGGACTTAATGAAAGAATATGGGTAAAGTTCCATGTAGACTTAGAGCCATATGCTACCGGCTCTTATGATAGTGGAGTCGAAGGCGTAAATAACATTAACACAGTGCCATTCGATAATATACCATACGAAAATATTAACTCTATGGGCAAACAGTGGATCAGAAAATATTCATTAGCATTGTGTAAGGAGATGCTTGGACAGATTCGTGGTAAGTTTACCACAATGCCGATCCCTGGCGAAAGTGTTACACTAAATCATTCTGAATTGTTATCGCAAGCAAAAGAAGAACAAACCGCACTAAAAGATAAGTTGCGTGAAATGCTCAAAGAGCTTGAATACCCAGCGCTGGCTAAGGCAGACCAAGAAGTAACCGATGCCGCTACAAATGTATTGAAAGTTTCGCCATTGGGCATATTCGTAGGGTAAATAAGATATGGCTGATGAATGGAAGAAATCAAATGCACCGCCTCCTCCTCTCTTTTTGGGGAAGAAAGAGCGAGATCTTGTAAAGCAAGTAAACGATGAACTTATCGAAAAGGTCATCGGCCAACAAATATTATATTACTCAATTGACTTAGAAAATACACAGTTTCACGATCTGTATGGTGAGGCTGTAGAAAAAACTTTCCTACCACCAATACGAATTTATGCTCTGGTTGAATACACAGACTTTTCTACTTCTTATATGGACGGCTTTGGTGTCGATAAGTCATGGGAAATATTAGTACATTTTCACAGAAGAAGGCTTGAAGAAGACCAGAATATGTATGTCAGAGAAGGCGACTTTGTTTTGTATAACGATAATTACTATGAAATTGTAAAATTAGTCGAATCCAGACTTTTGTTTGGACAAACTGATCAAGACTTTGAGATCTCGGCCACCTGCAAGCGTGCAAGAAAGGGACTTTTTGATGCTACCTGATAATTTTGATTTTGCAATGATACCTAGCGGTTCTACTTCTTTCTCATTAAAGGAAGTGGGAATGTATTCGTCTACGATAGAAGATATAGATTATGTTATCACATCATGGCTGAAAGAAGATTTAGAATTAAGTTGCAGAACTAACGAAGGATATACAAAAGTTCCAGTTTTATGGCAAGCGCCAGAGCGAGCATATCAGGTCAAAAACAAAAAAGAACTAAGAGACGACAATGACGCATTAAAGTTGCCTTTAATCAGCATTGAAAGAACAGGAATCACCAAAGACCCAGAGAAAAAGGGCTCATTCCAAGCACACTATTATTCCACTGATAAAAATGGCCGCTCTGGTCGGTTTGTTATAGCTAAAAAAATAGTTCCTGATAAGACTCAGAACTTTGCAATTGCAGCCGGCACAAGAACAAACAACGATGGCAAGCTGCAGCGATTTTACCCACGAGTGAACAAGAAGATTGTAATACAAACAGTATCAATACCGATCCCTGTCTATGTAAATGTCGATTATAAGATTTTGATAAAAACAGAATATCAGCAGCAGATGAACACCTTAGTTACACCATTTATCGCTAGAACTGGACAAATAAACGCTTTATCCCTCAAGAGAAACGGACATTCATATGAGATCTTTATAGATCAAAATTTCTCCCACTCAAACAATGTGGCCTCTTTAGGGGAAGACATACGAGAATTTCAAACAGAGATCACAATACGAGCCTTGGGCTACTTAATTGGTGAGGGGCCCAATGATGATCGCCCAATTGTCAGAGTGGATGAGAACACAGTAGAGTATCAATTTCCTCAAGAATCGACGGTACCCGCCGGAAATACCACTTTGTTTAGCGACGATAATTGAGTTCAGGAACTGAAAACACGCTTTTATTGATATCAGGGTATCCTTTAGAAGTCGATAACACTATTTAAAGTATGATTGAGGCATCAATTAATACCATTATATAACGAGGGAAACGAAACATGTCAGTTAAAAGTTTTAAATTTGTATCTCCGGGAGTGTTTATCAACGAGATTGATAATTCTTTCATCCCGAGATCTGCCGAGGCAATCGGCCCTGTGGTCATCGGTCGCGCGCGTAGAGGCCCGGCGATGCAGCCCACAAAAGTTCAATCTTATTCAGAGTTTGTTGAATTATTTGGAGACACTGTTCCAGGCGGAATCGGTGGCGATGTTTCCAGAGACGGAAACTTGCAGTCTCCAATGTACGGAACCTACGCAGCAAAAGCATTTTTGGTGTCTAATGTAGCCCCTCTTACTTATATTCGTTTGCTTGGTGAAGATTCTGACAATGCCACCACTGCAGGCACCGCTGGCTGGGAAACAACCAATGACCCCGCAGCAGCTTTGGGAGATAACGGTGGTGCTTATGGCCTGTTCTTATTCCCAAGTGCAGCTTATGCCGACACTGCCGCCCTAAGTTCTGGCGCCTATATCAGTAACGGAGCCGGTGCGGCACAACTTACCGGAACACTAGCAGCTATTTGGTACCTTGACTCGGGTTCAGCAATTGCGCTTTCAGGAACACTTTGGGGGCCTACAGGTGCTGCAACTACATCGGCTATTGGTCATGTTATCGAGGGTGCGGGCTCAAGCAAAGATTTGTTTACTGTACAGATTACTGGTACTGATATTGACAAAAAGATTCAATTTTCTTTTGATGACAGCAAGGAGACTTTCATTAGAAAGCGCTTCAACACAAACCCGCAATTAGCTTCTGAGTCTGGCAAGTTCTATGCCGCCGCTTCTTTTGAAAACTACTGGCTCGGTGAAACATACGAGCAAGAAGTGCGCGATGATTCCCTTGTTGGTGCGAACACACTCGCAGCTATTTTACCATTAGCAGCCAGTTCATCAGCCGGTACAGGCCCAGGTAACAAGCGAGTTTCACATCAGGAAGGTCGCTCAGGTTGGTTTATCGGCCAAGATCTTGATGGAGACGCAGGTGCCTTTAATGTTGAGTTGGCGCCAAAGTTGTTCCGCTTAAAAGGCCGAGGACATGGCGAGTGGTTACACAAGAATGTTAAAGTTTCAATTGAAAAAATTAGAGCATCTCAATCCACTACCACTGATTATGGTACCTTCTCGGTTGTCCTTCGCTCTCTGAATGATACCGATAACAAGGTTCAAGTTCTTGAGCGATTTGATAACCTTAACTTAGATCCAGGAAGTCCAAACTTCATTGGCCGCAGAATTGGCGACACATATCGTGAGTGGAGTGAATCCGAGAGAAGAGTAAAGACTTATGGAGATTACGCAAATCAATCCAAATATGTCTATGTTCAATTAGAGTCGAATGTCGAAGATGGTGGAGCAAACCCACTCTTGTTGCCCTTCGGATACTTTGGACCTCCTAAATATAATGATGTAAACATGGCTAATGAGGCAGCGCGCCCGAGTGATCCAACCGACATGATCCATTGGAGAAATGATGGTCTTTACAACGGCGGGTTTTTCCTGCTTCAAGTTGAATCGGGGGATGCGTCCTATGGCCCTTCGGGTGCCCTCGGGCAACTGAAATTCCCAGTTGCTAGATTAAGGCACTCTTCATCTGACGGCGGGATTGCCGATCAAAAGAACGCATACTTTGGATTCCAAAACACAAGAACCTCTACATCTACTCGTGCCGACTTGAGCATGGGAGATGTACACAGTATGCTTGACGCACGACTGCTTGATACGGTTGATCTTGGAATGTCAGGCTCTATTGACGGAGCCGCGGCAGCCTATGTGTTTACTATGAATGACATTCGTCAGTATGGCGGAGGCTACTTCTACGAGTCTGGTTCATACAAGAATGGAACGGCAGCTACGATCACTGGCGGAGCAACATACAAGACATTGCTTCAGGCCGGCTACGATAGATTTACTGCACCATTCTTTGGCGGGTTTGACGGCTGGGATGTTAAGCTTCCCGACCCAGTGTACAACGCAGGCATGACATCCGCTACTGACTTAAATTCTTCACCGTTCTACACGCTGAAGAGAGCAATCGACACAGTTGCCGACCCAGAAGAGGTTAACATGAACTTGTTAAGTGTTGCTGGTATTACCAACGAGACCCTCACTAATCATGCAATCGACATCTGCGAAGACCGCGGTGATGCGATGGCCCTTATCGACCTTCCGAATCTTTACTACCCACAGCACGAAGCTTATAAGGCTAGTAAGAAGGATAGACTTGGTGTTGGCGTTAACTCTGCTGCTACCTCGCTGAAGGATAGAAGAATTGATTCGTCTTATGGCGCCACATTCTACCCATGGGTTCAAACTAGAGACCAGGCTACTGGTCGTGCTGTCTGGATTCCACCATCCGTCGCAATGATGGGTGTCTTAGCTAGCTCACAAGCTGCTTCTCACCTTTGGTTTGCTCCAGCCGGATTTAACCGCGGTGGCCTTTCGGACGGCGCTGCAGGCATCCCTGTAGCAAATGTTTCCGAGAGATTAACCTCTAAGGAAAGAGACAAGCTTTACGAAGCTAACATCAACCCAATCGCCTCGTTCCCATCTAGCGGAATCGTGGTCTTTGGACAAAAGACCCTTCAAGAGCGCCAATCGGCACTCGACAGAATCAATGTTAGAAGACTGGTCATTTACTTGAAGAAGCAAATCTCCATTCTCTCTACTCAAGTTCTGTTCGAACAAAATGTACAGTCAACTTGGAACCGTTTCAAGTCGCTTGTCGAGCCGTTCCTTGCAAATGTCAAGGTTCAGTTCGGTATTACCGACTACAGACTGATTCTCGACGAGACTACAACAACTGCTGACTTGATTGATCAAAACATCATGTATGCCAAGATTATGGTCAAGCCAGCCCGCGCAATTGAGTACATCGCGATTGACTTCGTGGTTGCCTCAACTGGTGCATCATTCGACGACTAATCGAATAAATGAGGGGGGATTTCCCCCCGACCCACTAATTAAATTTAGAGTATATTAACAGGAGTACCCAACAAATGCCATTCTGGTCAGAAAACTTTGGAGATGGTCAAGGCCTTAACGATCCAAAAAGAAATTTTAGATTTACTGTTGAATTTCAAGGAATTCAAGCAGCACAAGGCGGTGCTAAGCTTTGGTATGCTAAGTCAGCAACCAAGCCATCGTTCGCCATCAATTCCGCGGAGCATAAGTATTTAAATCACACTTTTTATTATCCCGGAAATGTAACATGGAACGATATTACAGTTACCATGGTCGATCCAACCGATCCAGACATGGCTGCTACTTTGTCTGCTATTGTAGAGGCTGCAGGGTACGCTCCTCCTTCTGATGCAAATGACATGGCTTCAATTTCTAAAGCCAAATCTGCATCTGCACTGGGTACTGTCCTTATTACACAACTTGATGCTGACGGAAATCCGCTTGAGACATGGACATTGTGGAATTCTTTCTTAACAGAAGTTAAATATGGTGATAGTCTAGAGTATGGAAATGATGACCTTACTGAGCTTTCTGTTACAATTAAGTACGACTGGGCTAGACTCGAAACAAAGGGTAAAGCTGCTGCCGGTAGTGGTCAGTCGTCATTCTTTAACGCATAAATAACAACATAGAGGTGCATATTGTCACGCAATAGAGATCGTTTGGGGACGAGCGCTCCAGAAAATAATTCGACCCCACCACAGGCTCTACAACAAAATCCGGGATTTGCGTTTGTCGTTCCGACTGAGTTTGTAGAACTGCCATCAAATGGCCGGTTTTATTCCGAAAACCACCCACTCCACGGACAAACAACTATCGAAATTAAGCAGATGACCGCCAAAGAGGAAGATATTCTTACATCAAGAACTCTTCTTAAGAATGGTGTTGCGATTGATAGAGTCATCCAAAGTCTTATAGTCGATAAAAGTATTAATTCTGACACACTGCTGGTAGGCGATCGTAATGCAATACTGATTGCTGCTAGATCTTCTGGATATGGTACCGACTATGATACCAAAGTAACCTGCCCATCTTGCGGCGTAGTTCAGGAGTATTCCTTTAATCTAAATGACGCCACAGTTCATACTGGAAACATTTCGCCTGCTTTGGAAATTACTGACAAGGGCAATGGAATATTCGAAACAACACTGCCAAGAACGGGTGTCCAGGTTGGCTTTCGACTTTTGGATGGAATGGATGAGAAGGGAATGTTGACCCGAGCAGAAAACGCTAGAAAAAGAAAGAAATCGGAACAAGCTGTAACTGACTTAATTAGAACAATGGTAGTGTCAGTTAACGGTGATCAGAGCCCTCAAGCAGTTGAGTATTTAATTGATAACATTCCATCAATTGACGCTCGCCACTTAAGAACATGCTACAAAGAAGTTACTCCCAATATCGACATGACACAGTATTTTGAGTGTCAAGAATGTGGTCACGAACAAGATATGGAGGTGCCGCTCACCGCGGACTTTTTTTGGCCTGACCGGTGAGTATATGGAGAATGTGTATGAGCACTTCTTCTTCCTAAAATATTCTGGTGGCTGGTCATTTGCAGAAGCCTACAATTTACCAGTTGGGCTAAGAAACTGGTTTGTTAAAAGATTAACTTTTCAAATAAAATCAGAGAATGAAGCTGCTGAAAATGCCTCCAAAGGTAGAGCATCCTCGAATTCTCAAGACCTGTCAGCATTCAATCAACCAAAAATGCCTACCGAGCTAGCAGAACGGATTAAAAAGCACGATTCTTAGGGATCGTGCTTTTTTTCTTAATAACTAATTATTGTAGTATTGATACGAGGGCCCTAATAAATGGCTGATCTTACCCCAGACCAGATTCAAAAATTAAGAGAAGAGTTAGAGCAACTTAATCAGGCCAAGCAACAAGGCCTTGATTATGACAAAGAAAGACAACAGCTATTAACCGCCTATCTTCAAACTCAAAATAAAAGTGCTCAAGTTTTAGCTCAGACATTGATTGATCTAGAAGCTTATCGTCAGAAGCTTGAAAATATTGGTAACACTATCGATGGCAACCTACTCAAAAGAGAGGTTGGCGTTGAGATGCTCAGAGAGCAGATTAAATTAAACCAAGAGCTTATAAGATCCGGCGCTGACAACGCAGATGAGTTGCTAAAAGCCAATGCTAAATATGAAGATATGCTTGATAAGCAAGAAACTATTTTAGATGTTCAAAAAGAAATGAACAAAGACATGAGACAAACCACCTCTCTTGTCCAGGCTGCCGAAAAAGCGGCCGCTAAAATGGCCCTAAGTTTTCAAAATCCAACAATGGTCCTTGGCCAACTGAATGTAGGGTTTCAAAAGCTGGGAGGTTTTCTAACAGGCAAATTTATTGACGGCTTTACTGGTATGATAACGGCTTTTGATGAATCTTCAAAGGCCTTTGAGACCCAGTTCGCGGTTGGTACCGAATACAGAGGGATGCTTGGAGACATATATGGCGAACAAGCAACTTTGGGCGTCTCCATGGAAGAGCTTACTAAGGGCATGGGTGATTTGATCACGAATTTCACTGATTTTACAATGTTGTTGCCGGCCCAACAAAAACAATTAGCAAGTACAGCTACAATGATGCAAGAAGCATATGGCGTCTCAACCGAGGATTTCTCCAAAGGTATCCAAACTTCTACAAAAATGTTGGGTATGGGCGTTAACGCTGCCGAGGGGTTTGCAACCGAGATAGCTTCGACCGCAGAGGCCCTCGGAGTTGCCCCATCACAGCTTTCAGCACAATTTGCACAAATGGGCCCTGAATTAGCTAAATTTGGTACTCAGGGCGGAAAAGCTTTCAAAGAATTAGCAAGGATCTCTAAGATTACTGGCATGGAAATGAGCAAGGTCTTGGCAATTACTAATAAGTTTGATACATTCGAGGGAGCGGCTGAGCAAGCAGGGCAACTGAACGCCGCACTTGGTGGCAACTTTGTAAATGCCATGGATCTTATGATGGCGACTGACCCAGCAGAGCGTTTTAATATGATTCGTGATGCTATTTTGGATACGGGACTTACTTTTGATACAATGTCCTACTACCAAAAACAATTTTATACGAATTCACTTGGCTTAAGTGATGTCGGAGATTTGGCACTAATGCTATCCGGTAACATGGATGCTTTAGGTGGCGCTACCAATCAGACTTCAAAAGATTATCAAGAGCAGGCCGAACGCGCCAAAACTCTTATGACAATTCAAGAAAAACTTCAGTCTATCTTTCTTCAGAGCGCGCCCCAAGTAGAATATTTTGCGCTCAAGCTTAGCGAATTAGCCTCATTTTTGCAAGAAAACGGAAAACAGATACTCTTTTTTGCTGGTGTTTTGCAATCGTTAAATTTAATTTGGGCCGGCTGGCGCGCTATTCAAATGTTTAGGGCTACAAATGCAGTTATAACGCTAGCGCAAGGTGGCAAGGAGATAGTACAAACTAAAGCACAAACAGTAGCGCTTGCCGCCCAAAACAAAGTGGTGCTTACCAACATCAAATTGAATGCAAATCGCAAAGCGTTACTTGCTTCGATGCCTGCGGGCGCAAGCCCGGCTTCGGCGTTTGGAACAGCAGCGTCTATTGCTGCTATTGGAGTGGCGCTAGCGGGATTTGGGGCCGCAGTGTATTTTGCTGGCGCCGGCGTGTCAATGATGGCAGATTCATTTAAACAACTTAGTGTTGAACAAATGGAGGGCCTTAATAATGTCATGATAACTTTAGGGCTAACGATGGGTGGACTAGCAATTGTTTTAGGTATTTTTGCTATGGTAGCCGGCGCCTCAGCAGGACCACTGCTAGCATTTGGTGGCGCTGTTGCACTTATCGGTGCTGGTATAGGTATTGCTGCTGCTGGTGTAGGTTATATGGCCGAGGGCATATCAACATTGTTTACCGCTACTGATCCCACCAAGATTACAGCATTAATCGGATTAGTTGTAGCCGCTGCAGCCGGCTCAGCTGGTTTGGTTATTGCGGGGCTTGGCTTTGTAGCCATGGCCGGCGGAATGGGGCTTCTGGCATTTGTGTTGAAAAGAATAGCTACGAAAGATCTGGAAGCAATTGCACTCTTCACAGAATCGCTAGCCAACACATCAGCTTCCGATATGGCAAAAGTAGCATCTGAAATCAGAGCAATTGCCAAAGCTATGGATGGAATTCCAGTTAAAAAGAGCACTGTATTCGAAGCTGTCTTAAAACAAACAGCGATGACTGCAGAGATAATAGCTGAAACGAGCCGAACAGCCGTTCGTTCTACTGCGTCGGCTGCAGCCACAGCTAGCACAGGGCAACAAGGTGGGGTTATTGGCACTATTGAAATAACTTTTGATAATGAACTTTTTGATAAGAAGGTAGTTACTTTAAGCAAGAACGCTGAGGGTGCCTACATAGCGTCTGAGTTGCAAGGCTAAATGATTAAGGAATTAATATAATTATGTCTGATGAGTATGATGAAAAATTTTTTGATATTGCAAGAATGTCCAAAACTCCAACTATGCAGAGACTGTCTGAGCTTGGCACAGTTGGAACCGAAGGTGTTTGGGACAATATTGGCCGCACTAGTGCATATATTATAGATGGATCGGATAATCTTGCTAATACACACAAACAGATTATAGAGTTTCAGCATGTACCTAGCGAAAAAAGTACAGCGTTCAAGGCATTTATTACGGCATTTAACGAATCTTATGTTAGCGATTGGTCCGAAGAGCCAGTATATGGTCGTGTTGATCCAATTCGCATGTTTAAACAAACAACCAGGAGCATAACAATTTCATTTGTTGTTCCCGCAGCAACCGAAGGTGAAGGTTTTGAAAATCTGGGAAGAGTGCAGAGGCTAGTGTCGTTTCTTTATCCAAACTACTCAAATGCCGATAATGCACTGACAATTTCACAGTCCCCTCTTATTCGATTAAAAGTTATGAACTTAGTCAAACAAAATTTACCACAAGAACAAAGTTTTGGTGGCACTTATGCCAATCATCGTGATGAAGATGGGCTTGCTGGACTTGGCAAGGGTCTTTTAGGTGCGGTTACAAATGTCGCGATACAACATAACATAGATAACCCTGACATAGGTGTTTTTGCAACTGCCCCAGGTACAATAATTCCAAAAGCCATAGAAGTAACAGTAGACTTTAAAGTGATTCACGAAGTTCATTTAGGCTGGGACGACGAAGGTGACTTTAGTGCAGAAAACTTCCCGTATGGCGCAGATATAAAAGGCTCGAAACCGCTGAACTATGCTGATACAAACGCTGCATATCGAAACGCTGCTCAGACATACAGCGCAGATCTTGCTAGGCTAAGAGAAGAAGAAAGAGCTAATCAACAACTTCAGGCGGCCAAAGATATTGCAAAATCTCATTTTTTAAACGCCAACGGAGACTTAAACATGTGGGGTAAACATGTTCAAAGGAGATTAGGCGAAACAAAAAATGCTGCAGCCGGCGACGGCAGTGCACTCAGGTTTGGCATAAAAGATAGAAACAAGGCCGCCTATTATGCTGGAGCTATGGCTGTTATAGGTGAGGATGGTCGGCTTAACGAAAACGCTACTGCAGATGATGTGGCATCAGCGCGCGCCGAAGCCTCAGAGGCCGCCGGCACACTGAGTGAAAAAAGTGTGTCTTGGATTAGATAGGATTAGAATATGGCATCGCGATATACAAAAACAGAAATTATTGATAACGACACAGAATTTTACAGCTTTTTAAGAAAAAAGAGGGGAAATCTTAAAAACATAAGACATCAAGAAACACCAATACTCAAGAACCCTACGGTTTTAGAAAGAGCCGCAATTAGCACGACAGGATACATTTGGACATACGGTGATAGATATTACAATTTGGCTCACAAATATTATGGTAACGCTGATTATTGGTGGATTATTGCGTGGTACAACGGCTATCCAACTGAAGCAGACATCTTGCCAGGGGATGCTATTTCCATACCTTTGGATCTAGAACAAGCGTTGATGATCCTTGGAGTTTACTAAATGAGTAATCAAGAAGAAATTAGGCAAGCATGGGAAGACTGGGAAGATCAACCAGGAAACTCCCAGGAAGAGTGGACAAAAAGCAATGTTTCCAGTGTGGTGCAGAAGTATAACTTTTCAGCAAACTGTAAAAAAGCAATAACAATATCATACACCACAGCTGGCGATGTTGGCAGCAACTACACCGAATATATAAACCAAGGCGGAAAACCAGAGGATATACCTCGTGGAAACGACGCCGGTTCTGCCAATGCTGGGGCGGTTGGTGCATTTGCTAATACCGATGCCGGCCGGGAAGCTGCCGACCGTATGGTCATGGAGGCTCACTTTAGTAACTATGTAAGAAATTTGTGTTCAGCGCCACTTGCAGATAGGGGTGAAGCAAACATTGGTGAGATTTTAGATTATGAATATGAATCGGCGCGCGCACAAGCTACTTATGAACAAACTGTAGCAAATAGCCTAAAAGACAAGGGTGCAGACACCGCTCAAGATATTTATCAATGTGCGCTCGATTATTCGTCATCTGCTAACATTTTATCAAAGCTTATTGACGAGTTTTGGGTAGAGGCAGCGAACTTTTTGTACAATGGCTCAGTCCCAGACGGGGTACGCTACCAAGGAGGTGGTGGTGGCCACTACAGTACCGAACCCGGCTTTGTAGATGCTCTTGGCAATACTGGCGAAAAACTGCGTCATTTTGTAGATGATGGAACATTGTCAGTTGATCATTATGCCGTTGTGGTCGCTGCGCAGAGCCGCGGCGGATCCGGCACCGATGTGGCTCCCGAACCAGCAAACTGGGACCATATAGTTGTAGCAAAATCTTCAGACTTAAAAAGTCCAGAAACAATTACCGGCACATCAACAGATTTAAAAGTTGATGGAGGCCCAGAAACAGTAATTGATAACAGCAATATCGGCGCCTTCCCTCTTTATTATGCCTCATTGGCCGCAGCTTATGTAAATCAAGCTCAATGGGTTACAGAAAACGCACCAAGCGAAGAACAAATCAAGGCAATAGAGCAAGGTGCACCAAATGCGGTAACAAATGTAGCTAACAGCAATCATGGTGGCGCTGCAAATAGAGATCAAAACTTTCCAGAAGATACACGCGAAGAGCGCGCGTATGCTGCAGCAAGAAACGGAGTTTACGATCAAGAAACGAGCGCGGGATACGCCAAACCACAGGGTGCGTTTGAAGATGGCGATGTTTGGTTTGCGGCGAAAAACTCTGTTGAATCGTGGGCGTACACACATGCTGATCAAGACTTAGGAGAAGCTAACCTGCAACTGTCTCTGACACCTGCGCAATTTACAATTGAAAAGACTTATGAATACGCCATGGCCGCGGCCGAAAAGCTGACTGAATTTTACGGAGAATCTGGCAACGCAAGAGAAACTCAAGTCTGGTTAACAGAAAGACTAGGCGCAATAAAAAGCCTTGTTGATATGGCCGACACGGCGACCAATTGTATTAAAAACAAATATGACAACATGCTTAATAAGCTAGATAAAGCAAACGAAGACTTTGTTGAAGCGTTAGATTCCGAAGGCATGTGGCTTACGGGATGGTTTAAAAACAAATCTTTAAATGATGCTCTATCTTCTGCTGTCGATACATCTGGTATTGATATAGGTGCTGCTGTCGGAGGCGGCGCAGAAAAAGTCATATTTAGACAGCAATGTTTTTTGCTCACATACATAAACCGACTTGCTGGTTATAAAAAGTTTACCCTTGAGTCAGTGTCTAACAGTCGTTCAAAGTGCCCTAAAAGATACCCATACCTTCCACATCGTTATTTACCAGAAAACGAGCTTCCTGACGCAAAACAAAATGCATGCCTACAAGTTGACGGGGATCCCTATGGTTTCGTCAACAGGCTGACACAAAGCCCAAAATACTCTAAATTTTTTGATATTGAAAATTGGCAAGTCGCAGGTCTACAGCCAAGAATAAGATTGTTTAAAGTTGTTTACGATGATAACAATGTAGAAAAAGAAGTAGAACTAAAATTTAATTCTCACTTTGCGCCTGATGAGATGGCATATTATAAAGATAGAAAATCCCGTGGCGCAGGTGTTGGCTTAAAAAGTTTTGAATTCACTTATGACGGTAGCAATCCTTTTGCTGCTAAAAAAAGCATTAAAGCAACTCTAAAGTTGCACGCTAGCACATTTGGGGAATTGTTTGAAAGTCGCCCAGGAAAAGCTACAGGCTTGAATGATGCAGGAGAAAATGTTCCACAAGGTGCTGTAGACTACAAATATGCAGACCTGGCCTTAAAAACATTATTTAAAGAAAAAACCGGTGCCTCAAGAGCAAGTAAGTGGGATCTAATACTAAACGAAAATGCCAATTTAGCACAACTCAATTTTAGACTGAAAGCAGTGGTTGGGTGGTCAAGGCCTCCGGGCAAATTAGGTGGCGTAACTCAAGATTATCAGGACCGCGGCGGCCCTACTGCCAAAGAAATACAAGCCGCAGCCGCCGAATCGTTTGTAACCTTAAATCTGACCCCAACAGTACATAATTTTGAATTTGATGATCAAGGTAAAGTTGTTTTTACAATCAATTATTTGGCATATGTAGAAGATTTTTTTGATGATCGAACATTTAACACCTTCGCAGACCCAACAGGGCGTATAAGCATGGCAAGAGAAATCCGTAGATTGAAAATGAAAACATTTTCAAAACAGTGTGGTGATGAGTACTCGGAAGAGCTTGAAAAATTAAAACAAGAGTATGCTGACGAGGCTGCTGCCGAGCAAAAATGTAGTATTTCAACAATTATAGCATCGCTCATGGAAAAAGATAAAGTGCATTACATACAAATACCGCCAAATGTGCTGGACAGCTTTGTAAGTTACGGCCCATATAGCAAAGACCTCATGGGCTTTCCCAATACCAATGCTTCCCAATTAGTTTTTAACAGCAAGGACACCGACACGCTTCTTAAAAATGATATTGCTGTCGCGCTGCAGCCTGCTAGTAGTGGCGAAGGAGGCTTTGGTGCCGGCGCCCGCACAGATGAAGAGATGCAACAACTTAGGGGAGCCTTAGCAGCACTTAGTCCTAATAATACCTATGTGCCATTTTTCTATGTTAGTGATTTAATTGACATTATTTTAATAAATATTGGCAAAGAACTTGAGTATTTATCGACTAAACTCAAAAGTATTCCAATAGCTGTGCGAACCAAGATTGACCAAGGAGATTTGGCCCAAAGAATAACCGAAATTCAAAAATTTAAAACTAATTTTAAAAGATTAAGAGTTACGCTTGGCCCAGTTGAACTAAAAAAGCTGGGTGGAGTCCAAGAGGAGCCCGGCGAACGAGCCGCAGCAGCCGAAGGTATCTCGACTACTACAAACCGTACAACAAATTTTGTAAATTTTGGTGATTTGCCCATATCGGTAAGTTACTTTGTTGAGTTTTTAGCGGAAAAGGTGCTCAGAAGAGAAAACGACTATTACTCATTAACAAGGATGTTGAACGATTTTTTTAACAACTTAATCGACAAATTTTTAAATAGTAAATCCTGCTTCGCATTTGATATAAGTCAAAAAGTGCGAGTAAATCAAAATGTACTAACATCTTATGCGATAGGAAAAGGAAAATATGACACTTTGACTCTTTTGATGGCCCAGAAAGAAGCAAAGCTTAAAAATGGGAGTTACGGAAAAGGAAAAAACTCACCTGCACGGCTACATTTGAGAGATTCTGTAGTTAAAAGCTGGATGGATCGTGATGGCGGCCGGCCAATACTAAATATATCAGGATATGCGGGACAAGAAGGTTCAACATATGCGCCCTTATCTCATGAAATTAATTATTTAACATTTTTTGCTGCCAGAACGAGACCAGCAGATAGAATGACAGGCAGCAAGGCTGAAGATTTGCAGGGAGGCATTTTTCATTACTTACTGGGACGAAATAAGGGAATTGTAAAGAACATTAAACTTACTAAAACACAAACTCCTGGCCTTCAAGAAGTTCGTTTTGAACAAGAAGGATACGATGGACTCGAACAATTAAGAGTAGTTTATGATGTTGAAATTGATTGTATGGCGAATGTAAATTCGTTTCCTGGGACATATATCTATATACCTCCCCGCGGATTTGACCCTTCAGTAGGCATAGATATGACAAAATTTGGAATAGGTGGATACTACATGATTTATCGCTCAACACACACTTTCGCATCTGGCGAAGCTGGGACTAAAATTTATGCTAAGTGGGTCGCACAATTGGCAGTCGAGTCAGAAGACCAAGCAGCAAGCAGAATAGAAGATTCAATAAGTCCCGGTAAGTGCGGGATCAGATCGGCACTGAACGAATAAACGAAAAAGGAAACGATAAAGATGTCTAAATTTTTTGCAAGATTAAATTCAGAAAGCACGAAAGAGCTTTTTGAGAAAAGAACACGATATAAGAACATCGTCTTTGGCCGCGGCGCCGCAAATGTAGTGTCTTTCATTGATGGAGAAAAGATTTTTTATGGCAGGATAGATAGAAAATTTGTGCCTATAGAGACCAGAGGAAACACGCTAAAGCCCTTGATAAGCCCAGCAGATCCAACTATGGCGCCACAAGCATTTGGTTTTGTCACAGAGATGTTTAGACAACTTGCGCTACAATTACAAAAACAAGTCGCAATGGGTAAAATAGACGGCTCCGATCCGTTTCTTGCTAATCTTAAGGTATATAAGGCATATCAAGACCCGCGCGCCGCGTATTTGGATTATATGAAAACTTACTCTCTATTGCTAAAAAACATGATATATGGAGACTTTAACGATAAGTTTAAAAACTTTGACGAATTTATGGCACTACTAATGAACATCTTAGAGACATCAGCAAAAAACCAACCATTCACTTACACAGGGTTTCTAAAAAGTAAAAACTGTAATGTCATGTCGTCCGGCTTGGCCATAGAAATAGCCGATAGCACACATATGGACGATTTAAAGAAATATGATTTGTTTGTTAAAAGCAAAAATTGGAAACTTTTTGTAAATGCTTGCAACACATATGGTTTTATGATAGACTATAATGCACCGTGGAGAATAGTGGCCGATATAGGAGCACCAGAGGTAATGGGTTATGCTAAACTTTATGGATATAGCTCGCTTGAGCATATCCTCACCGACGGATATAAGCCCGCCTCTAAGTATGGATTGAGAAATTTAGCTAAAAATTTGTTCGAGCTTTACAATTTTGTAAAACACACTTTTTACCATGAAGTTACAGTTTGTGAAAGCGGTAAAGTTATAAAAAAACGAATTGAGCCTGTCAACTACACGCGCCCACAGTTTTTTGAAGCATACGATGACAAATATTTTCTCAAAGTTTATTTAAAATTAAGAATGATAGAAGAAGCCGCCACAAAGCAAAAAAGCGAAAAAGAAAGAATTATAAATCATTATATGAAAATGGTTGAAATGGAAAATGATTTTAATTTTATCCACAATAAATTTGAGAGCGAGATCAATAAAACATTTGACAAGAAGGGCTCACTAAGTTATTCTATTTATTCTGACAGATTGAAAACACAAAAAGATTTCGAAGATAAAAAAATAAGCAACATTACCATAACGGGCGATAATGAAAACTTTTCAGGCTATTGACGACAAAAATGAATGCATTGGTGTCTATGTTGACGGCAAAATGCATTTTGAGCAAATTCCGAAAGATCTCAAAAGAACCTGGAAATATTCAGGTTCGGTTACCGATCCTGATGTCGAATATGCATCAATATATGCAAGAGGCAAGAATTTGCTTGAAAGCTGCCCAGAGGAGCTTACCGAAGAGCTTGCCAATATTCAGCGTAAGATGGAGGCCTATGTAAAATCTTTTCGAATTGCTAAAATCAACATGAAAGAGCACTGTATCTTTGACATGATACCTCAAGATTTTTTGATGAAATTTTGCGAAATTAAAAACAAAATCACAGACCATGTTTTTGAAAATTACGAAAAACCAGCTAACTATGAACACCTTGACTCTGTTCAAAAATTGTTGCATAAGATAAGATATCAGCCGCTAAACCTGAATGCTGAAGGTTGCAGACAGCTAATGACCTCCTCTTCACATCGAAATAAGCTAAAACAGTTAATTAGCCAGAGCGGGTATGTTGACTATAATATGTATGGCACCATCACAGGGCGCTTGACTACTTTTCCAGATAGTTTTCCTGCACTTACGATAAAGAAAGAATATCGACAAATTGTTAAACCAAACAACGATCTTTTTATAAGTCTAGATTATAATGGTGCTGAGATCAGAACTTTGCTGGATCTATGTGGCCAGCCACAGCCCAAAGAAGATGTTCACATGTGGAATATACACAATATTTTTGAAGACCCAGAAATGAGCCGAGAAGCAGCCAAATTGGCATTTTTTGCGTGGCTATATAATCCAGATTCTAACGACATACGGACCAGCATTTACGATAAAGAAAAAATACTTGACAAATACTACCAAGAAGGATATATTTATACCCCATACGGAAGAAAAATCCAGGTAGAGCCCCGCAAGGCACTAAACTATCTAATTCAGAGCACGACTGCCGACAAGGTTTTACAGAAAGCAGTAAAAATAGATAAAATGCTAGATAACAGAGAATCATACATATCTTTTATAATCCACGACGAAATTGTTATTGACTACAATGATAGTGATCGTGACTTGATCGCTGAAATAAAAGCGGAATTTGAAGGAAATTATCTTTCTAATATTAGAGGAGGCAAGAACCTTTATACAATGAGTGAGTTAGCACTATGATTTCTATTGTTGGTCTTGGTAACGCCGCTAGCGATATTGCTGCGTGTTTTGAAGACACGCCTCAATATAATGTGTACAAATTGAATAGCAAAATTAAGCGAAATTCAAAAAACAATAAGAAGATCAAGCATTTCGAGGAACCAGAGCTATACGAAAAAAATATTCCAGATGTAAAAAGCTTTTTTTCTACCATAGATGAGCATGTGCAGTTCATTATTGTTGGAGGTTCCCACAGTTCTAACTATTCGCTTGGTATTTTGGAGCAATTGCAGCATGTGAAGGTCGACATTATTTATATTAAGCCAGACACAGAGCTATTAACCGGAATCCCCGTTTTGATAGAAAATACAGTTTTTGGTGTGCTCCAAGAGTATGCTCGTTCTGGGCTTGTTAATTCGATGACTCTTGTTTCTAATCTTAATATTGAGAATAACTTGGGCGATTTGCCTATTAAGAGTTATTATGAAAATATAAACAAATTTATTTTCTCTACAATCCATCATTTAAATTATTTTGAGCATTCTGATCCAGAAATTGGCCAAGTCGCTAAGCCTGCAGAAATAAACAGGATTCGCTCCATTGCTGGCCTTAATGTGAAAAATCTTGAAGAAATGTGGCTTTTTGACCTTGACACTCCGAGAGAACTGTGCTATTATTTAGCTATAAACAGTGAGAGATTAGAGACCGAGGGTGGTTTGCATAGACAAATTGTAAAAATGCTTAAAGAAAAGCCAAAAAATGCATATCGCAAAATATCATATGCAATTTACGAAACACCTTACCATGATTTTGGGTTCTGCATTGCCCACACTAATGTAGTACAAAAAAACCAAAAAACTCTTGACAAGCTAGAACAAGAGTGATAACTTAGATGTCAAGGAAAGCTTGGCATACTTTAATAACCATTAAAAGGAGAAAATAAAATGGGAATTGATATGGAACTTATGCGACGAAAGCTCGCATCCCTTCGTGGAGAAGGAACAAAGGACTCAACTTCGGTATTTTTCAAGCCGGACGAGGGTGACACTGATATTCGGATCGTACCTACAGCAGATGGCGATCCACTTAAGGAAATGTTTTTCCACTACAATGTTGGAGATCATAAGGGCGGCATTATGTGCCCGAAGCGCAACTTCGGAGATGACTGCCCAATTTGCGAATTCGCTTCCAAGCTTTGGCGCGAGGGAGTTGACAACAACGACGATGAAAGCAAGAAGCTTGCAAAGAGCCTCTTTGTGCGAACCCGCTACTTTTCACCAGTCGTTGTACGAGGTCGAGAAGACGAAGGAATCAAGGTATACGGCTACGGTAAGCAGGCCTATGAGCTTCTTCTTGGATATATTCTCGACCCAGAGTATGGTGATATCACAGATTCCAAGGAGGGAACCGATATCACCCTTACATACACCAAGCCTAATAAGCCTGGTGCATATCCACAAACGAGCCTCAAGATGCGTCGAAACACATCCACATTGCTTGAAGATGCAGAAGCGATCCCCGCCCTCCTTGATCGCATGCCCGACTTTGACAACCTTTTTGAGCGTCTAAGTCCTCAGCAAGTCGATGCTATCTTGGACGAGCAGCTTTCTGGTGATACATCAGCAGAAGGCCGTTCGTCAGAAACAGCCAAGTATGGTCCTGCCAACGGTAAGAGCAGTGTTGACCGTGCATTTGATGAACTAATGAGTGGCTAATATAACTAGGCTCTTGTGACACCGATGGCAGAGCGGGATCAAAAATACTCTGCCATTTTTTTAACATGAAGGAGAAATAGAAATGTTAGAATCATTGAAGTCAGTGTGGGCCCGTTGGAAGGTTCAAGTAAGTTTTGTTGGGGGCGTCCTTGTTGTCGCATCTGCATATGGAACCTGTTCATACGATCCACAAACTGTATCCGAGGCCGAGGTGGCCCCCGCTACAGAGACTACAACTGGTACGACCGTTGAAGTTTCCGCTACAACCACAAGCGGCACTGAAAATGGAACTACGGAAGGCGGTAACGAGACTGAGACCACCACTGGTACTACAACTACCGAGACCGAAGGCACCAACAATACAACCGCAACAGAATAAGCTGCAGCCGCTGGCAGACCGGTGTAAAGTCTGCCGCTTTTATTTTTTTATAAGGAGGGCCCATGGCCAGGAAAGCAAAACCAAAGGCAGGTCGTGTTGACATGCAAGATCTGATGAAATTAGTCAACAAGAAGGCTGGTCGTAATGTTGCACACGATCTAACAGGCGATAACCCAACCTCTGTCAAGGAATGGATCCCAACGGGCTCTCGATGGCTTGATTCTATTATCTGCAAGGGACAGGTTGCAGGTATTCCGGTTGGCAAGGTTACGGAGATTGCGGGACTTGAAGCAACAGGTAAATCTTACATGGCAGCACAGATTGCTGCAAACGCCCAGAAATCAGGTAAGCTCGTAGTATATTTTGATTCTGAGTCAGCAATCGACCCAACTTTTTTAGAGCGCTCAGGCTGCGATTTGGGCCGTTTAATGTATGTTCAAGCATCGTCTGTCGAGTTTGTTCTTGAGACCATCGAAGAACTTCTTGGAGCAACCGATGAAAAGCTAGTTCTTATCTGGG